>UMHE01026781.1_pt1 | contig 13073 bp, 9 predicted proteins | sample 1965451 | NCBI WGS metagenome assembly UMHE01 (sample SAMEA4836090, study PRJEB28245) | human gut metagenome | biome: gut microbiome; material: fecal sample | place: Denmark | collected 2008 | reverse complement strand
TTAACATCCACAGATTTATTATTGCTAAGGTTCGTTACTCGCAGTATTGTGCCGAAAGGGTATTTCTTATGAGCACACGTCAAGCTATCATGGTGTATTCGCTCGCCACTTGCCGAGCGGGCTCCAGTGGCTCGTTTAGAATAATAAGAAGCCTTGCCTTTCTGCACATTATGCTTATGCACAGCTGTTTTCTGTGCTTGTTTTTTCTGTGCAGAAAGACAAGGCTTTCCTGTTATCAATAGTGAAGCAAAGAGCATAAAAAACATACACACCGTCATTCTTATGGCGTTGCCTACAATCTTTCTTGTATTTATGTTTAACCTATTGCTTCCTATCCTCATCGTTTAATATTTCTCCACTCAGGCGCTCCGCCTTCATCCAGCATCTCCGCCTTCATTTATTCACTTCGGTGGCATATTTGCCACCGTCGCTTATACTATTCCCTGAGCCATCATGGCATTAGCCACCTTCATGAAGCCAGCCACATTAGCGCCCTTGACATAGTCGATATATCCATCAGCCTGTGTGCCGTATTTCACGCACTGCTCGTGGATAGAATGCATGATATAGTGCAGCTTGTCGTCGACTTCCTTCTCGCTCCAGCTCAATCGCATAGAGTTCTGGGTCATCTCCAATCCACTTGTTGCCACACCGCCTGCATTGACAGCCTTGCCAGGAGCAAAGAGCTGCTTAGCAGCAACAAACTTATCCACAGCCTCGGCTGTGCATCCCATGTTGGAAACCTCTGCCACACACAAAGGCTTGTGTGCCAATATGCGATCAGCATCCTCGCCGTTGAGCTCGTTCTGGGTAGCGCAGGTGAGGTAGATCTGTGCCTCCTGCTCCCATGGTTTCTTGCCTGCAAAGAACTGTGAGCCAGGGAACTCGTCAGCATAAGGCTGGCAGATATCGTTGCCTGAAGCACGAAGCTCAAGCATATAGGCAATCTTCTTCTCATCGAGACCTGCAGGATCGTGGATGTATCCGTCTGGTCCGCTGATGGTGATAACCTTAGCACCAAGCTCGGTAGCCTTTTTAGCAGCACCCCAAGCCACATTTCCGAAGCCGCTTATTGCAACTGTCTTGCCCTTGATATCGATATCGCGTGTCTGCAACATCTGATTTACGAAGTAGAGGGCACCATAGCCAGTAGCCTCAGGACGAATGCGAGAGCCACCCCACTCGAGTCCCTTACCTGTCATAACGCCTTCCCACTGGTGGGTGAGCTTCTTGTAAGTACCGAAGAGATAACCAATCTCGCGTGCTCCTACGCCGATGTCGCCTGCTGGCACATCCTCGTTAGGACCTATATTATGATAAAGCTCCTGCATGAATGCCTGGCAGAAGCGCATAACTTCAGCATCGCTACGTCCGCGGATAGAGAAGTCGGAACCTCCCTTGGCACCGCCCATCGGCAATGTGGTGAGAGCATTCTTAAAGGTCTGCTCAAAGCCGAGGAACTTCATGATGCTTAAGTTTACAGATGCATGGAAGCGCAAACCGCCCTTGTAAGGACCTATAGCGCTATTGAACTGTACGCGATAACCGGTGTTTACATGTACCTCGCCATTGTCGTCAACCCATGGCACGCGGAACTGTATCACACGCTCTGGCTCTACCAGTCGCTCAATGAGTTTTGCCTTCTCAAATTCTGGGTGTTTGTTGTAAACATCCTCGATAGAGGTTAGCACTTCTTTCACAGCCTGAAGGTACTCAGGCTCGCCTGAATGCTTGCGCATCAGCTCTTGCATTATTTTTTCAACTTCCATAGCTAAAAGGATTTTTAGGTTGTAGTATCATTATGTTATATTGATACGGCAAATATAGAGAATTCCACCCTAACAACCAAATAAAACTCAAAAAATTTATTCTTTTTTACTTTCTTTTTGTTGTTATCGCAAAAAGTAGTAACTTTATAGCCATAAAAACCTAACAACAAACACATAACAACCATGGAATCAAAGATACCACAGGAGTGGAACAAATTCTATCTTAAAGATGTGACGTTCGTCAACTTGATGATGCGTCGTGTGTATAATGTGCTTATCGTTGCCAATCCCTACGATGCCTTCATGCTCGAAGACGATGGTCGTGTGGAGGAGAAGATATACAACGAGTATATGGAGCTTGGCTTGCGATATCCGCCTACGTTTACTCAGGTTTCTACCATCGAGGAGGCTGAGAAGGTGCTACAGACTACCAACGTAGACCTTGTATTATGTATGCCGGGCAACGCCGACAACGATGCCTTCACGGTGGCTCGTGCCATAAAGGGTAAATTTCCCGACATCCATTGCATTGTGCTCACTCCTTTCTCTCACGGCATCACTCGCCGTATGCAAAACGAGGACTTGTCTATGTTCGACTACGTGTTCTGCTGGCTTGGCAACACCAATCTCATCCTTTCTATCATCAAGCTCATCGAGGATAAGATGAACATTGAGCACGACATCGAGGAGGCGGGTGTGCAGATGATATTGCTGGTGGAAGATTCGGTGCGCTTCTATAGTTCTATCCTACCTAATTTATATAGCTACATTCTTGTGCAGAGCAAGCGATTCTCTACCGAGGCGCTAAACCGCCATTCTGCCACCATGCGTATGCGTGGTAGGCCTAAGGTGGTGTTGGCGCGCAACTACGAGGAGGCGTTGGCACTCTACGAGAAGTATAAGGACAACACGCTTGGTGTTATCAGCGATGCGCAATTCCCTGTTAACGGCAAGAAGGATCCTGAGGCTGGTTTAAAGCTCTTGAGGGCTATTCGTGCCGAAGACGAATATGTGCCGCTCATCATGGAGAGTTCTGACTCTGAGAATCGTCAGCGTGCAGAGGCTGAGGGTTTCCGCTTTGTTGATAAAAACAGCAAGAAGATGAGCATCGACCTTCGTCGCATCATGGAGGAGCACATGGGCTTTGGCGACTTCATATTCCGCGACCCTAATACTCGCGAAGAGCTGGTGCGCATACATTCGCTCAAGGAGTTGCAAGACAACATCTTCAAGATTCCGCGCGACTCTATGCTCTACCACATATCGCGCAACCACATGAGTCGTTGGCTCACGGCGCGTGCCATCTTCCCTGTGTCGGCATTCCTTAAGCAGGTGACATGGCACAAGCTGCAGGATGTGGATGCTCACCGTCAAATCATCTTCGATGCCATAGTGCAATATCGCCACATGAAGAATATCGGCGTGGTGGCTGTCTTCGACCGTTGCAAGTTCGACAAGTATGCTCACTTTGCGCGTATCGGTGAGGGTTCTCTTGGAGGCAAGGGCAGAGGCTTGGCTTTCCTCGACAATGTGATAAAGCGACAGCCTGAGTTCTCGCAGCTGCCGGGTGTGACGGTGCAGATACCAAAGACGGTGGTGCTGTGTACGGATATCTTCGACCAGTTTATGGAGCAAAACAACCTGTACCAGATAGCGCTCAGCGATGCTTCTGACGACGAGATATTGCAGGCGTTCCTGAAGGCGCAGTTGCCTGATTCGCTCACCGACGACTTCTTCACATTCTTCGAAGCCACGGGCAGTCCTATTGCTGTGCGCTCAAGTTCGCTCCTCGAGGATGCACACTATCAGCCGTTTGCCGGTATCTATTCTACATATATGATACCTTGGCTATCTGACAAATACCAGATGCTCCACATGTTGGCTGCTGCCATCAAGAGTGTGTATGCGTCGGTCTACTATCGCGACTCTAAGGCTTATATGACTGCCACCAGCAATGTCATCGACCAAGAGAAGATGGCGGTGATACTGCAGTCGGTGGTGGGCAAAACGTATGGCGACCACTATTATCCTAATATGAGTGGTGTGTTGCGCTCTATCAACTACTACCCTATCGGCAACGAGAAGGCGGAAGAGGGCATAGCATCGCTGGCTCTGGGTTTAGGAAAATATATCGTTGATGGTGGACAGACGCTTCGTGTGTCGCCATATCATCCAGACCAGGTGTTGCAGACTTCGGAAATGGAGACTGCTCTGAGGGAGACGCAGACTAAGTTCTATGCCTTGGACATGGAGCGTGTGGGCGATGACTTCAAGGTGGACGATGGTTTCAACATCAAGCAGCTAAAGGTGAAGGAGGCTGATGCCGACCACTCGCTGACGTATATTGCTTCTACTTTCGACCCTTACGACCAGGTGATACGTGATGGTATCTATGAGGGTGGCAGAAAGATTATCTCATTTTGCGGTGTGCTGCAGCAAGACATCATTCCGCTGCCTCGACTCTTGCAGATGTCGATGAAATATGGTGCCGAGGCTATGCGCCGCCCTGTGGAGATAGAGTTTGCATGCAACATCAACGACGACCGCACTGCCGACTTCTATCTCTTGCAGATTCGCCCTATCGTAGACTCTAAGCAGATGCTCGACGAGGATGTGGCTGCCATAGCTGACGACAAGTGCTTGCTGCGTTCGCATAAGTCGTTGGGTCATGGTGTGGTAGAGGATGTGGTGGATGTTGTCTACGTGAAATACGACGACAACTTCACTGCTGCCAACAACTATCGCATTGCCGACGACATAGAGCGCATCAACCGTAAGTTCCTTGCCGAAGAGCGTGGCTATGTGCTTGTGGGTCCTGGTCGTTGGGGGTCGAGCGATTCATGGCTTGGCATACCTGTGAAATGGCCTCACATCTCGGCAGCAAGGGTTATAGCGGAAGTGGCATTGAAGAACTATCGTGTGGACCCAAGTCAGGGCACTCACTTCTTCCAAAACCTCACATCGTTTGGTGTAGGCTATTTCACTATCGACAGCAACACCAATGATGGTATCTTCCGCAAGGATATCCTCGACGCTATGCCTGCCGTAGAAGAAACCGACTATGTGCGCCACGTCCGCTTCCCTCGCCCATTCCGCATCCTCATGGATGGCATGAAGCAAGAGGGTGCCGTAGTCCTCGACGACTAACACCTATTTATTTTAAGGAACACATATAACTAAAGATATTTAAATATTTATCCTTATATTTGGAGATAAATACAGAAATAACTATATTTGCTGCATGATAACAGAATATGGTATAGAAGCAAAATCTAACTCTGAGATAATATCAGAATTGGGAGCACGATTCAAAGAATATCGTTTGTTCAGCAATCTCACTCAGAAAGAGGTGGCAGCAAAAGCTGGTGTGAGCATATTCACCATCAGCCAGTTCGAGAAAGGCGAGGCAAGAAACATCGGTTTTGGCACAATCCTTTCATTATTAAGGAGCATCGGTTTCTTGCAAGAAGTAGAGAAGCTGTTGCCCCCACTACCTATGTTGCCCAACCAAATTAAGAAGATGAACGAAAAGAAAGAAAGGGTAAGGCATGAAAGATAATATCATACAAGTTCAATTATGGAACAAGGATGTTGGTTTGTTGTCGTGGGACGACAAGAAGGGCTGTTCTGTCTTTCAGTTCGATAAAGACTTTATACAATATGGTTGGAACATTGCTCCACTAATAGCTCCATTAGATTCTGCCTATGTTCAGAAATCCTTCCCTATGTCGGGCAACAAAGAAAAGCTTTACGGAGGTTTACCTGAATTCATTGCCGACTCTTTGCCTGACTATTGGGGAAACATAGTCTTTCAAAAATGGATGGAAGCCAACCATCTGCATCCAAAATCGGTAAATGCCGTAGATAGATTGTCGTTTATAGGCAAACGAGCCATTGGTGCCTTGGAGTTTCAGCCAGCGCATATCCAAGAAGACGCCTCTATAAACATCGAATTAAGTTCACTCTATGAACTTGCCAACAGATTGTTCTTAGACAGACAAGATGTAAATATCGACATGAGCAACAATCTGATAATGGAAGATTTGTATAAGGTAGGAACCTCTGCTGGTGGGCAACGTCCAAAAGCCATTATAGGTATGGATGAGGATACGGGCATTATACGTTCTGGACAAGCAGACTTGCCACCCAACTTTAAACACTATATATTAAAGTTCGACACCAGCAAACAAAATGAGCAACCCTGCACAAAGGTGGAAATGGCTTATTACCTAATGGCAAAGGATGCAGGTATCAACATGATGCCATCTAAATTAGTAGAGATAGAAGGAAGACAGAACTTCCTGACTCAGCGCTTTGACAGACATAATGGCAAGAAGATACATACTCAAACCTTAGCAGCCATGAGCTCTTTTGCCGATGCCTACGAAGATTTGTTTGTTGTAGGAAGAAAACTAAATCTATCTGCCAACGAGCAGAGTCAGCAATACAGAAGAATGGTATTCAATGTTATTGCTGAGAATGTTGACGACCATACAAAAAACTTTTCTTTTATTATGCTGCCAAATGGCGAGTGGCATATTTCCCCTGCCTACGACATCTTGTTTTCTGCAGACCCTGATTCTCATTTCTATCGCAACCATGAACTCACAATACTTGGCAAGCGAAAGAATATCACCAAGCAAGACTTGTTGCTCTTTGCTCAAAGACAAGACATCAAGAATGCGGTAAGCATCATTGATGAAGTCACAGAAGTGGTAATGAATTTCAGGGCGTATGCCGAAAAGGTAGAAATCGATGATTATTGGATTAAGAAAATAATGAGAGTCATTGAAGAAAACTACAAATAGCCAGTTTGAGATTTTAAAACCAACAACTCGTTTGAGATTTTAAAGACAACAAATACAACCGATACAACAAATACAACTTCAGATAGTTTTATGCTTAAAATATTCGTAGCATAATCTTTCACCGGTTGTATTTGTTGTATCTGTTGTATTTGTTGTTTTTTCTTTCATACAGAGCCGAGTTAGGCTCCTTATTCGTGTCATTCGAACTATTCGTGTTCTTTAAAAAGCTCATACAGCAGAGCCAGTCAAGCTCCACATTCGTGTCATTCGAACTATTCGTGTTCCTTAAAAAATCAATAAGCAGAACACGAATCCAGCCTTAAGAAAACGAACACGAATCACTCGAATCAACCGAATAAACAAAGAGTGTCATTCTAACTATTCGTGTTCTTAAAAAGCTCATACAGCAGAGCCGAGGTAGGCTCCACATTCGTGTTCTCAGTGCTATCCGTGTGCGGCAAAACCAATGATAACCCAAAAAGTCCAACGATGGCATTTTTGAGACTAATGATACTTTGCAAAGTAATACGTGATACTTGCCCAAGTATCACGTATTACTTTTTTCGCTATCTTTTTTGCAAAAAAAGAGTGCATACCGCTTTGGCATGCACTCTCTGTATATACTATAATTAATCGCTATTACGATTAGTCTTCCCAAGCATCAAAAGTATGCTCTTTTGAGTACTGGTTTAATGTAGGGTCGCTAATGCCTGCATCATCGCTTGCAGGGCGAGCGCCAGTTACTGTTGTTTTAACGCTACCAGCGAGGATAGCAGCGGTTTCCATAGCCATTACCGAGATGGCTGGTGTCATATATGTTTTCTTCATAATATCTTTGCCTTTTAAGTTTATTTTCTTACTACTTTCTTACCATTCACGATATACAAGCCTGGCTTAGCCATAGAAGCTACACGCTGACCATTGAGGTTGTAGATAGCCTTAGCATTCTCTACATTAGCATTCACGCCCTCGATGCCTGTAGCCTCGCCATTCAATGTGAAGCCCTTAGCGCTAGCTGCTGTTGCGGCAAGTACTTTCAAATAAGCAGTACCACCCTTTACATAGAATGCACCACCATCGTTTGCACCCCAATAGAAGCCTAAGCCTGTCTTAGCCTCATAGTTGTTGTAAGCCAACTTGTAGTACTTGTAACCTTCATTGAAAGCAAAGATGCCACCATCTTTAGGAGCAGGCTCAAGCATGTTATCAACAGGACTAATAGCATCTACAGTCTTATTTTCTACGGTATAGTAATCTGCAGTTTTAGCAACAGAATAGAGCAACACACCTGTATTAGCGGGGATATAGAAGCCCTTTACAGTTTCTCCATTGATGTCAGCAGACACTTCATCGAACTTTGTTTTTATTATATTTCCATCAGAAACAACGATTTTATAGGCTTCACTATTATCTGAAGTGATGAATGTAACCTTGTCATTGCTGAATGTAGCATAGTAATCACCATTATCTTCTGCTCTGAATGTCACAGGAGTTTGTTTGGTGTAAGTAGGCTCGGCAGAAGCCTTTACACCGGTAAGTTTAATATCGTCAACACGTATAACCCAAGCTTTTTTTGGAGTATGTGAAAAAATCAAAGTAAGATTTGAACCAGATACTGGAATATCATAAGAAAGCAAAGTCCATTTGCCGCTTACACTCTTTGAAGAAAGAGTTTTTTCAGCCCCTCCATCTACGATATAACTTACATCTAACTTATCACCATTTACGCCAAAGGCACCTAAAGACAGTTTTATATTTTTAAAGTCCTTAATATTTATATTGGATATTTTTAATATTATACCCTTCTTATTTGCAGTTCCCGAATGGAAGCAATTTGATTCACCAGAGGCTCCTTCATAATCTTCAGAAGGCTCTTTAGTTTTACCTCCTATTTTTCCATCGCTCAAATAGTTGCTCTTAGCATTACCTGTAATAAACATAACATCTTTGGCGGTATATCCAGAATAACTATCAATAGCAGTACCTTTTGTTGCGTTATTTGCACCAAAGGTCTCCAAGAAAATTGTTTGAGCTTTCTGAGCCCATACATTCGCCCCCCCAAGTACCATCATGAGGCACATGAGAGCAATCATTTTTAAGTTAAGTAATTGATTTTTCATAATCATAGGAATTTTAATTATTAATTTTGAATTATCAGTCAAAGGAACGATGCGTAGACACATGTGCGCATAGTTAGAAAAGAGGACATGGGCTAAGCCTAAACGCAGAATGAGCATTAGCCTGAAGGACAATCTTGCTAAGCTTGCAGATCGCTATCCGCATGCTCTACAGTAACACCATAGACTACACAAAGAACGCAAGCGAGTTGCACTTGTTGATGATAGTCATACTGCAAAGTTAGCGCTTTTATACGAGAAGAGTGTTACAAAAAGATAAAAATCTTAAAACAAAAGGTAAAAAAAGTATAATTCCCTAATATCCATCATGTTTAGTCACCCAATTGCACTATGCAGATTACATTATCTGTGCAAACGAGCTACAAAATCGACTCATCTGGGATCATCCGACAAACATAGGAGATTATTTCATAGATAGTGTTTAATGTTTAATGTTTAGTGTTTAGTGTTTAGTGTTTAGTGTTTAATGTTTAGATGGTCTTTTAAACATAAACCTTATAACCCCCTGTCATTTTCTTCAGCAGAGCTTGCCATCTGCGTCTTGCCCAGCCTTTACGAGAGTGTGACTCTCGACAGTCTGGACAAGCCACAGATGGCAGAGGCGCTCACGCCTCTGAAGAAAATGACAGGCAATAAACCAAAATAAACCGTTGCTTGAGTGAAGAAACGAAGTTCGGCAGCCGAAGGAAAAGCCAATTATATAGTCTTATGGCTATAATCTCAATCTCGTTTATTCTATTTGATTCTTCACTCTTCTGTTGGCTTTCCCTTCGGCCGCCGATTTTCAATTCTTCACTCTTCACTTAGTTAGGGTTTATCTTTGTTTATCGCCCTATGTTGGGCAAAGTGCAGGTACTGCACTTGATGTGAAGCCTTGACAAGGCGCATCGTACAGCTTGCTTACGAAAGCGCCTTGTCAAGCCTTTACATCAAAAACTCGAAGTATGAGAGTTTGCCCAGCATAGGGTGTTTATCTTGGTTTATGTTTTAAAATGCGAAAGAACTATCTAAGGTTATATTTGTTGTACGGGTTGTATTTGTTGTTTTTAAAATCTCAAGCGGGGATTTATCTTTCCGTTGCCGTTAAAAACAAAAAAGGATTATATTAATGCAAAGATTCTCCACCTTGCAATTCCTGTAAAAAGGCATTTAACGAAATAACATCAACCTTAGGAAATGGAATTTGCTTTAGAATATTGAAATGATGATCATGCGACACTATATATTTAGCATTTGAAGAAATAGCACAATCTACAAACTTATTGTCGTCTGCATCAGCTTCTATCAAATGGAATGCATAAGAGGGAGCCTTCAAAATAACATTTCGTCTATTCAATATAGCTGAAATAATATATTCTGATAACAATGGTGATATATTACGAGCTAAAACCTCTGCGTATTCTTCAATTATCTCATTTGAAATACACAAAGTATATTTACCATCAAGAAAGTCTTGCCAAACTTGATAGTATTCATTTCGAGCCGATATTGCCATTATTAGGCAATTTGTATCAAGAACTACTCGCATTGGGGCGTTATTTACGATATGGAGTTCTCTCATGGAGGGTGGCAAAACTATCAAACTTCTCTTGCGTCATAGTGCCATTAGCCCATAATGCATCCATTTCATCTTTTGCTTTTTTAGCAAAGAAATCAGATATTGCCTGCTTAAGGTCGCTCAATGCTTCAGGACTTTTAACCCATTGCATCATATTTAATATATCGAGCTGTGCCTCATTAAAAACTGTATGTTCCATAATCATCTGAATTATTCTGTAGCAAAACTAAAACATTTATTCGATACTACCAAACATCCACTCCAACTTTTTGCAGTTTTTAAAACAAGGTGGAGAAAGAGATAATTGGTAGAGAAAAGAAAAAACAACAAATACTACAGATACAACATATACTACCGTAAGGTAAAGGCGACGCACAAAGATAGTTGAAGCCTATCCTAACCATAAAGGCTATCTGAGGTTGTATTTGTTGTACGGGTTGTACTTGTTGTTTTTTCTTTCATACAGAGCCGAGTTAGGCTCCCTATTCGTTAGAGAACTATTCGTGTTCTTAAAAAACTCAAGCAGCAGAGCCGAGTTGGGCTCCACATTCATTCGAACTATTCGTGTTCTTTAAATCTCAAGCGAGTTGTATTATTCCTCCCAAAGATTAAAGCTGTTCTCCTTAGAGAACTGGTTGTCGCTCTCACCAGAGGTGGAGAGCGTAGGCTCGTTAGTAGGACAACTATTTGAGATTGTTGTTCTAAAGCTACCGGCGAGGATAGATGGTTGCATAGCCATAACAGAGATGACAGGGGCGGTATATTCTTTTTTCATTATGATGATTCCTTTCGATTATTATTTTCTAACCACTTTCTTTCCATTCACGATATACAATCCTGGCTTTGCCATAGAAGCTACGCGCTGACCATTGAGGTTGTAGACGGCTTCGGTGTGGTCGTTCCTTGTGCTAATGCCATTGATGGCAGTAGTTTCACCATCGAGCACAAAGGCTTTGGCACCCTCGGATATAGCAGTAGGCACGGCAAGGTAGGCTGTCTCAGCCTTTACATAGAAGGCGCCACCTGCATCAGCACCATAATAGAAGCCTAAGCCTGTGCGAGAAGAGAAATCGTTGTATGCCAATTTATAATATGTATAGTCGTTCTCTGCTGAGAATACTCCACCTCCTACAAGGGCTGGCTTAAGCATGTTTTGCGACTCTTGTAATGCAGCTACAGTCTTATTGGCAACGACATAACAAGTAGCATCAGCGTCTGCCGACTTGATGAGTACACCGGTGTTGGCAGGAACATATACGCCAGAGAGGGTGGCCTCGCCTATGGTAACGGCTGATGAATGCTCAAAGACATCATTATTGGTCGTTATAGTACCTTCGGCAACGGTGATAGCATTTACCGCTACAGCCTCTGGGAAGAATGTAGGCTCAGAGTAGCTAAAGGTTGCCCAATGAGCATCTGCAGTCTCTGCTTTCAAAGAAATTGCCTTGGCTGTATATGTAGGAGTGGCACCTAAGGTTGTGGTGTAAGAGGCTGAGGATATTTTCTGGGCGAAGGAAGGAACAACGCCAGTATTATCACCATAAGATTTAAAATATCCAGTGGCAGTGTTAGAATAGTATCTTAAATTTACTTTACCATCATTATATACCCAATTAGGATATGTATAACTCCAATAGCTCGTTTCTGTATCATGCCATGCCAGTTTTCCAGAGCTCTTAGCTGTAGCATATAAATATCCATATTTGGCATTATACATGGAGAATCCATCACCACTCTTTTTCAGAGTCAGTTCACAGACATCTTCAGGAGCAGAAGTCGCAATATTGGAATTGTTAAAAGAGAAATTGGTTTTACAGTAATAACTTTTGCCATCTTCCTTTATAATACCATTAAAAGCAAAACCACCTGATGTTATAAGGGCATATACTCCTTCTTCCTTTACATCAGAAACTTGAAGTTTTTTCCATGTAGCAGGACCATCTTGCGAAGAATAAACAGCATAGTATACTGCATCGGATGTAACAATAGGGGCATCGGAAGCAGAAGTAAAGAGAACAGATGGGGCAGATGACTGCTTAGAGGTTATCTCTGTTGTTGTCCATCCAACGAATTTATTATCTTCTACATCTGAAGGAGGTGTTGGAAGTTGAGCAACTTTCTCACCATCGGCAACAACTGTGGTTGGTGAACCTACAGAATATGTCGAGCCATTAACCTTCCATGTAATAATATGGTTGCCTGCTACCCTACCCTTCAAATCTACTGCGACAGGAGTTGCATCAGAAGAGGATATTGTCAATACAGCAGAATGAGTTCCTGTGGTAGATGGATTGTATGATACTAACACTTCTTTGGAAGAAATAGTTCCAAAAGTAGCTTCGATTACAGAAGGAGTGGCACTAAACATGCTTGCATCCTTACCAGAAATAGTGATTGTTGCAGAAGATGTAAGATTAGCACCTGAAATATTAATGGACTTATTATAAGAATTACCAACTTCAGAAGCTACGAAATCAAGAGAAGATACAGACGTTGACAAGGTTGGACCAGACACCTTTTTATATATATAAAGAGCACCAGACTTCTCAAACAAATCGCTTTTCTTATCTAAATGATCAAAGAAGCCTGCGCCATATGCATAAAAGGTATTCTCATTTTTCCAACCAATATATCTTCCTGTTGGCTTATTAAGAGTAATCTTAAATGCATTAGTAGATTCAAGTTTTGATATATAACAAATAGACTTTTTAGTAGAATTACAAGTCAAAGTAGTAGTATTATCATTATATATATAATTTTTACCATTCGAAAAATAAAAGGTGTTTGAAGAAGAACCGGC
>UMHE01048263.1_pt1 | contig 13133 bp, 10 predicted proteins | sample 1965451 | NCBI WGS metagenome assembly UMHE01 (sample SAMEA4836090, study PRJEB28245) | human gut metagenome | biome: gut microbiome; material: fecal sample | place: Denmark | collected 2008 | reverse complement strand
GCAGGTCACCAGCACCGTCCACGTCTCCGTCGTCACAGAATAAATTTTGTATGAAAAAATCCCCGGGAGTGGTCCTGGGGATTTTTGTGTGTTGGGGAGAATGAGACGGGGAGACTCATAGACAAGGAGACTGGGAGACATCATATATCATCCATGGTGAATTGAGCAATCTCTTGAAAGCAGGACGCTCGAAGAAGGGGGCGTTCCTTTTTTAATAGATTTTCATCGAAGCAACTGTTGAAATGTGATAAAATAGAAATATATTTTATCATTCCGATCCGCCAAAGCGCCCAAGATACGGCGAGCTGAGCCGGATCCAAGGACATCCATCATGCCAAAGACGTATAAAAATATCCTGATCATAAAAATGAGCTCCTTGGGGGACATCATCCACGCGCTCCCCTCCCTCTACGCCCTGCGTAAGGCCTATCCCGAGGCCAGGATCACCTGGGCCGTACACCCTGCCTTTGCAGGCATTCTGCCCGGCAAGCCGTGGATCGATGAAGTCTACCTCGTCGACCGGAAACGCATCAATCAGCTCTCCTACTGGAGAGAGATCCGCAAAGACCTGCATGCGCATCACTTCGACCTCGTCATCGACCTGCAGATGATCGCCAAGAGCGGGCTCATCTCCTTCCTCTCCGGCGGCAAGAAAAAGATCGGCTACCACGATGGCAGAGAAGGTAGCTTCCTTTTCAGCAAACCCATTTCCGGCTCCCATAAGCACGGACACATCATTGAGCAGCTCTTAGACGTCATGCGTTATCTGGGCTGCCCCGCAGACAAGATCGAGTTTCCCCTTCCTGATCTGACAAAAGAAATGGAAACCGTCACTACGCTTCTTCGGACGAACGGCGTCAAAGGCCGTTACGTCCTTCTCGTCCCAGGCACCCGAGGTGACTATAAGAAATGGCCCATCGAGTACTGGGGCGAGCTTGCAAGGAAACTCGCCGAAGACAAGATCACCACCGTCATTGCGGGCTCAAAAGGAGAGATGCCCATGGGCGAAGCCATCCGGAAAATCTCTCCTTCCCCGTATACCGTGAACCTTATGGGACAGACGAATCTCTTAGAACTCGCCGCTCTTGAAAAAATGGCGGCACTTCACATTTCCAGCGACACCGGTCCACTCCACATCGCGAACGCCGTCCACGCTCCCATCATCGCCCTCTTCGGCCCGACGCCGCATAAGCGGAATGGCCCGTACGGCAATTCGAACTGCCATTTTTTGATTGCAGATCATCCACTGACGAAGGAGTGCAGGATGAGCAGCATTCCGGTGGATCGGGTGTATCAGCTGGTGCGGGATATTTTAAAGAAAGATACTTGATAGGTAAGGATGGGTCATCGTGACGAATAAATACTGCTATATTTCCATGGCGGTTTTTGCTATGCTGTCATTTGTTTCTCTTGCCGTGGGCAATGCGCTTCTTGCCATAGCTACACTGTGTTTCCTGATTTATGCTTTTAAAAACAGAGCTGCGCTACATGTGCCGGATAAGACATATTATCTTGCTATTGGGATATTTATTGGAACGATGCTGATATCCGCTTTTCTCAGTGGAGATATCAAGCAGGGAATGAAAGTCTGGAGCAACGCCTGGTTCTGGCGGCTTATGCCTTTTTTCATCATTACATTGACCGTCAGGGAAGCAAAGCAGGCCAAAAGAATTTTAGCTTGCTCTTTGGCGGGTATCGCGATAGGTGCACTCTGTGTGGTGCATCAGGGACTGGGTGGTGATGCAAGAGCCGCTGGCTTCTTTGGTCATCCGATGACATTTGCAGGGTATTTCTGCATCTACTTGCCGCTTTTATTTGTGCTACTTTTTGAGAAATCTACTGCAAGCCGTTGGCGGTGGTACATGGGTGGTTTACTGATTCTGCTTTCGGCGGCGCTTCTCTTTAATGCGACCAGAGGTGCTTGGCTGGCGGTGGGGTGCACGATTTTCTTACTGCTCCTTTACTATCTCACGCAGCGAAAAAAGCTGGCTGCGATCATTTTGTGTTGCCTGCTCGCCGTTGGTGCAGGGCTTACCCAATACCCGCCGGTGGTGCAGCGTGCCCAAAGCATTACGGATACCAAAAACCAGTCCAATCACGAGCGACTTCTGATCTGGCACAGCGCGTATGAAATGTTCAAAGACTACCCGGTCACAGGCGTTGGCTTGGGGCAGTATAAGGACAATTACCAGAAGAAATATATTTCGCCGGAAGCAAAAGAGCCGCTCCTTTCTCATGCCCACAACAACTTCATGCAGATGCTGGCAGAGAATGGGCTCATCGGTTTTGCTGGCTTTATGACGTTGATCTCCTGCTTCATCGGTTACTCTTTCAAGCGCTTCTGGCAGGAAGGAAATCCATATGCCCTGATGATGTGTGCATCGGCGCTGGCGCTGGTGCTGCAGGGGCTGACGGAGTATAATTTTTGTAACGGTGCCGTTATGAAGAGCTTCTGGCTGGTTCAAGGGTGCCTTCTGGTGCTTAGCCAAAACTGGAAAAAGGAGAGCCCGGAGCAGGACGCATAGCCACTAAGCGACATGCCGGGTGTATTTATGAAATCAAAGGAAACGTGTATGACTTCCACATACAAAAATATTCTCGTCATCAATACGATGCACATCGGTGATCTCATGCTGGTGACACCGGCGCTTCGGACGCTGCGGGCAAACTATCCGAAAGCCCATATCGCGCTTCTGACAGACAAACCGCTGGCCGACCTCGTGCGCTGCAATGAAAACATCGACGAATGCATCCTGATCGACAAGCACGGGCAAGACAAGGGGATCTTGGCGCTCATCCGCTTCATCCGGCAGATACGGAAACGTCACTTTGACCTCGTGATCAATTACCATCGCAATGAGAGAGCCTCGGTGATCGCGTCTTTTTCCGGCGGGAAGAACATCGTCGGTTACGCGCAGCCCTTCTTCCATCGTTTCTTTGACCACTGGATGCCAAACTTGGCGATGGCGGACACGCCGAAGGACAAGGTCATGCACCAGACGCTCTGCCATTTGAAGGTCTTGCAGGAAGCGGCTGGATGCACGAAGCTCGATGACAGAGGCCTCGAGATGTGGCTGCCGTCCGAAGAGGAAAAGAAAGCCTCCGACCTCTGGCAGAAAGAATTTGCTAAGGACGATCGCGTCATCGCCTTCAATATCGGTGCAAGCTGGATGACGAAGCGCTGGATCGATGCCTACTTTGCCGAGTGTGCTGACCGTTTCATTGAAGAGGGCTATCACATCGCCTTTCTGGGTGGTCCGACAGATGTGGCGATCGTCAAGGCATGCATAGAGAAAATGAAAGGAAAAGACAGTCCGAAGGTACATGTCTTCACCGGAAAAGTCAGCCTTACCGTGCTGGCGGGGCTGCTTCGCCGCTGCTGCCTCTTTCTGACGACCGACTCCGGCCCGATGCACGTCGGCGTCGCGATGAATGTACCGATCGTCACCATGTTTGGTGCGAGCCCGGTGCCGACCTTCTACCCCTATGATGGCAAAGATATTGTCATCAAGACGCCGGAGTCCTGCCACCCCTGCGGTATCCACGACTGCCCGAAAAAAGGCGAGGACCACATGGCCTGCATGAAACACATCCCCGTCGATGTCGTGATGAAATACAGCGAAGAACTACTGGCCCGCTACGGCGGCAAGTCCGCGCGCGAACTGCCCAGAGAGCGCGGAAACCACCAGTGCCGCATCATCGCGCTGTGAGAGGACATTATGAAACAGAAAGAACTTTACGACTTTGTGAATGAGCATACAGCGCGCTGCCGCATCCTCGTTGCAGGTGACGTCATGCTCGATAAATACTACTACAGCGAAGTCACCCGCATTTCCCCGGAAGCCCCCGTGCCGATCGCGCACGTGCGATCGGAAATGGAGACACTCGGCGGTGCGGCGAATGTGGCGCACAACTTGGCGCGCCTCGGCTGCCAGACTTCCATCGCTGGTTTTGTGGGCGATGACTACCACTGCAAAAGCCTGCTGGAGAAATTTCACAAGAGGGGCATCGCTTGCGAAGGTCTCATCAAGACCGACCGTCCGACCACGACGAAACTCCGTGTCATCGGCGGGCATCAGCAGATGCTCCGGCTCGACTTTGAAGAATCTGCGCCCATCACCGGAGACGATGCTGCCCGTTTTCTGGATTACATCCAGCAAAAGCTCCAAGAAGGCCTGGACTGCCTCATTATTTCCGACTACGGCAAAGGCGTCTGTACGAAAGAAAACTGCCAGGCCATCATCGCTGCCTGCAAGGCGCACCACGTGCCTGTCATCGTCGACCCGAAAGGGACGAACTGGATGAAGTACGCTGGTGCGGACTATATCACGCCGAACCTCAAGGAAATCAACGCCGTTCTCACCGATCCTATCCGCAATGAAGACGCGCTCGTCGAACAAGCAGCCCGCACTGTGATGAAGAAATTCCACCTCGGCAGCATCATCGTCACCCGCTCCGAAGCCGGTCTCTCCCTTGTTAGAGAGGAAGAAATCGAGCACATCCCCACCAAAGCGCAGGAAGTCTTCGACGTCTCCGGTGCCGGTGACACCGTCATCGCTGTCTTCGCCATGGGCATCGCCGGTGGTCTTGCTTCGAGGGACAGCGCCTACCTCGCGAACCTCGCCGCCGGTGTCGTAGTCGCCAAGCTCGGCACCTACGCTGTCAGTCAGGAAGAACTCATAGCGGCGCTCAAGAAAGAGAAATAGGTTTTAACAGGTTTAAGAGGGTTAGCCCTTTGACTGCGAATGAAAGCTCTGCTTGAATGAGAAATGGTGGTGCGGCGCCACGCGCCGAGTATAAAGCGGGCGATGCTTGCCACTCTGGCTTCTCCCTCCGTCCTCTGGAAGAAGGTGCCCCGAAGGGGCGGAGGTTGGCTTTGCTGGCCATTGTCCACGGGCTCGCGCCCAGGTACCAGTCACTCCTGCTCCTTGATGCACTCATCCCTATCTACTATTTACAAGGAGGAACACACATATGATTATTATCACAGGTGGTGCCGGATTCATCGGCAGCAACATTGTCAAAACATTGAACCGTCAGGGACGCAGCGACATCCTGATCGTCGACGATCTGAAAGACGGCCTCAACTACAAAAACCTTCGTGGACTCGAATTCCTCGACTACCAGCACAAGGACGATTTTCTCGAAGCCATCAAGAGCGACCGCTTCGACGGCACTGACGTCGACGTTGTTTTCCATGAAGGCGCCTGCTCCGACACCATGGTCTACGACGTGAACTACATGATGCGCACGAACTACGAATATTCCAAGGCTCTCCTGCACTTCTGCCTGCGTCACCGCATCCCCATGATGTACGCCTCCTCCGCCTCTACCTACGGCGGCGGTGAACACGGCTTCCGTGAAGGTGACGAATGCGAAGACGCGCTGAATCCCTACGCTTTCTCCAAGCTCGCCTTCGACCGCTATGTCCGTCAGGTCATGCCGAAAGCCCAGAGTCAGGTCGTCGGTCTCAAATACTTCAACGTCTACGGCCCGCAGGAACACCACAAAGGCAAGATGGCCTCCATTCACTACCAGCTCTATAACCAGATCAACGCCACCGGCAAAGCCCGCCTCTTCCGCGGCTGGGGCGACATTCAGGGAAAACCTGTAGGAGACGGCGAGCAGCGCCGCGACTTCGTCTATGTCAAAGACGTCGTCAAAGTGAACCTCTGGTTCTGGCAGCACAAAGGTCCCTCCGGCATCTACAACTGCGGCCCTGGCCATGCACAGAGCTACAATGAAGTAGCAAATGCCATCATCAAAGCCATGGGCAAAGGCGAGATCGAGTACGTTGACTTCCCGGAAGTTCTGAAAGGGAAATACCAGAATTTCACTGAAGCCGATCTCACGAACCTCCTCGCAGCCGGCTACGACGAAGGATTCACCGATATGGAACAGGCCGTCAAAGAGTACGTTGACTTCCTCGACCAAGGCGGATATTTCAAGTATAAGAAATAAAGTTTCATATGTGTTATTCTACGCAAGGTGCTTGCTTTATAAAAGTAAGCACCTTGCGTATTTTTTCGGCACGCTTTAAAATGAGTGTTGGCTGATTCCTTCTTTATTGGCCAGGACTACGTTTTTCATGAGGAAAGGGTCAATCTATGTTCTCTTTATTCTTTGATGGGATACAACGGGATTTGCAAATTGCCATTTTGCCTCCTGTATTGTGTGCATTATTCCGACTTCTATTTATCGAGATTTACCGTGCGAAGAAAAGTCCTTGGGGAGAGTGGCGCAAGTGGTACCATTGTTTCCGCTACGGTTTTTGGTGGGGCATGGATCTCAATGCGTATTTTTTCTTACTGCTAGTTCTCTTGGTGAGCTTGCCAGGCGCGTTTCTGCCTTTCTACTATTCTGTGGGGGATACGATTCGTCAGGTGGTCGTAACCATGTATGCAATTGCCATATATACGGCATTCCTTGGGAAAATGATTTTCTATTATCACTATCATGATATTTTCAACAGCACATTATGGCTGGGCAAGAATGCCGAGAAACACAATTTGCTGGATATTTTCTTCCATCAGGATCACGGAGCTTTGTTACTCCTCAGCTATATTCCATATACGTTGCTTTGCTGGTGGGCGGGGAAGGTATTTATGCTGATTCCGCAGCTGCCATATTATCATGTGTCATCGGATATTCTGCAGATTACGCTTAATGTCTGCGTTGTTTTAGCCGTAGCCGCCATTTATTACTATTTTCGATATGGCGGGACATTTATGCATGATGACAAACCAGAATGGGATACCATTCCCAGCATTGTGAAAAAAGACATCTTCATGGCTCGTGCTACGGTGGATGATCTTGTGCAACTGAAAGTGGTGCTCAAGCATCCGTTGCAGGAAGGGCTGCAACATTCGGATGAAGAAGATGCTGCAGCGATGGATGCTATCATGCCAGAAAGCATGAAGGAGGAAAAGTGGAAATCATTGAAGAATCCAGTGGAAGCGTTTGTTCATACTGCGAAAGGCGCCCGTATAAAGAAGCCTAAACATATCTTTTTAATTGTTGGTGAAAGCTACTCGCAGATGCCACTGGATGATATTTACAGCGACTATCACATCATGGATGGAGCGAAAGCCTTTCGTAAAGACCCGCATACGGCTGTTTTGGACAACTTCCTGCCGGCCGGCATGATTTCCCGTCCGGCCATCGTTAGTCTGATGACGGGGATTTTTGATGCGAAGCTTGAGCTGAATGAGCGCGAAGATTTCTGGCATGGCACGCTGGCGACCACCTTGCCGAACCAGCTGAGGAAACTTGGATATCGGTCGATTTACTGGTATGGCGGTAATCCGACCTATGGAAATTTTGATAAATATGGCCCGGCGGTTGGCTTCGATCAGGTCATGGGAGCCACTGATTTTTGCCCGCCGGATTCGCCTAGGACCTGGGTAGGAATCTATGACCACATTTTCCTGCAGAATGCAGCCAGACTTATACAGGAAATGGATGATGGCACACCCACCTTCCATTATGTCTATACCACGTCCAACCATGGTCCGTACAAGCTGCCGTTGGAAAGTCTTGGATTTGATGCAGACTCCGTCTTGAAAGACCTGCCTGAGTCAGTCAGAAAGAATAATAAAAAACGCAAGGTGCTTGGAACGTATTGGTACAGTGATAAAGCCATTTCAGATTTCATCATAGAAATGAAAAAAGCATATCCGGCTTCCCTGTTCATCGTGACTGGGGATCATTCATACCTGCCGATTCATCCCGGAGATACGATGGAACGGCAGGAAATTACACTTCGTGAACAATATTGCACCTCCTTTGCGATGCATCATCCGGAGATTACGCAGGATATTTTCGCAGGGAATACGATTGGCGGTCATATGAATATCATGCCGACCCTCTTTGAACTGATTGCGCCGAAGGGATTCCAATATTATTCGCTGATGTCATCGCTGACAGAACCGATAGACCATGTTGTGACACCGTACCATTGGCTCACAAAAGAGTGCGTGGGCGCGGCGGATAAATCGATTTATCAACTCCTTAGTATTACCCGTCAGAAACTGCCTGTGGAAGAAGAAACATCAGGGGAAGTCCGGTATGCGGATGAAATCGCAGGCGTAGATGCAATCACATCATGGATCGTCAGACATCCGGAGATACTTGCTGGAAAATAGTTGGAGAAATAAAAAAGTCTCGCGAAAGCGGGGCTTTTTTATTTGCCATTCCAGATAGGATAGAGTAGAATTTAAAAAGATAAAATAGCAATAGTCTGCCTAAAGGTGGAGAATACCAAAGGATGATGACAAGTTGGACTATATCGAATTAGGAAAAAAGATTTACAATATGGAAAACCCGCGCGAAGTGAAGCGCTGCGTCGTCTTCGTCGCGCGCTGCCTTTTGAATAATGGCCGCATGAAGAAGATTCATCAGTTTTTCCAACAGAATGAACTGCTGGCAAAGGTTGCGGAAGAGTATCCATTCGTCTACGAACAGCCGACGCGCGCCTTTTTCTATAGAAACTCTACCTTTGATGAACGCGTGGAGATCTTGGAACAGCATATGGGTTTTATGGAGAAATACTTCAAGAAAGACGTTTTCCTGGGACTGTATGGGGAAAACCCATACACGCTTTGGGAAAGTAAGGATGAAATCGGAAGTCTGCGCTTTGAGCTTTCCTTCAATCCAGGAGAACGGAAAGAAGGACTTCTTTCCGTTGTACTGCATCTGGATGATGTCATGCTTTACCGGATCATGTTCTGGATATCGCCAGATAAAAAAGGAGACATGTCGCTCTGGATCGGTGCGATGCAGGGGCCGAATGTAGAGAACGCGAAGGATCTGGTCAAAAAAGTTACCCGCCGCTGCCACTCCTACCGCACGAAGAATTTCATCCTTCACGTGACGCAGGAAGTCGCGAAAGCGCTCGGCCTTGTGCATATCTATGCTGTGACGAACTACGGCTACTATGCAAATACCCACATGCGCATGGAGAAGAAGCTGAAGACCAGTTTCACTGATTTCTGGGAAGAGTCCGGCGGTCATCCCTGCGAGGACAAATGCTTCTATGAGCTCCCGATGACAGAAGCCAGAAAGACCATGGAAGAGATCCCGACGAGAAAGAGAAACTACTACCGTAAGCGCTATGCCCTGCTCGATGAAGTCGATGCGTCCGTGGCAGAGAAGATCAGATTGTTATTGAAATAAATGAGGAAAAGTATGAGCTCACTCGCTATTCTGATTCTGACTTGTAATGAAGAAGACAATATCGTCTCCGTGGTAGAAAACGCGAAGAAATGCACGGACGAAGTCGTGGTCATCGACTCGGGCAGCACGGATCGCACGGTAGAGCTTGCCAAAGAGCACGGCGCAAAGGTGGCCTTCCGCGCATGGACGAATGATTTTTCTGCCCAGAGAAACTTCGCACTGGAGCAGACAGACGCGGACTGGGTACTGTATCTCGATGCCGATGAAAGACTGAATGAGAATGTTATTGCGGAAGTAAAAAGAATTGTTGCGTCTGGTGTAATGGATGCACAATATGCTTTTACCAGAAAAAGCGGAGCTTTTGGCAAAATATTCAGTTATGGCGTACTCTATCCTGATCAGGTGTGCCGGTTGTTTCCGCGAAAAGCGGTCGTGTGGGTAAACAAAGTACACGAACACCCGGAGTGCAAGCTGCCAGAAAAACATTTATCTGGTTATGTAACGCACTATACCTATAAAGATTGGTATGAATGGGAAGGGAAACTTTGCCTGTACACGACGATTTGGGCAGAAGATGCTTATAAAAAAGGAAAGCGGACGACCATGGCAGGCATCTTTCAGCATAGTGTAGGGGCATTTTTTAAAATGTTTGTTTTAAGAAGAGGCTTCCTTGATGGCGGGCTCGGTATTTATCTTTGCTTTGCACATGGCTTTTATACTATGCTTAAGTATCTAAAGCTTTATGATTTACAAAATAAAAGGAAATAGATCTACTTTTCCAGTTTGGAAATGTTAAAAGTTATGGATTCTTTGAATTATCTCAATCCGATAAGTAGCTTTTCTCGTAATCGATTCCTGTGTAGTCCTCTTAAACCACTTTGCCTCATAAAGTAGCAATAATAAGGTTAACGCCTCCTCACTGCTCATAATCTGCTACTTTGTCACACATTATTGGGAAATGTTTCTGTGAGTTCGAGCGTCATTGTCCTTTTGATGGATCCACTTGAACGTGATATATTTAGTAGCGTTTTGCTGGGGGAGTGAAGTCGTTCTTTCTTATTATGGGATGACTGATATGGATCCTGACGTAGCTATCACATTGCGTGAATGCATATCGGGGGGGACCGATGTTCGCTGTGGTTATTACTGGCAGCCTTTCTATGCTGAGGAAAATCATAGAAATCCCATCTGGGATTAGCCTATTAAGTGGGGCTGGCATTATAGCTGGTTTTTCGTATCTTATGTGGTATGCGGCCAATAAGCGTATTGGTTGCGCAAGAGGTATGGCGGCGAATTCCACGTATGTCATCTGGGGCGTATTGATAAATGCACTATTTTGGGGGGAGCCGGTATCTGCGCAAACGCTTGCAGGGTGTGTATGCGTTTTGGCAGGGCTTATATTGGTTTCACTCACCGGTGGTGAAGTAGATAATGTTTGATTATTGAAATCGTTTTTAATCAACATTTCAGAGGATTAATTTATAGGCAATTTATTATCAGTCATTGTTGCTGTTTACAATGTGAAGCTCTATATTTCCTAATGCATCGATTCCATTTGCAAACAGGTCTATTCCCACATGGAAATCATTTTGGTTGATGATGGTTCTACAGATGGCAGCGGGGACATTTGTGAGGAATATGCAGCGAAAGATCAGCGAATCCATGTCATTCATCAGAAGAATAAAGGCCTAAGCGGAGCGTGCAATGTACACTCGATGTGATGCAAGGAGACTACATGACCATCGTAGATGGAGATGATTATGTGTTGTCGGAGGTCTTCTGAATATAAAGTCGACTCATTTGGATCAGAAGAATAATATTGCGGGTTCAAAGTATCAATTTACCAAAGATATGGTGAAAACTGATTTGGGTAGGAAATTTGTGAAGGATGATGTGCATGAAGAGCAGATAGAGTATTAGTCTTTGCAAAAGTTTGTCAGATCAATTTTGGCGTTGCGTTTTAGGTGGCTTTCGGGGGGAAAATGCGTTTCTTAAAATCCATTCAACAGGACGCGAAGCTGTTTCTTTATATCTATCTTCTTCTCATGCTTTTCCGCATCGCATTTCTTGCGATTTACGCGGGGCAGATGGGGAGCGCCGGAGTGGGGGATATTTTGACCGCGCTCTGGTTGGGTGCGCGGATCAGTCTCAAGACGACGGCGTTCTTGGTTGCGTTCCCGTTTCTTTTCGCTACGATCCCGTATGCGTTCTACTCGAAGTGGCCGGTGGCAGGTATCCGAAAGGTGCTGGGGAGTGTCGAAATTTCTTTGATGACGTTCCTCTTTATGGCGCGTATTCCGTATTATGAGATTTTTCATCAGGGGTTCAATATCATGTTGTTCAATGGCATGAAGGATGACAAGTGGGCGATCTTTGATACGGCGGTGCAACAGTATGCGCTGTGGCCGCGGCTTTTGGGTGCGTGTGTTTTGATGGTGGTCTTTGTGTGGCTGTGGTTGCACGTAGCTCAGAGGACGAATGTTTGGAGTCCAAAGAGGCACGTTCGGCTTTGGGTTCTCGGAGCGGTGGTCTGCCTTCCGATTTTTGCAATCTTTTGTCGCTTCGGCGGGGCGTTTCACTCGGATGATGGGGTGCCGTGGGAGAGTGCGGCTCGCACGCGGTATGTGGTCTTGAATGAGGCGGTACTGGATGATGGACAGGCGCTGTATCGGGCGTATATCACGCATAAGCGGGTGAAGAGTCGGGCGAATCGTCCGATTTCTGATGAGACGCTGAAGCAGGCGGTGGTTTGTCTCGGCGGGGATCCGAAGGCGGATTCGCTGGATGCAGCGTTTTCGCGGCAGAGTCAGGCGGGGGCTTTGGCGAAGCGTCCGAGGCATGTGGTGGTGATTTTGGGGGAGAACTATGCGCTGTGGCCGCTTTTGCCGGAGTATCGGTCGTTGGGACTGGCACAGACGGGAGAGTGGCTGGAGAAGGAGGGGGCGTATACGTATCATTTCCTGCCTAATGGGAGTGGGACAATGCCGTCGCTGAATGGTTTCCTGACGGGACTGCCGGATGTGGGGCTGTATGTGAATTATACGATGGGGCTCAAGGGGAAGGCGTCGCCTTTTGCAATCGGTGAGACGATGAAGCGGCTGGGGTACCGGACGGTTTTCTGGTATGGTGGTCTTCGGAGCTGGCAGGATCTAGAGCATTTCACGCTGCGTGAAGGGTTCGACGAGTTCCACTGCGCGGATGAGCTCCCTGAGCAGGGGGAGAGTTCGTCGTGGGGCGCGCCGGACGGGGCGCTTTTCGATGTGATTCGGGAGCGGATGCAGAAGGAGTCGGAGGATACGTTCTATTTCATCCTGACGACGAGCAATCATCCGCCTTTTGCGTATGATGTGGATGCGAAGGGGTTCCCGCGGGTGGAGGTGACGGAGAAGCTGTCGCCGTCTATCCCGAGGGATAAGGCGACAATCGATCAGCTGGGGCATATCTGGTATGCGGATCAGGTGATGGGGAAATTCATCCGTGAGGCAAAGAAGGATGACCCGTCGACACTTTTTGTAGTGACGGGGGATCATGCGGAGCGTTTCAATTTCGCTGCGGATGTGTCGCTATGGGCGCAAAGTGGTGTGCCTTGCTATTTCTATGGGGAGGGTGTGCCGAAGGATCTTTTGCAGGGGGCGGCGGGCAGTCATCTCCAGATCGCACCGACGCTGGCAGAACTCATCGCGCCGCAGGGTACGACGTATACGTCGCTCCTGCCTCCTTTGATGCAGTCGAAGTGGGCTTTCAATCATCGGCTCTTCATCGAAAATGGAGAAATCGGGGAGGAGAAGGCGCTGTCGAATGCGGAATTCAAGAAGGAGATCGAGGCGGCGCGGACGGTGGCACGCTGGATGGTACAGCAGGATCGGTGAGGCGTTGCTTTTTGCGGGAATGTTAGTGAAAAAGTAATCCCTGCGTTAATTGATATGATCCCCCTAAAGCAGACAAGGTAAATAACCAAA
>UMHE01040834.1_pt1 | contig 13211 bp, 11 predicted proteins | sample 1965451 | NCBI WGS metagenome assembly UMHE01 (sample SAMEA4836090, study PRJEB28245) | human gut metagenome | biome: gut microbiome; material: fecal sample | place: Denmark | collected 2008 | reverse complement strand
CACGCCCGCCCCCGCCTGTACACTCTCTGTGGTGGAGTGAGCTGTTGATCGAACCCCTTCGGGCAAGAGCTTTCGCCATGACAATAAAAGCAGAACAGGAGTGAGAGAATGAAGCGATTACACAGAAAGCGGGATGCGGCCGCCCTCAGCAGCCGTCTGATCCGTCGGCCCATTCAACGGATGGTGTGGCTGTTCCTGCTGCCCACCTTCGCCGCCTTTTGCATCGGTTTTTTGTATCCGTTTCTGAAAGGCGCGTTTTTGTCCTTCTGTAAGTTCAAGCTGACCAGCCAGTGGACATGGGTGGGCTTTAGCAACTATGTGAAGGCCTTCTCCGACAGCACCTTTGTCCACGCCTTCTGGTATACGGCGCTGTTCGCCTTCGTGTCGGTACTGTTCATCAATGTGCTGGCCTTTGCGGTGGCCTATTTCCTGACCAAGGGTATCAAGGGCTCCAACCTGTTCCGGACGGTGTTCTTCATGCCCAACCTCATCGGCGGCATCGTGCTGGGCTATATCTGGTCCATGATCTTTGACGGCATTCTGGTGAAGTACAACACCTCCGTGGTGCTGGACAGCAAATACGGCTTCTGGGGTCTTATCATCCTGATATGCTGGCAGCAGGTGGGCTATATGATGATCATCTATATCGCCGGTCTGCAATCCATTCCGGAGGATATGCTGGAGGCCGCCCGTATCGACGGTGCCAACAGCTGGCAGATGCTGTGGAAGGTCACCATCCCCAACATGATGAGTTCCTTCACCATCTGCATTTTCCTGACCCTGACCAACGGCTTCAAGCTGTTTGATCAGAACCTGGCCCTGACAGGCGGCCGGCCCTTCCTCCAGCAGCCGGACGGCAGCGTCATCAAGACCACGGAGATGCTGGCTCTGAACATCTACAGCGCCTTCTACTCCGGCGGCGGCAACAACCGCGGTGTGGGGCAGGCCAAGGCCGTGGTGTTCTTCATCCTTGTGGCTGTGATCGGTCTGATCCAGCTCCAGTCCACCCGCAAAAAGGAGGTGCAGCAGTAATGCAGACAAATCTGGCGAAAAAGCATGAGCGCAGCAAGATGGCGCTGACCGTGGCCTTTGCCGTGATCTGCATCGTCTACGTGCTGCCCATCCTCATCGTACTGATGAACTCCTTCAAGAGCAACGCCGCCGTGAACACGGAGACCTTCGCCCTCCCCAACGAGGACTCCTTCGTGGGGCTGCAAAACTATATCAAGGGCATGACCTTCGGCAACTACCCGTTTATCAAGGCGGTGCTGTACAGTCTGTTTATCACCCTCGCGTCCTCAGCGCTGATCCTGCTGTGTACGTCTATGGCGGCGTGGTATGTCTCCCGCGTGGGCAGTCTGGTCAGCAAGATCATCTACTACCTGTGCGTGTTCTCCATGGTAGTGCCGTTCCAGATGGTAATGTTTACCCTGTCCCGTACCGCCGAGCAGGTCAAGCTTCCCTACTTTAGCTTCACCTCTATGGCTTTTGCCAAGATCGGATTGAACACACCGTGGACAATACCTATCGTGTACCTGGGCTTCGGCGCGGGACTGGCGGTATTCATGTTCTCCGGGTTTGTCAAGACGATTCCGCTGGAGATCGAAGAAGCCGCTGTAATCGACGGCTGCGGCCCGCTGCGCACCTTCTTTCTGGTGGTTCTGCCCATGATGAAGCCCACGTTCATCTCTGTGGGCGTGCTGGAAATCATGTGGGTGTGGAATGACTTCCTGCTGCCCTATCTGGTGCTGGATCGTACCAAGTATATGACCATCCCCATCGTCATCCAACACCTGAAGGGTAGCTACGGACAGGTGGACATGGGCGCTACCATGGCGCTGATCCTGCTGAGCATCCTGCCGGTCATCGTCTTCTACCTGTGCTGCCAGAAGCACATCATCAAGGGCGTGGCGGCAGGCGCCGTCAAGGGCTGAAACAGTTTATACGCCGGGGGCGGGCACAACGCCCGTCCCCGTATTTTTATCCTATCCAAGAGAGAAGTTGAGTTATGAAACGAAGCAGCGGTATTTTAATGGCAGTCTCCTCCCTGCCCTCCCCCTACGGCATCGGCACCCTGGGCAAGGCGGCCTATGACTTCGTCGATTTTCTGAAGGCAGCCGGTCAGTCCTACTGGCAGATGCTGCCCCTGAACCCCACCAGCTACGGCGACTCCCCCTATCAGAGCTTTTCCGCCTACGCCGGCAACCCCTATTTCATCGACCCGGATATGCTTGTCAAGGATGGGCTGCTGAAAAGATCCGAATGCACCAAATGCGACTGGGGCGGCGACCCCCGCCACGTGGACTACGGCAAGATCTACGAAAGCCGCTTCGCCCTGCTGCACAAGGCCTATAAGCGGGGCTGGGAGCGGGACGCCGACAAGGTGGCCGCCTTTGTGGAGGACAACAGCCGCTGGCTGCCGGACTATGCCCTGTACATGGCCTGCAAGCGGCACTTCGGCATGAAGGCATGGACGGAGTGGGACGACGAGGACATCCGCCTGCGCAAAAGCGAGGCCGTTCTGGAGAAATACAGAGCGCTGCTGGCCGATGATGTGCAGTTCTTCACCTATTTGCAGTTCCTGTTCTTCTCCCAGTGGGAGCTTCTGCGGGACTATGTACACCAACAGGGCATCCGCATTATCGGCGACCTGCCCATCTATGTGTCGCTGGATTCCGCCGACGTGTGGGCGGAGCCGCAGTTCTTCCAGCTGGACGAGGAGCTGGTGCCCAAGTCGGTGGCCGGCGTCCCGCCGGACTACTTCACCGCCGACGGTCAGCTGTGGGGCAACCCCCTGTATGACTGGGACGCCATGCGGGAGGACGGCTTCGGCTGGTGGATACGCCGCATCGACGGCGCAGGCAAGCTCTATGACGTGATCCGCATCGACCATTTCCGCGGCTTTGCCAGCTACTGGTCGGTGCCCTACGGCGAGACCACCGCCAAAAACGGTCACTGGGTCACAGGTCCCGGCATGGATCTGATCGACCGGCTCAACGGCTGGTTCCCCCAGCTGGAGTTCATCGCGGAGGATCTGGGCTATCCCACGCCGGAGGTGGCGCAGCTGCTGCACGACTCCGGCTGGCCGGGCATGAAGGTGCTGGAATTCGCCTTTGACTCCCGCGACACCAGCAGCTACCTCCCCCACACCTATACGCCCCACTGCATCTGCTACACCGGCACCCACGACAACAGTCCCCTGCTGCTGTGGCGGCAGGAGGCCGCACCGGAGGACATCGCCTACGCCGCCGAATATCTGGCGCTGACAGAGGACGAGGGCTTCCACTGGGGCGTGATACGGGGCGGCATGTCCAGCGTGGCGGAGCTGTTCGTGGCACAGGTGCAGGACTATCTGGGTCTGGGCGAGGGACACCGCATGAACATCCCCGGCACCCAGGGCGGCAACTGGACGTGGCGGCTCCTGCCCGGCGAGCTGACGGAAAAGCTGGCCGCCAGGATCGACCGCATGACCACCCTGTACGGGCGTAAATAAGCGAAAAAAATACGCGGAACACATGTTCCGCGTACTTTTTTGTTATTTTACCGCTGTGATGCGTCCATTCTCCACCGTGACGCCCCACGCCTCCTGCGCCGCCTTTTCCGGCAGCGCCTGCACCGCCTCGGCCAGCACCGTTATCTGCTGGTACACAGCCGCGCCGGTGGGCGAAACAGAGGTTCCCATCCGCATAGGTTCACAGAGCACCGTGGTGCTCTGTCCCGGCTCCACGGGCAGCGCATAGTAGTACAGCCCGTCTCCGCCGTCCAGCCAGTTCTGCCGCAGCGTGATCTGCGGCAGGGCGGACGGCGTTCCGGTGGTCTTTCCCTCCGCGTCCACCCAGCAGGCACTGAGCCGCAGACGCAGGAACACCGTGGTACTCCCGGTGTTTTCCGCGGTAATATCGGACTTGACGGAGCCGGACGCGGCGGAGCCTGTCACCTCCGCACCGTTGACCTTTTCGCGAACGGCGCAGGTGACGACGGCGGGGGTAAAATTGCTCTTCACTTCCGCCCGGCGAAGCATGAAGGCCACCGCCACAGAAGCCAGCGCAACGGCGGCGGCCACGGCGATCACCGCCGCCGAGCGGCGCTTATTTTGCGGTCGTTGCAGTCTTTTCGCCACGTTACGCCTCCCTTCTGTTCACCACAGCATCGCTGCTGCCGGTGAGCCACTTCTTCTTAACGGCAGCTCCGTCAAACTTCACGGTTTTCGTTTCATCTTTTTCGATCTCCACCGTTTGCTCACGGTCAGAATACCGCCACGACCAGCTGTTCACCTGCTCCACCGTATAGTCGCCGCAGGGCAGGTCGTGCACGGTGGTGCTGCCGCCGGCGGGCACCGTCACCTCCACCACATAGGCAGGGTTATCCTTGGATGTCAGGCGATACACATACGTCCCAACGCCGTTGCTTTCATCCTCCGTCGCCTTTCTTGTGATGGTCACATTGCCGTACACCGCCTTGAACCGTGCATAGAACACGTTGGTCTGGGGCGCGGGAAGCAGCTCGCTGCGCTCCGGCATAAGCTTCTTGGTGTCCGTGTCCACCTTTCCCTTCTCACCCACCGGGATGGTGCATTCGGCGTTCTGATACCATCCGTCAAAGGTATAGCCGCTCTTGGCGGCAGGCGTGGCGCCCTTGAAGGATTTCTTCCCCTCCACCACCTCCAGCGTGTTGTTCAATGTGCCGCCGCCATACGCCCACACGCGGTACTCCACCGTGTATTGCAGCGGCTCATAGTAGAAGATGATCTCGTTCTGGCTGTTATCGGGACGGAGAACGATGCTCTGGCTGAGGTTGGAGACGCAATGATAGCCGTCGATGGACTTCGCAGTGGCCGTGACCACCGCGCCGTATTTTCCCGTGCCGCTCACAGGTTCGTGCAGCACATCGCCCGGCTTCGTGCTGTTGGGATCGCTGCCGTAGCGGAGATAGCGGACAACGTAGCTCTGTGTGTTGCGGGTATAGAACACGTACAGCTCTGTGCCCTCCTTCTGCACAGTGAGGGAGAAGGCTCCGGCGTTGACCGGCACCGTATTGCTGCTGTTGCCCCAGCGCACCACCGCCGTATCCCGCATGGTGAAGCCGCTGAATTCCTGCGGCGTGATGCTGAGGGGGGCGCCGATCACGCCGATGCCCTCGGTGTAAACGGCGGACTCGGTGTAGTTGGAATAGATGCCCGGTTCCACGCTCTGCGGCTCATCCGTGGCGGCATCCACATTTTGCAGCATGTAGTGGATGGCATAGTAGGCATTCTCGATGTTTTTGGTATAGTAGAAGGTGACGACATTATCCGGTGAACCCATGTAGCCGCCTTTGCCGTCCTCGACCACCGCCAGAACAAGCCGCTTGTAGAAGGCGTCCGGCACATAGTCCTTCACCACCGCGAAGCGCTCTGTGACCACCGCCTTGGAGGTCTCTTTCTCCACAGAGCCGGTACCAGTGGGCTCGGACTCGATCAGCTCACCTGTGCCATGATACCGGTATTCCACCTTATAGGACACCGTGGCGGCATGCACATAGTAGAAGGTGAACACGTTGACGGTGGGGTTGGAGGGGGTGTCCTCCTCCATGGTGATGGAGTGGCTGGCCAGCGTGGGATAATAGCCGCTGTTGAAGCCGCTGTACAGCTGGTTGTAAGGATCGCCCGCCTTGGGATAGAAGGTGCGGGTGCTGCCCTGGTTGGCGTAGCCGCGGGAGTCCGCGGCGATCTGCCGGTGGTAGCCGCCGCCCTCACCGGCGTAATAGATGTAGGTACGGCTCTCTCCGCTGCCATTGGTAACGGTGTAGGCTTTTCCGTCCTCCGGGCTGTACAGTGACGCCTCGCCCAGCAGCGCCCTCCATTCTTCGTCAGCCGTTTCCTTCAGCACGTAGTGAATGAGATAGGGCTGCGCGGTGAGATGGCTCCACTCGGCGTATACCAGCAAATCCTCCTTGACAGCCGTATCAGTGGGGGTAAGGGCGACCTTTTTCCCGCTCTTTTCATAGAACCAGCCGCCAAAGGTATACTCATGCCCCGACGGGTCGGTGGGATCGGCTATCTCGCCCAGCGTGGAGCCGTGATCCACCACCTGCGTGTGGTACACCAGCGCTTCATTGCCGGTGGTCTGGTACGTCTCCATGTCCTTCCGGTTCTTGAACAGGCGGACGGTATATGTCACCGGCTCCCATTTCGCATACAGGCTGATATCGTGCTCCGGCATGGTGCTGCCGGGGACGTACTCACTGCCCGGGAAGCAGCCGGGGGAGGTGTACCAGCCGCCCAGCTCATACGCATACTTTTCCAGCGGCTTCGGATAGGGCATCAGCAGGAGATCATACATCCTGCGATCCAGATCGGCCTGATACAGCACGTCATTGTACTGGATGATCTCGTCGTAGTTCTGCGCCGTGAGTGTGTACCTGTTCCGGTTGTAGTAGAAATTGGCGGTGTAGGATTCGCGCCCGTCGGCCAGTGGTTCATTTGTCTCCGGTTCGCTGCCGCCGACCTTATCCCGCATACAGGTAAATCCCGGCAGGGGAGGGTCTGTCTGATGCCCGATGGTCGTGTTGTCATCGTTGGCAAAGACGGTGTCGTAGAGCATATAATACCGCGTCACCCCGTCCACTTTGCGCGCTGCCACGCCCTCATCCTCCTCATGGCCCGGCAGCACCTCCACATAGAGCTTATAGATCCACTGGCGGGGAATGCTCCAGCTCACATTGGCGCCGTTGTCGAAAAAGCCCAGAAAGTTCACCGTGCTCGCATCGCCCCACTGGCCGATCAGCTTTTCGGCATAGAGCAGGTCATCGTTCAGCACAGGATACAGGCACTTGATGGTGGAGTTGATTTTCTCCTGCGTGTACTTCACGTTGTACTCGCCGTTCCATCCGGCGAAGTAGGCGTAGTTGCCCCAGCCGTCGTTGTCAAGGTGACTTGAACCGCCGTTGGATGTATGTTTGACCTTCTCCGCGTCCGTCAGGGGCACCTTGTTGAACACCTCGCTGGGCCACAGGTGCAGCAGATCGGTGCCGTAGGGGACAGTGAATTCCAGATAGTGGAACCGATCGCCCTTGGCGTTATAGCCGCCGCCGTCGGGATAGGTGCCGAGGGTGTAGGTATACGCTGTGCCCGTGGGCTGCTGGATGGTGGGAAGCTCAGCCACCTCGCCCCAGTCGCCGCTTCGGACGTTATACAGCAAGCTCTCCACGTCATTGACCGTCTTGCCGTCTTTTTGCGGGCGCGCACAGACCCCCGTCTCCTGATAAAAGCCGAAGGGTCGCGTGCTGCCGCCCACCACGGAATAGACAGGCGTGTCGCTGGGATTTGCTGGAGAATTGACCGTGTCGTTGGCCGAGACATACTCCTTGGCGTAGTAGAACCGCAGGGTGTAGCTCTTGCGGGTATAGTAGATGTTCACCGTGGTGGAGCCGTCGCCCTCAATGGTGACGTTCTCATCGGCCTTTTCATATTGGGAATGCCGGAAAAGCTCCGGCTTGCAGCCTTCGTTGTGGGTATGTCCGCCGTCCTCGGTAAGCCCGCAGATGTTGGAATCCGCCTTGAGCCACGATGCATCGCCGGAGACGACCTGACCGGCGACGGCCCTGCGCTTCTGGCTGCCCATGTAGTCATATTCGGTGCCCTCTGCGTTTTTCAGCCAGTACACCACGGTGTACGTGGTGTCGGCGCTCTCCCACAGGGCGACGTAGCTGGCGTTCTCCGCCGGAACGGTGGTGGGCAGCTCGTCGACCTTGCCGTCGCCCTCGCCTTTTTCGTTCAGCTTGTCCCAGCCGACGAAGCGGTAGCCGTGGCGGGTGGGGGTAGTGGCCACAAAGGGCGTGCCATAGCGGGCGTAGACGTGCTCAGAGCCGTAGCCGCCGTTGGCATCCAGCTTGACCTGATAGTAATTGCGGTCGTAGTAGCACTCGAACACAGTGGAGCCGTCCGCCGCCACCGCCTCGGGATAGTGATACAGCTTGGTGAAGCCGCGCGCCTGCTCCTCGTCCAGCCCCAGAGCTTCATTGGCGATGATGGTGCCCGTCAGGGCGCTGCTCTGCCTGTAATAGTCCACGTTCTCCGAGTACATGTCGTCGTGAATGTTCTGGAAGTAGTAGCGGACGGCATAGGGCACCACAATGGCCTTGTAGTACACGTTGACGGTGTAGGTCTCCCCGGTGTAGCCCGCCTCCACCGTCAGAGCCAGACTCTGGGCGCTGACCGTAGCCGTGTTGGGGTCGGTGGTCGCCGGATCATCGGGATACCAGTAGGGTGCATAGCCCAGATAGGTGGGGGACAGCACCTTCTGGCTGTACGGCTTGCCGCTTTTGATCGTTGCGGAGAAGCCGGTGTAGATGGGCAGCCTGGTCACAGCGTCCAGATAGTTGACGGTGACGTTGATATACTCCGGAGCGCCGCTGCGGGACACCCGGCGCGGCGTGCGTCTGGGCGCAGCCGCCGCGGACGTCTCCTGCGTCAGCTCGTCCCTCTGGCGGTTCAGAGCGGCGGCGTCCGCCTCCACATCGTAGGAGACGGTGACCTTGACGGGGTCGGAGACGCTCTCGCCGCCCACCGCGCAGCGCACCATGGCGCTGCCCTTTTCCAGCGCGGGAGACACCATGGCATACGTCAGCGTCAGGGACGCGGCGGTGGCGTCGTAGATGTTCACCCAGTCGCCGTCCAGCTGTATCTGCCACTGATAGTCCGTGTCGCCCGTCTCGCTGGCGGCCTCCATCGTGACGCGGCCGGACTGGGGCAGCGTCACCTGCGCCGTTTTTGCCCCGTCCACGGTGACGGTGACGGCGTCGGACGCGTCGCCCACCACGGTCAGGCCGCCGGGCAGCAGCTCCATAAACAGCACAAGCCCCAGCAGCAGCGCGAGCAGCCGCCGGAAGCTCATGGTTCGGTTATTGGTACATTTCTTCATTCGGCGTCACCTCCCGCTCAGCCGTTGACCCGCGCCCACGCGGTTTCCGCTGTGTCCCCGCCCTCGCGCTGCACCGCAGCCGCCTGCACGCAGATGCTCAGCGCTTTGGACAGCTCTTCCAGCTGTGTACGGGTCATATTCTCCGATACGTCCACCGCGCCACCATCGATCAGCCCGGCATCCAGTGCCGTGTTAGGCGCCAGCTCCCGATAGTAGACATTGTCCCGCAAATGCGTCCAGCCGTCGGCCACCCGCCACGTCATCAGGCCAGCCGCATCGTGATAGATGCCGTCCGCGCCCCGCGTCCAGCCGCCCTGTACCTCCGCAAAAACGTAGACAGCGGCCTCGCTGCCCTCGAAGCGGACGGTCAGGTCTTTTTTGGCGGCCACACCGGGCTGCACCTGCACGCTGCCGCTGTCGGTGACGGTCAGGTCGCCGAAGGTGATGACCCGTCCCTCGTCCTGCGAATGGGCGGAGGCCACATAGCGGGAGAAGGTCACGCCGGTGAGGGCGAAGGTGACCACCGCCAGATACAGCAGCCATGCCCGCAGGGGCAGGCGGCGCTTATTCGGTTTTGCCAGCCGCTTGCCTGCCATAGTCCTCTCCTCTGTCGCGTTTCTTCTGTAATACGTCCGGTACCAGCACCAGAACGGGGATCATCAGCACCAGACACAGCGCGCCCAGCGGGGTGCGCAGGAACCGCACTGCCGCGCCCGCGCCGTGAAGTGTCAGTACCACCCGTCCCAGCACATCGGCGGGCGGCACGGTGTCCGCATCGGCGGTGTTGTTGGCGTCGCCCTTTGTCCGATAGCCCTCCGCCGTCACCTCCGTGACGCGGTGGGTGGTGGTGTTCGCGCCGCTGCGGAACATGATGATATCCCCGGCGCTGTACGTCTCCTGCCGGTGTACGATCACCAGATCGTCGGTGCGGATGGCAGGCTCCATGCTGCCGGTGAGCACCACCGCCGTGCGATAGCCCAGAATGGCGGGACTGTCGTTGTGAAAAAGTCTCTGCGCTGCCAGTGTGTACAGATTCGCCAGCAGCACCAGCGCCAGTGCCGCCACGATCACCCCTTGCACCGCCCTGATGACGGCACTTCCGATTTTTTTAGCCACGCTTGTGTCTCCTTTTTGTGTTTATGCCTGTGATAATAACGATCAGTGCCGCCGCGCCCGGCGCCAGCACATACCACACCGGCGAGAACTCGTCGCCGGTCTTGTAGTCGGGCTTTTCCGGGTCGATGACCGTGCCGCCGGAGCCGCCCTGATCGGTGACGGTCAGATAGAAGCCCAGCTCCTCCACATCCGTGGCGGCGTTGCCCAGCGCCGTGTCCGCCGCGTCCTGCTGGGCGCTCACCTCAAACAGCCACGACCACAGGATGGAAAAATCCTGCCGCTGGTTGCCGCCCACGGTGCCGCTGACGGCGCGCACCACCTGCCCCTTGTCCACCCCGTCGGGAAGGACGTAGGACGTTGTGTCGGCAAAAGCCTCGCCGGTAAGGGCGGAGGTCACCGGCAGGGCGGCGTTCGTCTTTTTCTCATAGAGCACGGCGGTATAGCTCACCGTGCGCCCGGTGTTGTTTTTCAGCCGCACCACCGTCTCCCCCGCCGTGCCGGGGGCGATCACCCGCTGCCCGTCGGCGGCGTTCACGTTGTCGTAGCTGCGGCGGAACAGCTCCAGCCGCGCCGCGCCCTGTCCGTCCGTCTCCGTGGCGCTGTCCCACGTGAGCCGGCCGGTGGTGTAGGTCAATATATGCTCCGGGCGGGTACCGCTGCTGGCGTAGGTCACGCCCAGCGCCGCCGGAAGCAGGATAAGCTGGATGAGGAGCAGCGTCAGCACCACCTCCAGCCGATTGGTTTTTTCGCGGAGGCTCATGCCGTCCCTCCCTTCCCCATCCGTTTTCCGGTACGCAGGCCGTCCGTCCGCCGCGCGGGCAGACCGCCTATATACCGGAGCTCCCGCCTGCCCGCAAGGGGCAGGCGGGTTCTCGATGCCGCAGGGAACAGGGGTGTTTCTCCGCGACCCGTACAGCAAATTGGTTAAGATAGATCAGTCGACCTGGGTGACGGTAGTGACAACCGTCAGCTGAATTTCAGCAGCCTTGCCCTCAGCAGCCTGATCGCCCAGATAGGTGTCCTTGATATCGGTCTGCTTGGCACCAGCCGCAGTATCCTCAAACGGCCACTCCCAACTGACAGAAGGCGCTTTATGATCTGCGGCAGTGAGACTATTCAAAGGAGTTCCCGCCTCATACGTGGCGCTGAAAGCATTAATTCTGTTCTCAACTTCCCTACTCAGCGCCTCGGCGTTATCGAAATGAGTACCATCAACAACCATATTTACCCAATCCTGATCTTCAGCGCTATATGCGGGAATCTTAAAATGCAAGGGGCAGTAGAATTTACCATCTGCATCCTTCCAATTGTCGTTGAGGGTCAGCGTTGCTGTGTACTGCACCCGCACCGCTACCTCAGGGGTTCCAGTCAGAGTCATGCTGACCATATTGCCCTTGGTTCCGGGAGCAACCAGCTTGCTACCATCCGAAGATACCACAGACTGAGCAATAGTTCCAACAACGCTCTTATCATCCGTTGCGTATTCGTTGGCGAACGTGGCTCCATTGGCGGTAATCTTCACACCAAACTTAGCAACACGGGCGCTGTCATCACCGCGACCGCTGGTCACATACTTAGCGAACGTGCCGCCCACGAAGCAGCTGGTCACCAGCACCAGAGCCAGCAGCAGGCCGGCCACGCGCATGGTCTTTCCTGTTTTCTTTGTTTTCATACGTTTCCTCCATTCTGCTCCGGCACTCCCCCGGAGCTGCGTTTTTTTATTTTCTGCGCCTCCCCAGACGCGGGTTTACAGATCATTCGGCGGGCTTTTCCGCCTTCAGCCGCTCCAGCTCCCGGCGCAGCTGCTCCTTCTCCTCGTCACCGGCGCGGGTCTCCCGGCGGCGGCGCAGGATATCCCACACCACGAAGGCACACACCGGCACGCCGATGAAGATCACCATGCCCAGCGGCTTTTGCAGGAACAGCGCGAAGTCGCCCACCTTGGGAATACGGCCGCTGTACTGGCCGATGATCTGGTCGGCGCTGATAGGCTCGTCCTCGGTGTTGTTGGCGTCGCCCTTGGTGACAAATTCCGTCCGGTCGGCGCTGATAGAGACGATGCGGTGGGTGACGACGATGCTGCCGTCCATAAAGGCCACCACGTCGCCCACCTGCAGCTCGTCAATGTCGGCCTGCTTGGTAAAGATCAGGTCGCCCACCTCGATGTGATCCTCGGCGGTTCCGCTCATGGAGCCGGACAGCACCACCATGGGCGCTACGCCCAGCACGGTGGGCGGCGTTTCCGGGTGGAGGGTTCCCTTGACGATGATGACGATGTTGCACACCAGAAAGAACCCGAACACCACGCACAGCACCGCGCCGAGGATTTGCATCGCCGCGCCGCTTTTCTTTTTCTCTGTCATGTGTTTACCCCTTCCAAAATTATTTTTATATGGACGATCCATACCATCGATTGACAAGGGCAGACACGGTTTTGACGGGCAGAAATGCGCCCATACCGCGTCAAGTCCCTTGACAATACGGCAGTATTCTCTGCGGGCCTTTCCTTGCCTGGACACATTTCTGCTCCGACAAAACTGCCCGCACCTGGCAGCGATGTATTTTCGAGTGATTTTTGCTTTTTGAGACGCAGGCTTGCTGGCGCAAGCCAAGGCGAAAAGGGCAAAAAGCGCCGGAAAGACACGCTGTCAGGCGTGTTTGCCCTTGTCAAGCGATGGTATATACACATGCCCAAATTGTCATTCTGAGCCGGTGATGGCCACCGGCGCGGGGATCCGTTTTCCCCGAAAAAAACAAAAAACCGGCTGCAAAAACAGCGTACCCGCAGGGTACGTTCTTTTGCAGCCGGTCAATCATGCAGTCAGTCCTGTTTAGACACCTTGGCTTTGCGTCTCAGCCTTTCGGCTGATTTGCCAAATATTCGATTCTTTGTAATTATATTCTTTTTATCGTGTTTCGTCAAACGTCATCTTGCATGAATTTTGTTGTATCTTTGCGTCGATTTTTGGCGAATACGCCTATTCCAACTCCTCAAGCGCGGTCAGCACCCGCCGGTAGGCCGCCTCTGTCTCCGCCAGAAGCGCCTGCGCGCCGGACAACTCGCCGCGGCGCAGGCACTCCGTCATGTCCGATGCCAGCGCCCGCAGCCGCTCCAGCCCCAGATTGGCGGCCACGCCCTTCAGGGTATGCGCCGCGCGGAAGGCGGTCTGCACATCGCCGCGCCCCAGCGCTTCG
>UMHE01004007.1_pt1 | contig 13212 bp, 10 predicted proteins | sample 1965451 | NCBI WGS metagenome assembly UMHE01 (sample SAMEA4836090, study PRJEB28245) | human gut metagenome | biome: gut microbiome; material: fecal sample | place: Denmark | collected 2008 | reverse complement strand
ATTGTTGACTTTAGGTGTCAACCTTATTTAAAAAAAGACAAAGCCAAGCAAACATCGGCTCATACTATTGTTTTTTGTGAAAAGTGAACTATTGTGAACTTGTATTTTATCGTTTAATTGCTTAACTTTGTATTTGTTAAGCTTTAACACCGCAAATAATATGAGTGCTTATGATAAGAAACCTGTCTTTCTAATTGCTTTAGCTCTTCTCGTAGCATGCACATCGTGCGGACACGACGACCCCGACGTGCCCCCTACGCCCATCGAGCCCCCTACGCCCACCGAGCCCACCGAGCCCGACAAGCCCGATAAGCCCGACGAGCCCGACAAGCCCGCGGCACAGATACCTATAAATATCAGCGCCACGATAACCCGCGCCACGGAGGAGGCGTTCGAGAGTGGCGACCGTATAGGGCTGTTCGTTGTCAACCGCAATGCAGACGGCAGCGCGGCGACGCTGAAACCCTTGGGCAATCACCTCGACAACATGCCGTACACCTATACCACGACATGGAACGCAGAAAAGACAGTATACTGGAAGGACGCTCAGACGCATGCCGACTTCTATATGTATTATCCCTACACGCAGACGGTGGCAAGCGTGAGCGCCATGCCGTTCGGCGTCAGTGCCGACCAGAGCAGTCTGGGCGCATACAAGTCGTCCGACCTTATCGTAGGATCCACGCTCGACGCCGCTCCTTCGGCATCGCCGGTGAACATCGCTGCACGTCACCTGATGAGTCAGGTGGAGATAGTGCTCAAGGCAGGTGCCGGATATAGCGAAAGCTCACTCGCAGAGGCGAATGTGTCGGTGAAGATAAACAATCTCGCCACCTCCGCCACCGTCGACCTCGCCACCTCCACGGTAAGCGCCAACGGCAGCGTGCGCAGCCTCACGCCCTATAAGGACGGTGCCGTCTACCGCGCCTTCGTCGTGCCGCAGACCGCCACGGGCAACAACCTCATAACCATCACCGTCGACGGAACCGACCACAACATCTCGAAGACCGTCACCTTCGTCGGTGGCAAGCGTCACACGCTCACCGCCACGCTCAGCAAGGAAGGCGGCGGACTGAGCGTGAGCATCAGCGCATGGGAGAGCGACGGCATAGATTACGGCGGTGTGGCAAGCTGACGCAGTAAAAGAAACAGAAACGATTAAAAGAACATTGCATTTGATATGACCCATACGAATCACAAGAACTTCCATATATACACAGCTGTACTGATGCTTTGCATTCTGCTTGCTGCCTGCTCCGACTCGTTGTTCGACGGCGACGGCGGCAAGCCTGGCGGCGACGACCGCATACAGCTATCGGGCAGCATCGAGCAGTTGGCGCTGACACGTGTCTGCGACAACGGCTTCTGCGACGGAGACGTGATGGGCGTCTACGTCGTCGACTACAACGGCGGCACGCCCGGCACTCTGAAACCCAGCGGCAATCGTTGCGACAACGTGCGCCACACGTTCGACGAAGCCAACAACCAGTGGGAACCCGCCTACGACATCTACTGGAAAGACAAGCACACGCACATCGACGTTTACGGCTACTATCCCTTCGCCAACCCCGAGAGCATCGACGACTATCAGTTTGAGGTGCAGAAAGACCAGAGCCGCGCTTCCGCCGACGGCGAGATGGGCGGCTACGAGGCGAGCGACTTCCTTTGGGGCAAGGTGGGCGACGTGGCTCCCACGACCAGCATCATCCGTCTGCCGCTGTTCCACCGCATGTCGAACGCCCGCGTCACCCTGATTCAAGGCTCGGGCTTTGCCGACGGCGAGTGGGCTAAAACCGAGAAGATAGTGCTTGCGCCCAATCTGGTGCGCAAGGCGAGCATCGACCTTGCCACCGGCGAGGTGAAGCCCTCAGGCAGCGTGGAGAGCACAGCCACCATCCCCTCGCGCGTCGACGACGAATGGCGTGCCATCGTGGTACCGCAGACCGTAGAGGCAGGCACCACGCTCTTCAGCATCACCATCGGCGGCATGCCCTACAAGTTCGTGAAGAACGAGGCACTCACATACGTAGCCGGCAAGATGATGAACTTCAGCATCCGCGTAGACAAGAAAGCAGCCAGCGGACAGTATCACCTCACACTCGTGAACGAGAGCATCACCCCGTGGGAGAACGACCTCGTGAGTCACGACGCCACAGCCAAGGAATACGTCATCGTGAACTCTACCGCCGGACACCTCAAGGAAGCCATTGCTGCTGCCAACAAAGACTATACAAAGCTGAAGAATCTGAAGATTAAGGGTGAGATTAATGCTAAGGATTTCTTCTTTATGAGAGATAACATGAATAAATTGTCTGCTGTTAATCTCAAGGAAGTACGTATCTTAGAGTGGATAAACCCCAACAATCCAGGCGAAAAACATTCTGCTGACAACATACCAGTCTCTGCTTTTAATAAACCAGGCGGAGGTGGACTTCTTAATCTTGTCACTTTTGTGTTTCCTGACAGACTTAAGGTGATTTGCGACAATGCCTTTACAGGCTGTAAGAATCTTTCCGGATCATTAATAATCCCCGAAGGAGTTGAGGAAATACGACGAGGAGCCTTTACGGGTTGTAGTTCTTTAAACGGTTCATTGTCTCTGCCCTCAACATTGAAGAAATTAGGAACATCAGGAGATGGAGCAGATAAGGATACGAAAGACGAAGGCCTCGATTATTATAATGGTGTATTTCAGAATTGCAGTAACCTTACCGGCCGTCTTATAATACCTGATGGCGTTGAAATAATTAGAGGTTATTGTTTTAGTGGCTGTCGAGGCCTATATGGAGAACTGAAACTTCCGTCAAAATTAAGAGTGATAGGACAATGCGCATTCTCTCACTGTGAAAATCTGACTGGTTCTATAGAAATACCCCAAGGCGTATCGTCTGTTCCCAGTTCTGCATTTGAAAGATGTGGCTTCAATGGAACCCTTACACTGCATGACGGTCTTTCGAGTATTGGATCTTCTGCTTTTATTGATAACAATTTAAAGGGCGAACTCCATTTGCCTAAAGGACTTAAGATAATTGCAGACAAAGCATTTTGTAATAATGATTTTTCCGGAACATTAACCCTACCTTCAACCATTACCAGAATTGGCGACAACGCCTTTGCAAACAACTGGCGTTTGATGGGTGTTCTTGACATCCCCTATGGGGTTGAAAGTATTGGTGAAAGTGCATTCTCAAATTGCCGAATGCTCGAAGGCTTGGTGTTGCCAGAATCGTTGGAAACCATACGTATAGGAGCTTTCAACGGCTGTTTTGGTATAGGCTCCATCGTGTGCAAGGGAACAATGCCGGCATATATTGAGAGCGGCGCCTTCGACGGCGTGGCAAAAGACAACTTCACGCTCGAAGTGCCCGAGTCAGCCGTTCAGCAGTATCAGGCAGCCGGCGGCTGGTGCGAGTTCAAGCGCATCGCAGCCCACCACGAGCTGGTGTGCCGCCCGTCGGTGGCATGCGCGTTGAGCACCCAGCACAAGCAGACCCTGGTAGTCAACGCCGAGGGCGAGTGGGAAGTGGAGAGCAAGCCCGACTGGTGTGAGGTGTCGCCAGCCAGCGGCAACAAGAAGACCGAAGTGACGCTCACCATCAAGAGCATGTCGAAGAACGCGAGCGACCGCGAGGGCAAGATAGTGTTCCGACTGAAGAACAAAGACTATACCCATGCGTGCACCGTCTCGCAATACGGCTACGAGTACGGTGAGGACGAATGGATAACCCTGCAGAAAGCCACCAAGGGACGCAACGGCGGCATCAACATCGTGCTGCTCGGCGACGGCTACAACGCCAAGGACCTTGCCAGCGGCGACTATCTGAAGCACATACGTCAGGAAGTGGAATACTTCTTCGGCATTGAGCCGTACAAGACATACCGCAAATACTTCAACGTGTACACCGCCATACCGCTGTCTACCGAGAGCGGAGTGGGCACGGTGAACACCATACGCTACAACCGCTTCGGCACCACCTTCACCGGTGGCGGCGGACTGAAAGCCGACTACGACGAACTGTTCAGTTATGCTCTCGGTGCGCCCACCGTCAGCAAGGAAAACCTGAAGCAGACCCTCATAATCGTCGTGCCCAACACCACCGACTACGGCGGCATCTGCCAGATGTGGCCCGACGGTTCGGCTATAGCGTTCTGTCCGCTCAGCACATACGACTATCCGCTCGACACGCGCGGCGTGGTTCAGCACGAGGCAGGCGGTCATGGATTCGGCAAGCTCGGCGACGAGTACATCTACCACAACGCCTTCATCGACGCTTGCGGCTGCAGCTGCTGCGGACACGTGGCGGAGTTCAACAGCGCGAAGTCGCTCGGCTGGTACGACAACCTCTCGCTCACCGGCAAGATGCACAACGTAGGCTGGAGCCACCTCATCTTCGACGACCGCTACAGCGACATCGTCGACATCTACGAGGGCGGCTATATGCACAACCGCGGCGTGTTCCGCTCGGAGCAGAACTCATGCATGAACAACGACATACCCTACTATAGCACCATCAGTCGCGAGAGCATCGTGAAGCGCATCATGAGATACGCCGGCGAGACCTTCTCGTTCGAGGAGTTCGTCAGAAACGACAAGCGCGACGCCGGAACAGCGACACGCAGCATGGGCACAAGCTACACGCGCACCGCCCATACCTATCAGCATGCCCCGAAGATACACAAGGGCAGTCCGCTGCAGATGAAGAAAGTGAGAAGACACCGATAGGAAAGTCGTCAGTAAGAAAACTCTAAAACGAAGGATGAAATTCAAGATTTATGAACAACCATATAATAAGATGTGTCGCACTGGCGTTGGTAGTGCTCACGCTGGCGGCTTGCGGCGACGATCTGCAACCGACTCTGCCGCAAGACCCAAAGTCGACACCCATGACATTCGTCGTCGACTATCCAGGGCAGACCCGCGCTACAGCCACCGACTTCGAGCGCAACGACCGCATCGGTCTGTACATAGCCGACGCGAAAGAGCCGCTGGAGCTGGCAGGCAATCTGGTGAACAACGAGGTGCTCACCTTCGACGGCAACAAATGGGAAGCCGGTCGCACGCTGTATTGGGACGAGGGGACGTACAACGCCTACGCCTACTATCCGTACATGCAGGATGTGACGAGCGTAACCGACCAGCCGTTCAGCGTAAGCACCGACCAGAGCACCCGAAAGACAGCTACCGCTCTCGGCGGATACGAGGCGAGTGACCTTCTCTTCGCCACAACCAAGGACATCAAGGCTTCTGATTCGCCCGTAAGACTCACCTTCAAGCACATCATGAGCAAACTGAAGATTCGCTTGATAAAGGGTGAAGACTTCGAGGGCGACATGCCCACCACCGCCAAGGTATACATCCACAACACCGTGCCCACCGCCACTATCGACCTGCAGGCAGGAGTGGCGACACGCTACGTTAAGGGCACACGCCAGACCATCGTAGCCCACCAGGACGGCGATACAAGCTATTCGGCGATAATCGTGCCGCAGCGCATCGACAACCGCCAGCCGCTCGTCGAGGTGGAGATGATGGGCGTGAGCTATCTCTTCGAGAGCAAGTTCCTTTTCAAGCCCGGTACGGAGCATCTTGTCAACCTCGTCATATCCGAAAATCCCGACAAGGTGAAGATAAACATTGGCGGCGAGAAGCAGAACTGGTAATAAAACGATTCGTATGAAGAAAACTACCGGCATATTGTCAGCCGTAGCGCTGGCGCTCCTCCTATGGGCAGTGGCTTTATGGCTGCTGCCCTTTGGTGGTTATAATAAAAACATGAAGGAGACGCGCTACGGACTGAACGAAGGCATGGAGGTTGTGGAGCAGATTGTGGCATCGGGACAGCGCCAGTATGTGGTGGAAGACGCCCAAGGCAACACGCTCTTTCGCATTCCTCTGCGCGGATGTATGATAGACACGCGCTTCCGTGGCGGCAGACTCCGCTTCCGCGAGATGGCTACCGGGCGCGAGGGATACGTAGACACTAACGGAATGGTGACATTCACGGCTGGTGCTGCGGCGCAAGCAAAGGCTGTGGTGCCCGAAGACGAGCTGACGAGGCAGAACATGGATATGGAGAATCAGTCTGTAGAGTCGGCAGGTTCTTCCGACAGCAAGTCGCGCCGTGAGAGTAAAGGACACGCGGTGAAGCTCACGCAGACCGACATACGCAAGATAGCGCAGAGCAGTCCGTTCTACAAAGAGGCGGCGAAGATATTGAAGGGCAAGCTGACGGAGACCGATGCCTCGCGCCGCCGTCAGATACTCAACTACTGCGAGCATCTGCGCACGGCATACACCACGAAGGACATCGACTTCCTCAGACAGGTGTTCAGCGACGAGGCACTCATCATCGTTGGCAATGTGGTGAAGGAGTCGGCTATGACCGCCGGCATTGGGTCTGACTCGCGCGTTACTTACGCCCTGCACACCAAGCGCGACTATCTCTCGCGACTCGCCAAGGTGTTCGCCATCAACAAGACAGTCGACGTGAAGTTCTCCGACTTCCGCATCATGCGCCATCCTACGAAAGACGGCATCTACGGCGTTTCGCTGCGCCAACGCTACAGCAGCGACCGCTACTCGGACGACGGTTGGCTGTTTCTGCTGTGGGACTTCCGCAATCCTTCCATGCCGCTCATACACGTGCGAACGTGGCAACCGTCGGCAACCGTCGGCAGTTCGGATGGAGTGGTAGACATCTCCGACTTTAATCTTGAATAGGCAAAGCAAGTCGGCTCTAATCTTAGCCGACTTTAATCCTGAATAAAAAGACATTGTATTATGCTAAATAATAGTTCTCGGACAATAAGTATAAGCCGGACGCTACGCAACGCGATACTTTGTGTGGCGTATACCGTCGCTTTATGCTGTCTCTCGTTGCAGGACGCTAAGGCAGCTGTGCCGTTCTTGTCTGCAGCGGAAGCCGCAGATGCGCCAGCGCCTGCCGACAGCACGTTCTCTGTAGAGAGCTTCCGTCAGTTGCCCACCGATGTGAGCGCTTTCATCGACGCTGTGCGCGACCTTAACGACGAGGCGTGCGCCCTGCTGAAGGTGGTAGCCCCAGCCGACTTCGCTTTTTCCTCGCCGTTAGGCATCGTTGAGCGTCGCGACAAGGTGGGTGAGATATGGCTTTTCCTGCCTAAAGGTACAAAGAGCATAACGCTGAAACACCCGCAATGGGGAGTGCTGCGCGACTATGCGTTCGGTACAAAACTGGAGAGTCGCATGACATACGAGATGCGTCTTCGCCTGCCGCAGGCAGCTGTTGTGGAGAAGCACGACACCGTTGTGTACACACAGACTATTGTAGACACAGTTACCGTGGCGCCGCCGCGTCGCGTCGTGCCCTTGCATCTCTATACGTTGCTCACAGCCTCGATGCACACAGACGGTCCGTCGTGGGGAGCGATGATAGCCGTGATGAGTCGTCACGGTGGCTACGTTCATGCCAGCACCAATCTGCGCTCTGCCAAGAAGACCGTAGGAGCGTGCAACCGCGAGGGCTATAGAGACGGAGCTGCTGTGAAGCCATACTATTCGGGTAGCACGCATACTTCGGAATATGCCGTCACAGCGGGCTTGATACACCGCATAAACGCCAACTTCAACGTCTTTGAGGGAGTCGGTTACGCTAAACAAGCTACCGCATGGCAACTCGCAAAAAGCGAAGGCGGAGGATGGTTGCGCAACGACGGACTCACACATAAAGGCGTGGCAGCGGAGATTGGCGTGCTCTTTACAAAGGGCAGGCTGAGCGTGAGCGCCTCTACGCTTACAATCGGCGGCAGCCAGTGGCAGGGATGTGTGGGCATTGGCATACGCATTGGAAAGAATAGCGTGATAACGAAACCCGCAAAGCGTTGAGACAGTGTTTCTATATAATATATGTGAAAACAACTTGAGATATGAATCATAGCTTACATTATAATAATATGTTCAATCGGCTCTATATCACTTTCGTGGCAGTAGTGGCGCTCTTGTGCTCTTGCAGTAGCGACAAACCCGACAGTCTTGAGCCGCACTTGCAGACTCTGCCGGCTACGGACATAACCCGAACGGAAGCTACAATATCAGGACTGTGCCAAACGGATAATGGTGCGGATATGCCGCAGTTGTGGTTCCGCTATGGAGCCGACGAGAGTATGAGCGAACGTTCGGAGGCGCTTGACGCTGCGGACGGCAGTGTGAGCATGCGCTTGCGTAATCTCACGGCAGGCACCACATATTATTATATGTTGCAAGGCGGCAACGGCACCGCCGTACTGTCGGGCGAACCGCTCAGTTTTACAACGCTCCCGAATCTGCAGCCAACTATCGGCGACGTGAAGGTGCTGAGCAGCAGTCCGATGAGTGTAATCGTGGGCTATCGCATTGCTGACGACGGCGGCGACGAGATCGCCGAAAGCGGTTGCCGCATATCGCGTCAGGATGGAGCCGCGATGAGCGACGGTGAGAAGGAAACAACCATAATGCAGGCTGGCTCAGTGGGCGCTGACGGATTCTACCGCTTGCGCATAGGCAATCTGCAGCCGAGCACAGCATACACAATATGCCCGTTCGCCAAGAACAGAAACGGCGAGGCTGTGGGCGAACCGCTTTCGTTCACAACTCCAACTGCTGTGGTTTTGGATGAGGCAGGCATGCTTTCGGTAGTCATTGGCGACGACATCTACAAATACACCACCATCTCTATAGCCGGACCGCTCAACGGCGACGACCTTCGCACCCTGCGCCACATGGCAGGACGCGGCATAGACGGCAGTGCTACAAACGGGCGACTTGCCGATATAGACATATCAGGAGCGCGCATTGTCGCAGGAGGCGGTGTGTATGACGCTGCGCGCTATTCGGAGGACGACGTTGTAGGAGTGGGACTGTTCGCCGCGTGCAGCAATCTGAAGAATATAAAGTTGCCGATGGACGTGGTGAGGATAGAAAAAGACGCCTTCCTCAATTGCTCGTCGCTGCGCAGCATAGTGATACCGGCTACTGTAAGCAGTATCGTTCCGTCGGCTGGATGCACATCGCTTGAAGAGATAAGCGTGTCGGGTGCCAACACTGCCTACACAAGTAGTGACGGCGTACTGCTGAGCGGCGACGCCAAGAGCATATTGTGGTTCCCGATGGGCAAGCGAGGCAACTACGCATTGCCAGCCACAGTGACAGCAGTTGGTCCGTACGCCTTCCGCGAATGTAGCATTGAGAAGTTCGTGTTTCCGGCAGGACTCACCAAAATAGGCGAATGTGCTTTCTATAACAGTAAGGTAAAGGAAGTAGCGCTGCCTTCAACACTGAAGATGTTGCCGACGGGCGTGTTCCAGAAATGTGCCGACCTAAAGACTGTGCGCCTTGGCGACGACGTCGAACTGCTGTCCGACTATGTGTTTGACGGCTGTCCGCTCACCGATCTGTACATAACAGCCCCACTTCCGCCGGTATGCGGCAGCAATACCTTCGCCACAACCGGCGCCAACTTCGTTAAGACCTGCCGACTGCATGTGCCGAAAGGCAGGAAGAAATACTATCGTGCGAATGCAAAATGGAATGTTTTTGATAATATCGTAGAAGAATGAACTCACCAGAAATAGAAGAACTCAAGCGTCTCGTAAAGGAGAAATACGAGGACACACTTGCTACGTCCACCGACTTCGAGGTGTTCTCGCTGATGCTTAAGAAGAAATACAATGCAACCGTGTCGACATCCACACTGAAGCGTCTTTACAACTATGTAGGCGACGAGCACACGCCACGCGTGGCTACGCTGAATGTGCTGGCGCGCTATATTGGTCATGCCGACTACACTAAGTTTGTGGCATGGCTGAAGACGAGTCCGTGCTACAACTCGTCGTTCTTTAACGCCAACCAACTCATGAGCAGCGACCTCAATCGCGGCGACGAGGTGGAGATAGGCTGGAGCCCCAACCGCATTGTGCGACTTGAATATCAGGGCGACAGCCGATATGCCGTGCTCATGTCGCACAACAGCAAAATGTTGCCTGGCGACAGTTTCGTTACGGGCTGCTTCATCGCCGAGCAACCGCTGTATCTGCCGTTCCTTGAGCGCGCCGGCGTGCGCACACCGCCGTTCGTAGCGGGTCGCAACGGCGGACTTTCGATAGTTAGGGTTGTTAAAGAATCGTGCTGATGAACGACAAGGAGAAACGACCCACATCAGGATTCGTGGCAGGTTTTGGCGGCGAGTGCGGCTTCAGCGGCGCGCAGCACGACAGCGGCTTTTCGAACATTAGCGAAGTATATGTCTCGAAGTCGGGTTTTTCGCGCTTGCTCTCTGCCGTGAGATACGGCAAGCGCTATATGCTGAAGTGCTTGAAGCCCGACTTCGCCTTCACGCCCGTATATCGCCAGGCGCTCATGAAGGAGTTTGAGATAGGCTTGCAGCTCGATCATCCCAACATCTGTCGCACCATAAGCATGGAGCCGGTAGAAGAACTTGGCGAGTGCATCGTCATGGAATATGTAGACGGCGAGAATCTTGAGACAGCCGTCACAAGCGGAACGCTTACAGAAGAGAAGGCGCGCAAGATTGCCGCCCAACTGCTTGATGCCATGGAGTATATGCACGCCAAGCATACTGTTCATCGCGACATAAAGCCGTCGAACATCATGGTGACCCATCGCGGAGGCGACGTTAAGCTCATCGACTTCGGACTTTCAGACAGCGAGACCTTCTGCGTGCTTAAGATTCCGGCTGGAACAATCGGCTATATTGCGCCAGAACAGTTGCTGCCCGGAGCCAAGAGCGACCCCAGCGCCGACATCTATTCGTTTGGCAAGGTGCTCGAGTTTATGGCTGAGGCTGCGCACAGCAAGAGTCTTGCGAGAGTAGGGCGCATGTGTGCCGCCGCCGACCGCGACCATCGACCCTCCGACATCGCCCAGATAAGACGCCTGCTGGCAGGCAAGGGCAAGTCGTTCGCCGTTGTGAACGCCGTGCTCGTTGCGCTGATTGCGCTGCTGCTTGTTGTTATCGGTGTGATGACCAACGCACGCCAAGACACACGCCCGGAAACTGTAGCTACAGATTCGGTTGCAGCAGACGGCGTGAATAGAGTGGTGGACAGCAATCTTTGGTGATCATTGGTGATTATTGTGTTTGAAAGCGCAATAATCCTTCTTTCTTCAATAATATTCTGCCCGTAACTGCGTTATTAGTTATATGCAATGGACCGACCAAATACGTAGAGTGAAGATATTTCTTGTGCTCGCCGCGGTGATTATCGCCGTGGCGTCACTTGTCGTGTCGCATATCCTCATACGCGACCTCGCCAGGGAGGAGCACAACAAGATGGCGGTCTGGGCGGAGGCAATGCGCACGCTGAACAACGCCGACGAGAACACCGACATCAATCTGGTGCTGAAGGTGATAAACGGCAACAACACGATACCCGTCATCGTGCTCGACTCGAACGGCGACGTGCAGGCTTACCGCAACATCAATCTGAAAACATGCAACACGGCAGCCGACTCGCTTAGGCGTGTGGAGCAACTCGGCAAGGAAATGCTTGCCGAGCGTCAGGTGATACGTATCGCGCTTAACGAAGACGCCGACAGCATATCGCACTCCGACGAGTACATCAATGTCTGCTACGACGACTCCGTCATGCTGCGCCGACTCGCCTCCTATCCTTATATACAGTTGGGCGTGGTGATGATATTCGTCGTCATAGCCATCTTCGCCCTGCTCACGTCGAAACGCGCCGAGCAGAACAAGGTGTGGGTGGGACTCTCGAAGGAGACGGCACACCAGCTCGGTACGCCGATATCGAGCCTCATGGCGTGGACCGAGATACTGAAGGAGACCCACCCCGACGACCCGCTCATACCCGAGATGGACAAGGACGTGAAGCGCCTGCAGCTCATCGCCGACCGCTTCTCGAAGATAGGCTCGCTGCCCGAACCTGTGGAGACAAATCTGAAGGAGATAATGCAGCACGTGGTCGACTATATGGACCGCCGCACGTCGCGCAAGGTGCAGATGATATGCCGCTTCCCCGAGGAAGATGTCATAGTGCGCATCAACGCCTCGCTCTTCGAGTGGGTGATAGAAAACCTCTGCAAGAATGCCGTCGACGCCATGGAAGGCGCCGGCACCATTACGCTCACCATACTGAAGGAAGGCGCACGCGCCGTAGTCGAGGTGGCAGACACCGGCAAAGGCATACGCAAGAAGGACATCGGCAACGTGTTCAAACCCGGATTCACCACGAAAAAACGCGGCTGGGGATTGGGCCTGTCGCTCGCCAAACGCATTGTAGAAGAGTATCATCACGGCAAAATCTACGTGAAAAAGTCGGAATTGGGCGTCGGAACTACCTTTAGAATAGAACTTTTCTGGTAATCAGTTGTGTAATTCGCAGAATATTCGTAACTTTGCACACCAAATGTGTAATTTAGAATCGCTTAAGATAGATTTAAAGGAGTTGAACGAGGGCCTCACAACGCTCCATTTCAACCTGGGCGACGCTTATTTCGAGTCGTTAGACGAGGACGAAATCAAGCGTGGCTCTGTCAGTGTGTCGTTAAACGTGCGCCGCACGGAGAACTATTTTGAGCTCGACTTCCACACCGAAGGCTCGGTCGTTATTCCGTGCGACCTCTGCCTCGACGATATGGACCAGGACGTAGAAAGCGACGACCGCCTTGTCGTCAAGTTTGGAGAAGAATATTCCGAAGACGATGACCTCATCACCGTCGACGAGCGCGAAGGCGTACTCGACGTGGCATGGTTCATCTACGAATTTATAGCACTCAACATTCCCGCTAAGCACGTGCATACACCTGGAAAATGTAACGCGGCGATGATAAAGGTTCTCGAAGAACACTCAGCTACCCGAAGTAGTGGCGAGAATGAAGAGGCAGCGGTAGATCCGCGCTGGAATGGATTAGAAAAATTAAAAACAATAATTAAAGATTAAAGAAAAATGGCACATCCTAAAAGAAGACAGTCAAAGACTCGTACACTTAAGAGAAGAACTCATGATAAGGCAGTAGCTCCTACATTGGCAGTATGCCCGAACTGTGGCGCTTACTATGTATACCACACAGTTTGCCCTACTTGCGGTTACTATCGTGGTAAGGTGGCTATCGTTAAGGAAGTTGCTGAATAATTACAATGGGTAAGATACACGCAGTAATCACAGGCGTTGGCGGCTATGTGCCCGACTATGTCCTCAACAACGAGGAGCTGTCGC
>UMHE01067953.1_pt1 | contig 13225 bp, 8 predicted proteins | sample 1965451 | NCBI WGS metagenome assembly UMHE01 (sample SAMEA4836090, study PRJEB28245) | human gut metagenome | biome: gut microbiome; material: fecal sample | place: Denmark | collected 2008 | reverse complement strand
GGCAGATGCCGATGGCGTTGCCCATGTTGGACTCGGGGTTGTTCACCACCATGGTACCCGTCTCCTTGATGATGTCCATCTCGGCGGTGTTCACATGGATACAGTGCCCCAGAATGGTCTTTTCGCCCAGAATACCGTGATCCTGCAGGCGCTGCACCGGGCGGCGGCCGTAGTTCTGCAAGCTGTCGTACACGTCGTTCATGCCCTCGGACACGTGGATGTGATAACCGGTGCGGCCGTTGTTGGCCTCCACCATGCGGTCAAAGGTCTTGTCGCTGATGGTGAACAGCGCGTGGCCGCCGAACATGGCCGCCAGCATGGGGTCGTTCTGCTTCTGGCAGTAGGTGATAAAGTCTGCGTTCTCCTTGATGGCCTGCAGGCATTTCTCCTCGCCGTCGCGGTCGCTGACCTCATAGCACAGGCAGGAGCGCAGACCCAGACGGCGGCTCTCCTCACTGATGGTGAACAGCGTGCCGGGGATCTCGCCGTAGCTGGCGTGGTGGTCGAAAATGGTGGTGACGCCCTGCTTGATGCTGTCCATGTACAGCGCCGTGGCGGAGGCACGGGTGCCGTCCATCATCAGGTGGCGGTCGATGGCCCACCATGTGCCGTCCAGCACCTCATAGAAGTTGGTGGGATTGTTGCCCACGATGCTCAAGCCGCGCGCCAGAGCGGAATAGATGTGGGTGTGGGCGTTGATGAAGGCGGGCATGATGACGCCGCCCTTGGCGTCGATGATCTCGGCGTCAGCGTACTTGGCGCGCAGCGCGGCCTCCTCGCCCACCTCCACGATCTTGGCGCCCTCATAGGCCACCGCGCCGTGCTCATAGTAGCCCTTGCCCTCGCTGTCGCGGGTGATGAGCCGTCCGTTTGTTATCAGAACCATAGTTTTCCTCCTTTTTTTTCCTGCTGAAAGCGTTTGTGCGTAAACAAAAAGTGCCCCAAACCCTGTTTTCGAGGGTTTGAAACACTCAAGCGTCCGCCGAGTGATAGTTTCAGCCCGTGCGCGAAGCACTTCCTTACAGCTACCAATCTTGGATTGTCACTTGCATTTTACTATAATTTTACCTGAAAAGCAATAGCTTTTTACAAGTCTTTCGTGCGTTTTCACATAGGCCGGAGGCGCCCGGCGGAAAACACCGGAGCCTCCCGCGGGAGGCTCCGGTGTTTTCGCGGTTTACTCCGTCAGGGTCTTGACCCAGGCGGAATATTTTTCAATGTTGGCGTCGCGGTCGGCGGCGTCCGCGCCCTTGGTCAGGATATAGACCTTGATCTTCGGCTCGGTGCCGGAGGGACGCACCAGAATGGTGGTGCCGTCCGCCAGCTCGTAGCGCAGCACGTTGCTGCCCTTCAGCTCCATGGCGGTCACGCGGCCGGTGGCGCAGTCCGTGGCGGTGCCGTCCTGATAGTCCTTGCGGGTGACAACGGTCACGCCGGCGATGTCCGCCGGGGGCGCGGTGCGCAGGCGCTTCATCAGCGCCGCCATCTTCTCCAGACCGTCCAGACCGGGCATCACCAGATTGTGGGTCTTTTCGCCGTACCAGCCGTACTTTTCGTACAGCGCCTGAATAGCATCGTAGAGGGTCATGCCCTTGGCGGCGTACCATGCGGCCATCTCCGTGATCAGCAGGGAGGCGGTGACGGCGTCCTTGTCACGGACGTAGTCGCCCAGCATGTAGCCGTAGCTCTCCTCGTAGGACATGATGACGTGCCCCTCGCCGGCGGCCTCCAGCGCGTTCTTCTTCTCCGCCATGAACTTGAAGCCGGTGAAGGTGTCGCAGCAGGTGACGCCGTTGCTCTCGGCCACCTTCCGCGCCATCTCCGTGGTGACGATGGTCTTGAGGAAATAGGGCTTGGCCGGCATTTTCCCCGCCCGGCGCATGGCGCCGATCAGGTAGTCCAGCAGCAGCACGCCGGTCTGGTTGCCGGTGACAGGGATGAACTTCCCGTCCGCGCCCCGCACCATGATGCCCACGCGGTCACTGTCGGGGTCGGTGCCCAGGATGAAGTCCGCGCCCACCTTGTCCGACAGCTCGATGGCCAGATAGAAGCCCTCCGGGTTCTCCGGATTGGGGGAGGCCACCGTGGGGAACGTGCCGTCCAGCACCATCTGCTGCTCCACGCAGTACAGGTTCTTCACGCCCAGACCCCGCAGAGCCTCCGGCACCAGCTTCCAGCCGCAGCCGTGGAAGGGGGTGTAGACCATTTTGAAGGTGTTGGCCACCTGCGCGATGGAGCTGCGGTCGTTGACCATAGCCATGACGTTGGCCATGAACATCTTGTCCGTCTCCTCGCCCAGAAGCGTGATAAGCCCGGCCTTCACCGCATCGTCAAAGGCCATGCGCTTCACGCCGGTGAAGATGTCGATCTTCTCCAGCCGCTGGGCGATGGCGGCGGCGTGCTGGGGCGGCAGCTGCGCACCGTCCGCCCAGTAGACCTTGTAGCCGTTGTATTCCTTGGGATTGTGGCTGGCGGTGACGTTGATGCCCGCCTGACAGCTGTAGTACCGCACGGCGAAGCTCAGCTCCGGCGTGGGGCGCAGGGACTCGAACATGCGCACCCGGATGCCGTTGGCGGCGCAGACCTCCGCCGCGGCGCGGGCGAAGTCCATGCTGTGGACGCGGCAGTCCATGCAGATGGCCACGCCCTTTTTCTTAGCCTCGTCGCCCTCGGCGGCGATCACGTCCGCGAAGCCCTGGGTCGCCCAGCGGATCACGTGGACGTTCATCTGGTGCAGACCCACCTTCATGGTGCCCCGCAGTCCGGCGGTGCCGAACTCCAGCGGGCCGTAGAACCGGCTCTCGATCTCTATTTCATCCCCGGCGATGGACTTCAGCTCCGCCTTCTCGTCGGCGCTCAGGGCGTCGCTGGCCAGCCAGCGCTCGTATTCCTTCTTGTAATCCAGCATAGTGATAAACTCCTTTCAGGCGTGTTGTTCCGTTTCCTCGTCCTCCACCGGCTGAGCCTGCAGCAGCTCCTGCGCCTCCTCCAGCCGGGACTGGGGCACATACAGGCTGACGCCGTAGCCGGAGAAGCCGTTGATGACCTTTCCTGCGCCGCCCTCCCTGTCGTAATACTTGAAGCAGGGGATGCCGTAGGCCGACAGCAGAGAGATGACCGTATCCGTGTCGGCGGGGGAGTCGAAGGTCTGCATCAGCAGGACGGCCTTCTCCTTCTGCCCCTGTTCATCCTGCGGCCACGCCGGGATATCCGGCCTGCCGGTGAAATTCCAGTTGTCCATGGTCTGCCTCCTATTTGTGATATTTTGTGCCGGCGGCGATCTGGTAGGCGCGGTAGATCTGCTCCAAAAGCATGATCCGCGCCATGTGGTGGGGGAACGTCATGGGGGACATGCTCAGCCGCCAGTCCGCCTGCTTTTTGATGCCCTCATCCAGCCCCACGCTGCCGCCGATGAGGAAGGTGATCTGCGTTTTGCCCTGTACGCCGAAGTCGATGATCCGGCGGCTCAGCTCCTCGCTGGAGCAGGGCTTGCCCTCGATGCACAGCGCGACCACCGCGCCGCCCCTGGGCAGCCGCTCCCGGATGGCTGCGCCCTCGGTCTGGAGGGCCTTCTGTATCTCCGCCGGGGAGGGCTCCTCCGGCAGACGGCATTCCGGCAGCTCGACGACGTCCAGCTTGCAGTATCTTTGCAGGCGCTTGACGTACTCCGCCGCCGCGTCCGTGTAGAATTTTTCCTTCAGCTTTCCCACGCACAGGACGGTCACTCGCTGCATAGAAACACCTCCGCCCCGTAGGGGCCGCTGAGCTGACCGCGGGGCGCTACGGTCACGGACGCGTCCAGCCCGCTGAGCGCCAGCGACACGGTCTGCCGGGCGCGCTCCGGCGTGTTGTTCTCCCGGCTCAGGTGCGCCAGTACGAATTGCCGCGTTCCGGAGGCCGCCAGACGCTGCGCCAGAAAAGCGGCGTCGTTGTTGGACAGGTGCCCGCAGGCACCGAGAATGCGCTGCTTGAGATAGTAGGGGTAGGGGCCGGACAGGAGCCACTCCACATCGTGGTTGCTCTCCAGAACCATCAGCCCCACGCCCCGGAGGATGTCCTCCGCCGCCGGAGGGACGCAGCCGGTGTCCGTCAGCACGCCCACGGCGCTGCCGCCGCAGTCGAAGCGGTAGTCCACGCTCTCCGCCGCGTCGTGGCTGGTGGGGAAAACGGTGACGCGGATATCGCCTACGTCGAACGTCCCCTGCCGGGGGATGGCGCGCAGCACATCGGCGGCAGCCGGTACGCGGCGGCACACGGCGCGCGCCGTCCCGACCGTGGCGTACAGCGGCGGGCGGTACTGCTTGACCAGTGTAGCCAGCCCGGAGACGTGGTCAGAGTGCTCGTGGGTCAGCAGGACGCCGGACAGGTCGCGGGGGGACAGCCCCAGCTCCCGGAGAGCGGCGGTGATGCGGCGGGCGGAGATGCCCGCGTCCAGCAGAACGTGGGTGCCCTCGCCGCTGACCAGCAGGCTGTTGCCCTCAGAGCCGCTGGCGAGTATATGTACGGTCAACAATGGTCATAACCTCACAGGTGCAGAAGAGTCGCCGCCGCGCGGCGCGGGAAAGGAAAAGCACCCGCCGCGGCAAGCCGCAGATCGTGCTGCGGCCTCTCGCAGCGGGCGCTGGATGGCGGATGTTCAATTCAGCCCACGTGCGTCTCGGCGTCGCTGTCGTCAGGCACGTCCACAAGGGAGATGTCCGCGCCCACGGCGCGGAGCTTGCCCACCAGATCCTCGTAGCCGCGCTCGATATAGTTGATGTGGCTCAGCTCGGTGGTGCCCTGCGCCGCAAGACCGGCGATGACCAGCGCCGCGCCCGCCCGCAGGTCGCAGGCCTGGATGGGGGCGCCCACCAGCTGGGGCACGCCCTCTACCACGGCTACCTTGCCGTCCACCTGAATGTGAGCGCCCATACGCTTCAGCTCGTCCACGTACTTGAAGCGGTTGGCACCGTACACGCCCTCGGTGACGAGGCTGGTGCCCTGTGCCAGCGCCAGCACCGCGGTGATCTGGGGCTGCATGTCGGTGGGAAAGCCGGGATAGGGCAGGGTCTTGACATTGGTCTTCAGCAGGGGGGAGGTGCGGCGCACCAGCAGGGAGTCGTCGTCCTCCACCACGGAGACGCCCATCTCCATCAGCTTGGCGCTGATGCACTCCATGTGCTTGGGGATGACGTTCTTCAGCAGCAGCTGACCGCCGGTGGCGGCCACGGCCGCCATATACGTCCCGGCCTCGATCTGGTCGGGGATGATGCAGTAGGTGCCGCCGGTGAGCCGCTCCACGCCGCGGATCTTGATGGAGTCGGTGCCGGCGCCCTTGATGTCCGCGCCCATGGAGTTGAGGAAGTTGGCCAGATCCACGATGTGGGGCTCCTTGGCCGCGTTTTCGATGGTGGTGGTGCCCTGTGCCAGCACGGCGGCCATCATGATGTTCATGGTGGCGCCCACGGAGACAACGTCCAGATAGACGGGCGCACCCGTCAGACGGCCACCCCTGGCGGCGGTGTGGATGAAGCCGCCCTCCACGGACACGTCAGCGCCCATGGTGGTGAAGCCCTTGATGTGCTGGTCGATGGGGCGGACGCCGAAGTTGCAGCCGCCGGGCATGGCCACGGTAGCCTGACCGAAGCGGCCCAGCAGCGCGCCCAGCAGATAGTAGCTGGCGCGGATGCGGCGCGCCAGATCGTAGGACGGGCGGGTGGAGTGGATGGCGCGGCAGTCGATCTCGATGGCGTGGCGGTTCAGCACGCGCACCCTGGCGCCCAGCTCCTCCAGAATGGAGAAGAACAGCGTCACGTCGCTGATCTGGGGGATGTTCTCGATGCGGCAGACACCGTCTACCAGAAGGGCGGCAGGGATGATGGCAACGGCGGCGTTTTTGGCGCCGCTGACGGTGATCTCGCCGTAAAGCTCCCGTCCGCCGCGGATCATGTATTTATTCAAGGCAGATTCCCTCTTTTCAAGTGGTCGGTGCCATAATGACGGCAGCTGAAAAACGCGGCCGGATGCACCGCATATAGCTTGCCCGCGCCGCGCGCAGTTCATACGGGCGCAGCATGAGACATTATGAGCACTAACAGTATACCATACTTTTTTCCAAAAGCAAGAAAAGTGCGGGATTTTTTTAAGAGAGATGACCTTTATAAGAAAAAACGGCGGAGGTTGTCCACAAATGGGCAACGGAAGGAAAGGGTGACGGCGTGGACAGGGACAGCATAGACTGTCATAAGGAAAAATATGGTATGGGAGGATACAAAGGATGAAAAACGAAAACTCTGTGATGGCGATACTGGCGGCGGCGGTGGGAGCGCTGTGCAGCTATGCGGCGGCGCTGGTGGTGCCGCTGGCGGTGCTGCTGGCGGTGATGGTCGGCGACTACGTCAGCGGCATGGCCAAGGCGTGGAGCACGGGGAAGCTGTGCTCGAAAACCGGGCTGCGGGGCATATTGAAAAAGCTGGGATATCTGGCGCTGGTGGGCGTGGCCGGGGTGGTGGACTGGCTGGTGCGCTACGGGCTGACGCAGGTAGGGGTGGAGGTATCGTTCCGGTTTCTGATGGCGGCCATGGTGATCGTGTGGCTCATCATCAACGAGCTGATCTCCATTCTGGAGAACGTGGCGGCGCTGGGCGGGCCCGTGCCGGGCTTTTTGCAGAAGCTGCTGGGACGGCTGAAGGACACGGTGGAAAAGAAAGCGGAGGGAGAGAGCGATGCAGATCATCGAGACAACGTATAAATGGGCGGGGACGCTGGCGCGTCGCAGTGCCACCCGGCGCATTATCCTGCACCACGCGGCGGCGGTGACGTGTACGCCCCAGCAGGTACACCAGTGGCATCTGGCCAACGGATGGAGCGGCATCGGGTACCACTTCTTTGTGCGGAAGGACGGCAGCGTGTACCGGGGCAGACCGGAGGACACGGTGGGCGCTCACGCGGGGAACAACAACTATGACAGCATCGGCGTATGCTTCGAGGGCAGCTTCGACCGGGAGGAGATGCCGGCGGCGCAGAAGCAGGCGGGCATGGAGCTGGTGGCGTACCTCAAGCAGAAGTACGGTATCTCCACGGTGCAGCGCCACAGCGACGTGAACGCCACCGGGTGTCCCGGCGGGCATTTCCCCTTTGAGGAGCTGGCGGGAGCGCAGGCGTCGGCTCCGGCAGCACCGGCGGCAAGAGCCGGCGGGACGGCGGTGACGCTGCCGCTGCTGGCGCAGGGGAGCCGCAGCGGGACGGTGCGGCTGGCGCAGGCGGCGCTGACGGGGCTGGGCTATGATGCCGGCGGCGCTGACGGTATATTCGGCGCCAACACCGCCGCAGCGGTGAAGCGGTTTCAGGCGGCGCACGGCCTGGCGGCGGACGGCATTGTGGGGCGCGACACATGGCACGCCCTGCTGGGTGTGTAACAGAGGGGGCGTTCGGGGCCCGTGTGCCCCGCCGGGACAAATGCGGTATCCTGCGGCGGGACACATGGGTCCCGCCCTACAGAAAGAGGGACGTCGAGGACGCCGTCCCCTACAATGGGACGGGGGCTGTACAGGAAAATACTGGAATCGGGGCGGCGGAAGCCGCCCCTTTTTGCATTTCAGGGCGGGCGGGACGCATTTGGCGGCGATGGCTGCCGAAAAATGGAAGAAGCTGGTATACTGCGCGATGACGAACGGCGGCGGGACGCGCCGCAAAACGCAGAAAGAGAGCAACACAACGAGGAGGGCAATATTATGTGGAAAAAGCGACTGGTCAGCATGGCCATGGCGCTGGTGCTGGCGGTGAGCTTACTGCCGACAACGGCGTGGGCGGTAAATAGTGCCGAGTCCCTTTCTGAACTGGAGATGTATCTCAGATGGAGCGGCACGCAGACTATCGAGGTCACGGGCACCATCGAGGTCACGGAGCCGCTGGTGATCCCCAAGACGGCCAACATCACCATTACGGGCGGCGGCACCCTGAAGCGTGCCGCCAGCTTCACCGACGGCTACATGTTTGATATTCAAGGTGCTACCATCGGCAGCGGCAGCAAGCACGAAGCGCGTTTGACGCTGGAGAACATCAAGGTGGACGGCGGCAGGGTCCCGGCAAAATACGGCGCCTTTAAGCTGGATGGGCAGGGGGATTTCCTGACGCTGGGGGATGGCGCTATTATCCAGAACCATGTGGTCACCGGTACGTCCGGCGGAACGGTGGATGTGTTCAGCGGCGTGCTGACCACGGAGACGGGTAGCGTTATCCGGGATAACACCACCGCCGGCTACGGCGGCGGTGTATACTGCGCTCCCAGCAACGGCTATTACGGCAGCTTCCTCATGCATGGCGGCACCATCACCGGCAACACGGCGGCCAAGGGCGGCGGCGGTGTGTACAACGAAAGCTATCCCAAGAACAATGACAAGAGCACCGAGGTGGGCAAGGGCTTCGTCATCGGCGACTATCTGGAGAACAAGCACGGTGTGATCCGCATCGAGGGCAACAAGCTGACGGATGGCACGGCCAACAATGTGTACGTCTGTTTTTATTCCAACCCCTATGGAAACACTGCCGATACCAGCGCGAACCCCTGCGCTATGCAGTACGGTACATTCAAGGTGGCCGACAGCTACATCGGCGTCAGTGCCGAGGTGACCCACAGCCTTGTGGCGAAGCATCCGACTGAGTATATCAAAACGGCTTTCCACAGTGACAGCACAGCGTATACGCTGAAGCTCAACAGCGGTATCTGGCTGGAAAGCGCAGACACCCACACCCACTGCGTGTGCGGGGGTCACTATAGCACCGACAGCAACCACTCCACACACAAAGAGCTGGAGTGGACGGGCGTCAGCAGCCTGAAAGTCATCACCACGGCGGGCAACTACTACCTGCTGAACGACGTGGAGGTGGAGTATGATTCCTCCAACGGCACCAACACCTGGCAGCCCAAGAACGGCGTGAAGCTGTGCCTGAACGGATATAGCATCATCAGCAAAGACAAAAGCACGCGCGGCATGATCACGGTGGACGACGGCGCCACCTTCGACCTGACGGACTGCAAGACCACCGGCACGGTGACCCACGGCGAGAATAACCGGGGTAAGGCTACGGGCGGAGGCGTGGACATAGGCTACAAGACTATGAGCAGCTCCTTCAACAACACCACCTTCAACCTGTGGGGCGGCAGCATCACCGGCAATGTCAGCAGCAACGGTGGCGTGCTCGTTAACAGCGGAACGTTCAACATGTACGGCGGCAGTATCACCGGCAACACCTCTGAGGTCAAGAAGAACAGCAGCAGCTATGGCGGCGGCGGCGGTGTGTTTATCGACCTGAGGGGCAAATTCAACCTGTACAAGGGTGAGATCAGCCAGAACACCGTGTCCCTTCAGGGCGGCGGCGGTGTGATCAACTGGGGTACCTTCACCATGTATGACGGCACCATCACCGGCAACACCGTGACGCTCATCGGCGACTCCACAGGTCAATACAACAGCGACCAGGGCGGAGGCGGCGTGCTTAACCGGGGTACGTTCACCATGGAGAACGGCACCATCAGCAGCAACACGGTGGTGCCCTTCAGCGACGACGGCACCCAGGGCGGCGGCGGTGTGTTCAACGCCAAGGGAACCTTCACCATGAAGGACGGCCTCATCACCGGCAACAAGGCGCTGAACTATACCGACCCCCGAACGGATGCGGCGGCCGACGCGGACGCCTGCGGCAACGGCGGCGGCCTGTACAACGCCAGCGGCGCCACGGCGAAGATAGAAAACGGCACCATCACGGATAACATCAGCTCGGCGCGCCGGGACGGAGTCAACGGCGAGGGCGCCGGTATCTTTACCAAGGGCACGCTGTATATCGGTACCAGGAGCAGCAGCAAGGTCGAGATCTATGACAACGAGGCGAAGCTCGGCAGCGATACCCTTTCCGGCGGCGGCGGTGTGTGCATCCGCAGCAACAGCGTGTATCTGTACGGCAAAGTGGGGATCTACGATAACACCAGCACCGCTGGCAGCTATACCAATAAGAACGACAACCTGTATGTGGGATACGATCAGTATAACAACACCTTTACCTTCAGCGCTGCCGGTCTGAATACGGATCGTCAGGACATCGGTATTACCACGCAGGCCACCTATGCCAAGGTTCAGATCACCAATGACAACGCCAGAGCCGAGCTTTTCTACCCGGACAGCAATGATTATCAGATCGTGTCCGAGAATGGCAAGCTGTACCGGCGGGAGGCTCAGTACCCCGTGACCATCCATCTGGGCGAGGGCATGAAGGTCAGCGTGAAACCGAACGGCGGCGTGCTGTCGGAGGACGGCAAGACGCTGACGTTCGAGAGCGTGACGTATATCCCGTATTTCGAGATAGCGCCGGATGGCGACCACTACCTCCCGAAGAGCTACAAGGACGCGATAAAGGACATGAACAGCCCGCTGAGCGCAAGCTGGTACAGCAACACGAGGGTGCAGCTCTCCGGCCGTGACAGCAAGCTGACGAAGGAACTGGAGCTGACGCTGCCCAACGCCACGGCGAAGGACGCGCCGGAGGCACCTACGGGTCTGGGGGTCAGGATGCCCTACGAGAGCGACACCGCCTACGGCTTCATCACCGGCACCAGCAGCCTGATGGAGTACAGCAAGGACGGAACGACATGGACGAGGTGCAGCTACGGCACTACCCGCGTGCCGCTGGACAAGAAATCGGCGAACAGCCCCATTTACAAGGACACGGTGTACTATGTGCGGTACAGAGACACGGAGACACAGAAGGTGTCCGAAGCCACCACGGTGACGGTGCCCCGGTACACGGGCGTTGTGGCGGTTCCCGTGCCCAGAACGGACATGGTGTATAGAAACCGCGGGGACTTCGTTTTTGCAGGTATCGATATCGACTATTACAGAGCACACTATGTGACCGTTGAGGGCACCTATATTCACACCAAGGCCGGCACCTACACGGTGAAGGTCAAGCCGGAGGACGGCTATACATGGGCGGGCGGCACCACCGATCCTGTAACCCTGACGGTCACCATCGCCAAGAGGACGGCAACGGCCAGCGATTTCAAATATGATGCCTACCCGCCTTACGAGACACCCTATAGCGGTGAGGCACAGACCTATGAGAATGTTCGGTTTAAGAAGCTGGATGCCATCTATGGGGATCCGCTGGCATTCGACGATCCCAACAACAAGCTTACCCTGAAATATAAGGTAGCGGAAACCGGCGAATTCGTGACAGAGCCCATCGACGTGGGCACCTACACGCTGTATATCGATGTGCCGGATGACCCCAACTTCAACGCCACCACGGTGACGGACAAGGACGGGGGATGGACGTTCACCATCACCCCGGCGGATATGAAAGCGCCCACCGGCGTGACCGGCGTGGCGGCGACGAAGGAGCATCCGACCACGGGTCAGCTGACCGGTCTGGGCACCGACATGGAGTACAGCAAGGACGGGGTGACGTGGACAGCGGCCACCGGCAATACGGTGGACGTGGCGCTGAACACGGAGAACGGCTACCCTGTGGACACCGTGTTTGAGGTGCGCTACAAAGCGGATAAGAACCATGATACCAGCAGCCCTGCGCAGGTGACGGTGAAGGCTTATCAATGCGTTGAGCACGTGTACGGCGAGACGCTTGTCGGCGACGAGACGAATCACTGGTACCAGTGTACGGTGTGCGGCGCAAAGACGGGTATAGCGGCGCACAGCTATACGGACAAGAAATTTGACGGCAACGGGCATTGGGCGGTCTGCGCCTGCGGCGCGGAGACGCACCACGACGAGCACAGTCTGACGGCGAAGCATAACGAGAGCCAGCACTGGCAGGAGTGCGTCTGCGGCTATAAGACCGGCGAGACGGCGCATGAGCTGACGAGCAAGTACGACACGGCGGGGCACTGGCAGGAGTGTGAGTGCGGCTATGCTACCAATAAGACCGACCACAGCATGGAGAGTAAGAGCAGCGCGGACGGTCACTGGGACGCGTGCGCCTGCGGCTATAAGACAGACGTGGCGGCGCATGCGTGGACGGATAAGTTCGACACGCAGAACCACTGGCAGGAGTGCAGCGGCTGCGGCTATAAGACCGGCGTGACGGCGCACAGCCTGACAAAGAACGTCAACGAGACGCAGCATCAGGTGAAGTGCGAGAGCTGCGGCTATAAGACGGAGTGGGAGAACCACACCGGCGGCACGGCTACCTGCACGGCGAAGGCGGTGTGCAGCGTGTGCGGCGAATCCTACGGCGAGCTGGCGGCACATGTGGCCGACAGCACCTACAGGTACAACGCGGACGGTCACTGGACGGCCTGCGCCACCTGCGGCACGCCCATGAGCAACCAGGAAGCCCATACCGGCGGCACGGCGGACTGCCAGCATAAGGCGGTGTGCGATGTGTGCGGGCAGCCCTACGGCGAGCTTGATGCCAGCAACCACACCGGCGGCATCCGCTGGGTGCAGACCGCAGAGACGCATCAGGCGTTCTATCTGTGCTGCGGCGCGGCGGCCGGTGCCGAGGCGAACCACAGCTGGAATGACGAGAGCGTGTGCACCGAGTGCGGCTACGGCTGCGCCCATACCGGCGGCACGGCCACCTGCACGGCGCTGGCGGTGTGCGATATCTGCGGCCACACCTACGGCGACCTGCTGCCCCACGATTACCGGTGGGTCATCGACCAGGAGGCCACCACCGAGGCCACCGGCCTGAAGCATGAGGAGTGCACCGCCTGCGGCGACAAGCGCAGCGAGGGCACGGAGATCCCCAAGCTGCCGCGTCATTCGTCCGCTGTCAGCACGCCGGACATTCAGCCCATCCTGACGGCGGACGAGGCCAAGAGCGCCACGGATTACAGCGGCGGCATCTACGGCCTGACGTTCCGCGCCAGCACCGGCTACGGCAGCTTCAAGGGCGTGAAGGTGAACGGCAAGACCATCGGCGCCGGGAACTATATCGCGGAGGAGAACGGCGGCACGGAGATCTATCTGAAGGCCGCGTATCTGCAGACGCTGGCGCCGGGCAAGTACACCATGACCGTGATGACGGAGAGCGGCGAGGTGACAACGGAGTTCACCGTCGGCGGCGTGATGACCGCGCCCAAGACGGCGGACGCCGGAGCGCTGGTGTATCTGGCCATGGCACTGAGCAGCTATACCGGCACCGCGCTGGTGGCACGGAAGCGCCGGAAAGAGTTCTGAGAACTGAAAAATAAGAGCACAGGGCGCGGCTTATGCCGCGCCCTGTCAGC
>UMHE01025032.1_pt1 | contig 13272 bp, 9 predicted proteins | sample 1965451 | NCBI WGS metagenome assembly UMHE01 (sample SAMEA4836090, study PRJEB28245) | human gut metagenome | biome: gut microbiome; material: fecal sample | place: Denmark | collected 2008 | reverse complement strand
TTTAAAGACTCTGAATCCAACATCAACATTTGTTTCAGGATGCTCTTTCTTAATTTGTTCACCAGCTCTGCGAATTCGCTCTTTTCCGATTTCACAGATATTAATTGGTTTATTAATACTCTTTAAAAATTGCGTTGCATTAGTAGCAACTTTCTTAGTTTTCTCAGAATCACCAGCTTTTACTGATATTGTTTCAGGAAGCTGAACTAAAATGAACTTTGCATTTACTGACTTTGAAATATTTGACAAAAACACGGAATGAGCAGTTGTTCCTGACCCTGAAAAGAAATCAAGAACTATTTGGTTTTCACCAGATAAACATAAAGAAATCAATCTGCTTATAATTTCTTCATCCTTTGGATTTTCAAAGATTTTTTCACCCATCAAGGATTTTAATCTTTTTGAAGATGCTCTTCCATCTTTATAAATAACACTATATGGAACTGCGTACTCTCTGTTTTTTAAATAAGCTTTCAACTGAGGTACATAATTTTCGTCTGGTCCAAATTTAACCAGTCCATCTTTTATCCATTTTTCTAGAGTTTCTTTATTCGTCAGCCAACCTCTAGATGGAATTTTAACAGGCTTGCCTGTTTTAGGATGAAGAACATCGTACTTAGGACCACCTCCACCAGGCCAACTGATATTATCCGCAAAATAAATACCTCTGTCATCCACGCTACAATAATGAGAATGTTCTCTTGCAGGATCACTTTCTGGAAGAGTTTTAAACCATTTTTTTAGTTCTGTTTCAATCAATTCATAATTATCAGAATATTGTTGTTTTAGCTTTTCAAACTCTGAATAAATTTTTTCTAGTCCAGATTTTTTTTCTCTCCAGACAATTTTATGATTTTTCAAAAATTCGATATTCTTTACAAAGCATAATATATATTCATGTGATACTGAGATAAATTTTGAATCGTTTTTTCTTCCTCCTGCCCAAACAAATTGTCCAATATTATTTGATTTTCCAAAAATTTCATCTGCAATTTTTGTTAAATTTTCAAACTCATTTTCATCAATCGAAATAAAAATCACACCTTCTTCTGACAACATGTTTCTTGCTAAAAGAAGTCTAGAGTAAATCATAGAACACCAGTCAGAATGAAATCTTCCATTTGATTCTGTATTCTTGAATAATCTTTCTCCATTTTCTTTTTTTTGACCTATAGACTCCGAGTAATCAGATTCTGATTTAGAAAAATCGTCCTTATACACAAAATCGTTTCCTGTATTATATGGAGGGTCAATGTAAATCATCTTAACCTTACCAATGTAACTCTCTTGAAGTATTTTCAAGGCTTCAAGATTGTCACCTTCAATGTAAAGATTTTTGGTATTTTCCCAGTTTTTGCTATCTTCAACACAAGGTCTTAAAGTTTTAGTAATAGGTGTATTTGCTTCAAGAATTGCAGCCTTCTTTCCTGGCCATGTAAATTCATAATTTTCTCTTCCTTCAGCAATATCTTTTGATAAAAGTTGCTTGAGAACCTCAAAGTTAATAGATTTCTTTAAATTACCATTTTCGTCTTTTGATTCTGTAATGCAGTTTGGAAATAATTTTTCAATTTTTTCTATGTTTTCTGAAATACCGTCAAGAGTCTTCATATTCAATTTATTTAATTCGGTCATGTTAGATTCCTTTATTTTTCTAATTCTTCTATTTGAGAATTTAACTGTTTAATCTGTTCTTTTATGTCTACCTTTCGATTGGTCTGAATTTCTTTACTCATCTTTTTCCTAAGATTTGTTCGTTCTTCGTCCAAAGATTTAAATTTTGTATATCTTAATACGCAGTCTTTTAAAGATTCGTCTGGTCTCTTTGAAAAAAGTTTAGGATCTAATGATCTAATAAGATTTTCATAGATCTCATCAGTAGTTAGCCCCTGAAGTTTTAATTGCACTAATGAGCTTTCTTTCCAATCACTATGAAAATATACAGGATCTGATACAGTAAATTTTTTAACATTTTCAAAGATCTGGATGTTTTTAAAGCCAATCCAAATTTGAGACATACCATTTAACGTGGTAATAAAAACAGCATGATGAGGTGAAGCTTTGTCCATCACAGTAAGAAAATCTTCTAACTTTTTAATTTCATCTCTCAGCTCTATTTCTATAACTTCAATTTCAAGTACGTCTCTACCTTTTGAAACTGCTAATGTTCCAGATTGCCTTTCTGTGCTAGGTGAAAGTTTGTTTTGCCAAATTATGTTTTCCACACAATTTATGAACAATCTTTTTACAGCAGATGAGACATCACCTTTCTCGTAAAAAGCTTGTTTAGGAATTTTTTTTCCAAAATCAGTAGACGATGGCAATCCAAACATAATTCACCTATTTAACTACTAAAAAGCAAACTAACTCAAAGTCATCTAATCCTTTGATATTTGAGGACAATGCTGAAGTAGGTCCTATTTCAAAGAAACTGTCAACTTCGGAAGTAGACTTTACATCTAGGATGTTTTCAATACTTTTTGACAAAAGATTAGAGTATTGTTTCATATTTTTTCCAAAAGAAGTTTCTTTATCAAACTGGTTACATAATGCATCAATAGGATCTGATTTGTCTTTACATAACATTCTGAAACTATCCAAGATAGCTTTTGGATTTTCATAATCATTTACTATTGTTCCATCTTCAGCAACATAGACTAAGTAATATGGATAAAGCTGATTACTTTTCTTTTGTTTAATTTCGTTAGAAGTATTCTTTAGTACAAAGATCACACCTTTAGGACAATCTGAATTTGAAGATGTAACAGCACTCAAACCTAATGGTGTTCTATCTAAGTTTGGATGAGTTTTGATAAATTCCAGCAAATCCAATCTAAAATCGTTTAGACCTAAATCCGTTATGGAGATTCCGTCTTCCATATCTTCAAGATCAACAACTTCATTCTTTAATTTTTTCAGCTGAGCACTTCGATATTCAAGATCTCCATCATCTTCAGCATTGATTGGATCGTCACCTGTAGAGGTAATTGCAGTCATGGTCATGCGGCTACATACCCTATTCTTTAGCTTAATATATTCATCTAACTTCATATTAGGCCAGAAATTGACAAGTTCTATCTTCTCGTTCTTGCTACCCAAACGATCAACACGACCAAAACGCTGAATGATTCTCACAGGATTCCAATGGATGTCGTAGTTGACCACACAATCGCAGTCTTGCAAATTTTGACCTTCAGAGATACAGTCAGTACCTATTAAGATATCGATATCTTCATGGTTATCTGGTAACAATTTACTCTTTTCTTTTGAAATAGGAGAAAAACAAGTCAATACTGTATTAAAGTCACACTTTAAACCTTTTACTGTAGACTTACCTTCAACAGAGCCTGTAATTAACCCTACATTTAGACCAAAATTATCCTTTACATAAGTAGAAATTTCATCATAAAGATAATTTGCTGTGTCAGCAAATGCTGTAAAGATCAATATCTTGTTATTGCCAAGATTTAAGTTGTTATTGATCTTATGTGAAATGAATTCTTTCAAGCACTGTAATTTTAGGTCACTTTTTGAATCCAATGAATTTAGCTTATTTTTTAGAGCTTTTAAAATGGCTAGATCTTCACTTAATCTTCTTGCCCAAGTTAGACAATCAAGATCACTCAATTGATATGAAAACTTCTTACCTTTTGTAATCTCATAGGATTCAGAATCTTCTTCATCTAAATCGTAATTAAATGAACTTAGATCATCATTTAGTGACAAATCAGATACAGCTTTATTTGATGACAACTTACTCAAGTATGACTCCACCATTGATAAAGTACTGTCGATTTGTTCATATACTTTATCTAAGGTGAGATTAAATGAAGAAATACTACTCTCTAGTCTCTTTAACAGATTAACTTGCATCAATTTTCTAATACCAAGCTCTCGTCCTTGGTGAGATAAACCTTTCTTTGATTTGTTTTCATAAAAATCACGGCGACTTGGTAGAACAAAGGCTGATGGTATATATACTTCTAGGTTTAACATGCTCAGATAGTCATATATATCTTCATAAGTTAAACTATCGTCACTAGTCAACTTAGGTGAAAAAGACAAAGGAGGAACTCTTTCAGGAAATTTTCCTAAATCTTCAGAAGAATAGTATTTTCTAATATGCTTTCTTGATCTTGCAATAGTTACACTATCAAGGACTCTAAATAAGTCGATATTTAATCTTTTTAAAAGATTACTTGAAGTTCTCTCATTAGCAGGAAGCTTGCTCCAATTGTTATATTGCAATTGAGCCTGCTTAAAGAGATCATCAATTGATAAATCGATTTTAAGTTTTTGCTCAAACTCCTCTTTACTATCAAAATATGCAAGAGCCAATTGGTTTTTCAAATCATTAAATCGATTATTAACAGGTGTAGCTGACAACATCAAAACCTTTGTTTTTACACCTTTTTGGATAACGTTTGAAAGAAGAGTCTGGTAACGGTTAAGTTTTTCTTCACCAGTATCATCATCTACATAAGCAGTACCACCATTGCGGAAGTTATGTGATTCATCAATAACAATTAAATCGTAGTTCTCCCAATTTAATTTGCTCAAATCAAAGCCGTTAGAAAAACCTTTTGTTCTACCTACATCAGTATGAAATAAGACATCGTATCTCAATCTATCTTTTAAAAGAGGATTATTCTTATAATTTCCCCTATAGGTATTCCAGTTATCAGCTAATTTCTTAGGACACAATACCAATACATTTCTATTTCTGCTTTCATAGTATTTAATTACAGATAATGCAGTAAAAGTTTTACCCAAACCAACACTGTCAGCTAAGATACATCCGTTATACTTTTCCAGTTTATGGATAATTCCTAAAGAAGCATCTTTTTGGAATGAATACAACTTGTTCCATACATTGCTATTTTTAAACCCCGTCGATTCATTGGCAAAGTTATCACCATTTGCATTGTCTTCTAAGTAGTCCTTAAACAAATTGTACAGAGCGAAAAAATAAATAAATTCTGGAGATTGATCTGTATAAGCTACTTTAATGCTTTCTAGTACTTTATCCTTAACATCTACAACCTTATCTTGGCTGTTCCATAAGCTGTTAAAAACAGAATTTAAAGTATTGAATTCAGCTTCTCCATCATATTTATTTATAAAGGTATATGAATCTTTACCTTTTCTACATCCTAGTTCAGTAGTGGTAAATCCTGAAATTGGAGTATAAGAAACAGTATTGTCATTATTTTTTATGACAATAAAACCTTGCATACCAGAGCTAGTATTATTTGATTTAAAAGATGCTTTACGCTCTATCCATTTAGAACACTCTTCACTTATTGCTTTTTGAGTTAACTCATTTTTAAGACGTATTTCAAAAGAAGAGCCACATAAGCTACTCTCTCTATCCTGCTTAGGAATATAAAATTCTCTACACTCTTTAGGAACTTCTGATTCAGTGAAGGTAGGAGAAGAATATATAAATTTAAAAGATTTGATGTCTTTTAGACTTTGCTTTAATTCTTGAAATGCATAGATAGAAAAACAAGATGCTACAACTGATATTTCTGAACCTTTCTTTATTTCAGACATCAGATCATCTTTTAAAATTTTATTTATATTGTCTATTAGAGACATGCTATATTCCTACTAAAGTCTATTTAGCTATGTTTGATACAAGAGAGAATATCTTATCTTTGATTATTTATTTTGGTTCAACCTCATTATTTTTATAGCTTTGAATGAGATCTGAAAAAACATCTCTAATCTTACAAGTTTTAGTAATGATTTGTTCCATCAAGTTCTGGTAATTACTTTTATTATCGTAATCTAATCCATCAATGTATGTACAGATAGATGATGACTTATCATCTTTTCTATCCCAAGTTAATTCATACCCCAATTTGCTCTCAATCTCAGATTTGTGTTCAAAAAAGAAATCATACAAATCATTGTTCTTTTGTATGTTCACATTAACTCTTATCTTGTGATCAGATCTTATCCTGTGATCAGAATTAACTAATTCAATATTGCTCGCATACTGAGTAGTCCCCAGTTCGACCTGATACCTTTGGTAGTTTTTTGTCTTTCTCATTTTGAATGGAAAGTTTTTTTCTTCTAAAACAGTATTGAACTTAGACCAAAACTCAAAAATATTATTTTGTTCTATTTTTACATAGCCAATAATAATGTTGTCGATGATTTTTGTCTTGTATTTACACCATTTACTATTTTTTCTAACGAAGTCATCTAAGTTAACTTCACTTGCAAATAAACCAAAGGCTGATTCAATATTTGTAAAATGATCAAACTCCTCGTATTTATGATTATTAAAGTTAAGTTTAAAAAATTTTTCTGTGTACGTCCTATCAATAGGAACAATTAAGTTAGGCAATAAAAAATGCATCGTTTTTGAAAAAGTAACTAATTTAGTGTCTGTATCTGTCAATTCAAGCTTATTGAAAAGAGTTTTGAGTTGTTCAAATATACCTTTAGACTTATCGTTTTTCTCGGATAAATCTTCGATGGAATATTTTTTCAGGCTCTCAATTGCTTCTGTGTTACCAATTAATTTTGTTTTAAAAACATTTATGTCTGCAAGTTTTGCACTTCTAGAATTCATGTTCCATGCATCCAAAGTTGCCCATATCAGGTCAATGAAGTATTCCTCATAGCAACGATTCTTTATGTTTATGTATTTATTATCTATGTGTTCTTTCAATATTAAATTGTATAGATAATTAGCTGCAGAATTTGGTCTGTATTCATCTTCTACCTTTTTTAAACAGTTATTTATCTCGTTACTGTCCTTGAAGAATTCTTTTAAATTTATTAGTTCTTTTTTCATCATAGATTACGCATATTTGAAATTGAGTATTAAATCTCATGAATAAACTTGTCCAAATCTTTTCTGCTCACGTTTTAAACAGCAGACGCTATATAAGGTCGATATGTGTCACTTATGTAGTATCTGCACCATTCTTCTCCCATAGATAACAGGATTTGCTGCATATCTAAGGGAACTCCTGTTAATCTTACAAACTCAGTACCAGATGAATATGTCAGACTGATATTAGAGTTTGCAAGGTACTGATAAACTCTCATCAATGATGGTCTTGAAAGCTCGTTCTTATGGTCAGGTGTAGGAACCGTAAGTCTTTGCTCTTCCATCTTCTTTCTCTTCAGATATTCTGTAGCAGAATAGATTAAAAGAGCTAAAGTCATTACCCACATCGGAGCATTTATTCTTGATGGGCTTTCAAGGTACAAAGTGTTTACAAGTAATCTTTTATCTTTAAGGCATCTCCATTTTCTCTCAACTACAGATTGCTTCTAATAGATATAAGGAAATTCTTTAATAGTCCATTTACGGTCTATATCAAAATGTTTAAAATGTTATTTCAGAGCTTTTATTATTTTTTCTACAAAATTGATGTTCTTTAGAAATTGTTTTGCAATCTAATTGAACTTGCCTCTGCGCGTATATACGTTTTTACTGCTATAAAAACTCACAAAGTGAGTTTAATATTCAGTTCAAAAAGAAGCTTTTCCGGCTTTTCATCTAAGTTTCTTCAATTTTATAAAAGCATCGTTCCAGATCCTGGTATATGTTAAATTTTTATAGACCATATTATCTCTTTTGGGATAACCTCAAAAAGCTTTATCTGTATACCTTATGGTACATTTATTTTACTCAATAATCTCTGAGTGTATTTTGGATCTTGAGCATAGTCATAAAATTTACTATTGCTTCGATTAAATCATCAATGAAACAAATAAGCGCTCTCAATCTGTGATCTTAATCTGTAATCTAAAAACAGCTTATATTTAGAAAGTTTGCCCTCTTTATTTTGATGTAAAATTCTTCTGACTGATTTAAAAGAGGCTTGCTTATTGAGTTAAGTTCGGTAATAGTTAGAGTGGTAAGAGATTAGTATCATCTTACTGTTAGTCTACTTACCTATTTGACTATTTACATATACGAAATGACTTTAGACATTCTTATTTTCTAGTCAAGATTAGCTTACTCTGATAAGATCGCGCCTTTGTGCTTTTAAAGCAGTCATAAGATGCTGTATGGATACAGCGACTCTACAACCTTACCTAAAAGACAACTTTATGATTAACACAGACAATACTGTTGAAACTCCCCTTGTGCTCAATAAAAAGAAGATGCTGATTTTAGCTGTTCAGCATATGTTTGCTATGTTCGGTGCTACTATCTTAGTACCAATCCTAGTTATGGGCTTTTTTAAAGATGCTACAGGTGAAGAATTAACCTCTGGTCTTACAGTTTCTGTTACTTTATTTTGCGCAGGTGCCGGTACTTTAATCTTCCACCTGTGCACTAAGTTACAGGTTCCTGCCTTTTTAGGATCATCATTTGCTTTCTTAGGTGGTTTCTATACTATTGCAAACTTTAACACTGGCATGTATGCAACCATGAGTGTTAATGATAAAGCAGCCTATGCCTGTGGTGGTGTGGTTGTCGCAGGTTTAGTTTATCTTGTGATGGCAGCTATTATTAAATTAGTTGGTATTGCCAAAGTCATGAGATTCCTACCTCCTGTTGTTACAGGACCAATGATTGTTTGTATTGGTTTGTCTCTAGCTCCTGTTGCTATTTCAAATTCTGCTGTTAACTGGCCATTAGCCTTAGCTGCAATTCTAACCGTTATCGTATTTAATATTTGGGGACGAGGCATGTTAAAGCTCATCCCAATTTTAATGGGCGTGGTATTACTCTACATCGTAGCTTTAATCTTGGATATAGCAGGCTTTACTAATACTGATGGCTCAGCAATTATTAACTATGCTTCAATATCTAGTGCTTCATGGGTAGGTCTGCCACCATTCCAGATGTGCAAGTTTGATTTAACCGCTATCTTAGTAATGGCTCCAATTGCAGCTGCTACCATGATGGAGCACATCGGTGATATGTCAGCAATCTCTGCTACTGTTGGTAAGAACTTTATTGCAAAGCCCGGTCTTAACAGAACCTTATTAGGTGATGGTTTAGCTACAGCCTTTGCAGGCTTCATCGGTGGTCCTGCTAATACTACCTATGGTGAGAACATCGGTGTTTTAGCAATGTCTAAAGTTTATGAGCCTAAGGTTGTAAGAATGGCAGCATTACTAGCTATTATCTTATCTGTAGTACCTAAGTTCTCAGCTATCATTTCAACCATGCCAACAGCTATCATCGGAGGTATTTCCTTTATCCTCTACGGTATGATTTCAGCTATTGGTGTAAGAAACATCGTTGAGAATAAAGTAGACTTATCTAAGTCAAGAAACCTCATCATTGCTGCTGTGATCTTCGTATCAGGCTTAGGCTTTAAAGACGGTTTAACCTTCTCTGTTTTGGGTACTTCTGTAACCTTAACCTCACTTGCTATTGCTGCAATTGCAGGTATTGTTTTAAATGCAGTATTACCTGGTAACAAATACGTTTTCGATGAGAACGTCATTGAAAACGAGATCCACCACAAGGCTTAGCCTTGTAAGTTAAAAGAACAGACAGTGTCTGTTCTTTTATTGAATGTTATTTTTACTGATGTTACTTTGGTAGAAAGTTATTTTTATTGAGAGTTATATTGGCAGAAGATCACTTTTATAGAAAGCTACTTCTAGATAACTGACTTTTAAAACAGTTTTCTTTACAGATAAAGGCATAGATAAATTTTAAAATTTAGTAGATTGAAAAAAGGATAAATAGAATGGATTTTACAAAACAGCCTAACATTACAATCTTCAAGCACCCTCTTATCAAGCACAAGATCTCTTTATTAAGAGATAAAGAGGCTTCTACTAACAAGTTCCGTACTTTAATTGAAGAAATTGCAATGCTAGAAGCATATGAAGCTTTAAGCGATTTACCTTTAAAAGAAGTTGAAGTTGAGACTCCTCTTGAGAAGTGCAAGACTCCAATGTTAGATGGTTTAAAGCTTGCTATTATCCCTGTTCTAAGAGCAGGTTTAGGTATGGTACCAGGTCTTGATGCTTTAGTACCTTCAGCTAGAATCGGTCACATTGGTATGTACCGTGATGAGGTAACTCACAAACCAGTTCCTTACTACTGCAAGTTACCACAGAACCTTGAAGAGAGAACCTGTGTGATCTTAGATCCTATGTTAGCAACTGGTGGTTCAGCTGTTGATGCTGTCGATATGATTAAAGAAAAAGGTGGCAAAAAGATTAAGTTCTTATGCATCATTGCAGCTCCTGAAGGTTTAGAGAAACTTGCAACAGCTCACCCTGATGTTCAGATCTACGTAGGTCAGTTAGACAGAGAGTTAAATAAAGATGCTTACATCTGCCCAGGTCTTGGTGATGCTGGTGACAGAATCTTTGGTACCAAGTAAGACTCACTCGTGTAAGAGTTAATTCTAAGATTTGATCTGGCTACCTTATATATAGCTTGATATGGCTTAATCTTACGAGATTTAATTAACTCTAAAGATTAGGTAAAAATCTGAGAGTGAAATAAATTCCGTGTAACCCCAATTAAGTCTGATATCATTTTACGACTTAATTGGAGTTTTAAATGGCAAAAATCAAACGTAATCCAGCAGCAACTTTTAAGCAGCTACATCCAATAAGAAGTAAGAATACACTACTGATAATTCTTTGCTAGCTAGAGCTTTAGCATAATTGCTGTTATCAGGTAAAGCTGATATCAGGTAAAAATGATGACGTTCTTGAACTTGTTTGACGTTTTCAATGGCTTGACGTATTCAATGTTTAGCCCTACTACAAAATTATGAATTTGCTTGTCTTATCATTTAGATGTTTACCGTAACTCAATAAAAAAGAACTTGCTCTTTATTGATGGTAATATCTTCCATTAAGCCATGCAGAATACTGTTTTCAGATCCTTTAAGTTTCATTCACATTTCTCAACATTAAAAGATTTAACAATATTGTTTTCTGAAATTACATTGCTGATTTTGTATTTATTGGTTCTATAGTTGTTTCTATTTAACTCTTTTTCAACCCAGGTTAAGCCATCTAAGGTAAAATCATCAAGGTTGTCAGTAGTATCAGCATCAATGTATAAACAGTATCCATCTTCAACCAATTTACTGTTATCATAATCGTCATCATAACCAACATCGAAATCGACATGTTGTACATAATAATCTTGGAAGCAATATGGATTTTGTACTCGTTTAATAAATTCTTCTTTATTTCCACTAAATACATCGCATATTTCGTCAACCACAATCAAAATCCTATATTCTAGATTTGAATTAAATGCTTTAACAAAATCAATAAGTGAAATCATAAGATATCTCCTAAAATTCTCTTCGACGTAACATACAAATTAGCTGGTGCAGCTTCAAAAGAATGTAAGTACATCCACGGTATAAGGTCGTAGTCTCCAATTGTTTTTAAGCAAAACAGGACATCTTGGAGATGACTTTTTAGTCAAAAATAAACGCACCGATCTGTTTTTGATGTTTTCATCAGTTTTACTGCTAGGCATTGTATGCTTATATGAACTTTCATAAGTAAACATCATCGCTGTGTTAGTTGCATAAGATACATTCCTATTGTAGATAGGAGGACTATTAGCAACTGCTTTAACCATAGTTTTCTCCAAATTAAATGTTTTTTGCCGTGTTCTGCCTTTAGTAATCTTCTACTGATTGTTTAAGATCTTATAATTAAGTTGCTTTTCTATTTGCTCAGCCTGTCTGCAAGCGTAGCTTAACTTTTGAGAACACGATTTTTGGTAATAATAAAGAGCTTTTTGCTCATCTTTTCTTACATGAATACCTTGCTGATAGTAAAACGCAAGATTTGCACAGGCAGTTCTGCCTTTGATAGCACAGGCTCTGTTACATGCTGCAATATCACCGTTTTCGCATTGTTTTACAAAACTTTCTCTTGTAAAACAAAGTGCAAAGCTAAGCACTACAAATGCTGTTGCAATGATGAAAGCAAAGCTGAACACAGGATGGGTTCTAAAATTGAACTTGAGATTTTTTAAGATGTCTTTAAATTTCATACTACACTCGCTTTTATGGTCTAATACCTTTAGCAGGTATTTTATTGATGGTCTTTTATCGTTCTTTTTATCTAATAAACCGATCTTTGTTACAACTTTGCTCTTTGCTTTTATAAACCCCGATATATGAGATATTGATTTGTATAACCAAGTTGCAGGTAGCAACATGGTCTTTAACAAAAATTTGAAAGGTAAGGCTATGAGTACAAAGATCTAAGAGAAATTAAGGATTGAGGAATTTAGAAGAAAATAATCATTGCCTTACCTTATGAACTAATCTTATAAAGGCATCGTTCCAGATTTAGATTGGTGTATAAAAAAAGTAAATAAATACCTTTTGAAAATCACGCTTAGGATTAAACAGCTAATTCATGATTAAAAAAAATGACAGGTATTAGGTTGGTTCATGCTCTTAGGACTTATTGCGCCACATGATTAGCCTTATGTGGCGCTTAGGATACGTAGGTATTATTCAGTTAATTTTTGCACTTAAAATTCATTGTAAGCTTAAACTTCCTGATACTCGGTAAAGGCTCTTACTTTAGGATCAGCATTGAACACGGCAGCTATTCTTAAAAGCTCTGTTTTCTTAGGCACAATATTGCCATAGTCTCGAGTTTTTATCTGCTCTACAGCTTCACTAAGCTTTGCCTTAGCTTCTGTCTCATTTTTTGCATACTTAAATTCAAAGACTATTCTTCTGTTATCAGACTCAATTACAAGATCGGCTCTACCTTTTGATGAATGTAGTTCTGCAGTAACAGAGTTACAAATGCCTTTTAAGTACATATATAGCAATTGCTGAACTACTGCCTCAGAACTGATTGGATAGTTATCATATGAAACTGTGTTTAGAACAGTATTGAATAAACCTAAGATTTCACCTGCATCTTTACTTTGTGTAAGAATTTGTTCATTAACACTCAAAAGCTTTGTATCATCAAAGATATTTAGTGCCATTAGGGAAAATAGTGCATTGTAAACTTCACTGTTTGGTATTCCTAAAGTCATAAAGCCTTTTGAGTATACAGGTGAGCGTAAAGTTAAATAACCTGTCTGGCACATTAAGACATTCTGATTGATAGATGTCAAAGAAGTTGGATTCTTAAAATCATTTACTTTAATGTTAATTGTTTTATCTTTATCAATATAATCCAACGCATTTAACTTATGGGTATGAAGATAGTTTGCAAGAATTGATGGCAAACCACCATTGTCGTACCAGTACTCTCCAAACTGAACTTTTTTCTTGTCAACAACTGACTGTAAGAATGTATTAACCGACCATGTACAAA
>UMHE01052824.1_pt1 | contig 13328 bp, 9 predicted proteins | sample 1965451 | NCBI WGS metagenome assembly UMHE01 (sample SAMEA4836090, study PRJEB28245) | human gut metagenome | biome: gut microbiome; material: fecal sample | place: Denmark | collected 2008 | reverse complement strand
ATTGATTGATTGATTGATTGATTGATTGATTGATTGCATAAAACGTGCCTTACTGTATTTCTATAGTTTAAGTAGCATTTCGTCTTCAGTGAATAGATCTTTGCGAACCATTCTTTGCTCAAATAAAAAAACATCATAAATTTCTTACTTTGCACAAAGTATTGCTAAAGGAGATCTAATACACAAATTTGCAATTATTGTAAAAGGAATTTGTTTGATATGAAATATGAAAATGAAAGAGTTTTGACTTGAACGACAATCTCAGAAAAGGATGAATAGGTTACTGGTGCTACCTGCCAGAATCGAACTGGCGACCTCCTGATTACGAATCAGTTGCTCTACCTACTGAGCTAAGGTAGCACAAGTGTGTGTTATTCTAGGAATTTTTAGGTACAATTTCAAATAAATTTATACGGAAAACAAATCACCCCGATCAACATCACATAATTTTTCGGTTCAATTGAAGCCAAACAAGTTAATATAAACTTGTAGCTTAACGTTACAGGCTAACTACAATTATTAACTAACAATTTTTGTGATAACGATCGGCCCTATTTGGTGGCCGTAATAAATTTAAGCTAAATTTGAGGCATTCATGGATACTTACAGCAAGATAGTAAAATTCAGCATTCTGCTGATCCTTCTGTTTATATTTGCAACAAACTCCTATGCATTGTGTCCAAACACTTTTGTAAGAACTGTGCTGTTACTTTTAGGCAGTGTATCACTTATATTTAGCGCTTATACCTACAACAGAGATAAAGCCTATTTTAAAACAGGTATCTTTGCCTGTCTTTGCGCTCTGCCATGGGCTTTTTATCTTCAGCAAAAGTTAATCTTTGGGGAGTATGTAACCGCTCTTAATACAGCTCCACAAACATTTACGCATATGATGGTTGTATTCAACCTCTTCCGCTATCTTTTACTTGTTTTTGCCTTTTTTATCTTGGTAAAAGGTCTTTTTTTGTCAATTAAAAATCTTTATGAAACATAAAGTTAAAAAATTATTTTCAAATTTTTGCATAAAATGCCAGTAAAAAGGCATAAGTTGTAAAATCTCCCCTGACAATACGGCATCTTTAAATTATTTGGATGTCGTATGCTAAAACACAAACTTACTTTATCTCTACCCTTTGTTCTTCTCTCTATTGCATTATCTCCATCTGTAAATGCTTTAGAACTTAACAATGTCATCATTAAATCTGGTGCAAGAATCGATAAAAAAGCTATGGATAAAAAACTCAATCAATATCTTGGAAAAGAAATTGATATTGCCCTCTTACAGAATATCTTAAATGAGATCTCTGATTACTACAGAATGAATGGTTACCTTGCAGCGCAGGCTTTCTACCCAGAGCAGCAAAGTCAAAACGGTGTTGTAGAGGTTATTGTAAAGACTGCAAAGTTAGATGACATAAAGATTTCAAACTACGCCTCACTCACTCCTAAAACAGCTTACATGCTCACCGAGAATGTACGTAAGTTTCAAGGTAAGGAGATCAACTCTCATGAGTTAAACGCAAGCTTGCTTAAGATTAAAGATCTAAATATCTTTGATATTGCAGGCTACTTTGAGAATTCTCAAAATAAAGCAGATCATGCGTCTTTAACTATCGATCTTAAAGGTCGCTCCCGCTTTGGTTATGAGCTAAGCTATGACAACTACGGTAATGAGTCTACCGGTAAGAACCGTTACACACTATCATTGAACTCACTGAACTTATCAAAACATGCTGATAAGGGATACATTATTCTAGGTACCACTGATAAAAAACAGAACAACCTAATCCTAGGGTATTCCATTCCCTTCACCTCACATCCTACTATCTTTGGCTTTCAGTTTAATTATGGAAGCTATGATCTTGGAGATACCTATGACTCTTTAGAGGTAAAAGGTAATTCATTAGGAGGTAATCTCTATATAAAAGAGCCTTTATACAGAACGTTAGACTGTAGAGTTAACTTTACAGGTGGAGGCTACTACAAAGCTCTTACCGACAAAATTAAAAGCTATTCTCTCGAATTGAAGAGAAACAAATTAGGTGGCTATTTTGATTTTGAAGCATCTGTATTTAAAGAAGACTTAAACTTTTTAAATACCTTAAAACTTGACTACGGTCTTGTACAGGATAAAAGCAATTTATCAGACGCCAAGTCTCAGCGCGCTTATTTGCTTTCTAACTTTGATTCAAAGCTAGATTGGAACTTCTATAAAAATTATTCCTTAATCAACACGTTTAGTGTGCAGTACGCGCAAAAGGCAGTGGATGCCTCAGACAAGTTCATACCAGGAGGAGCATACGGAGTATCAGCTTATGACGGCTCTTTAGCTTCCTCTGATCTTGGTCTGTTTCATGATCTTAAATTACAGACCAAACTCATGAGTAAGCCTTATCTGGACTTCTTTGTAAATTTCATGCAGGCCCATGCCAAAAACGTCGAAGTTGAGAAAAAAGAATCATTTTATGCCATAGGCTCTGGCTCCAACATAAGTTATGGTGGCTTTTACCTTTCAGCATCTGTAAGCAAAGCTATTGGTAAAAACAAAGAATATGCAAAGGATTCAGCAAAGTTCCTGTTAAAAGCAGGCTACGCCAAGATTTAATAAAAACACAGTATTAAGCAATAGAACTACTCAATTTAGGATATTTATGAAAGTAACTATAAGCAAATTATTTATCTTCTCATTACTTGCTATGGCAATTAAAAGTGCCCATAGTGCTACAGCTCTGCCTACTGGTGAAAAAATCATACATGGAGAGGTTTCAATCTCAAGAGGACCTAACTCAATGTTCATTAGTTCAAATACAGACAGAAATGTCATTTCATGGAATGATTTTTCAGTTGCTAAAGGCAATAGTGTAGTCTTTTCTGGAACTGACGCCACATTTCTTAATATTGTAAAAAGCAGCAATATCTCAGTTATCGACGGCAATGTATATTCTGTAGGCAGCAACAATATCTACCTAATCAATCCTAATGGTATCAATATTGGAATTACAGGATCTTTTAAGGCTAATAATGCAATTTTATCGACATCAAAACTCTCTCAAGAGAACGTTGATAACTTTATTGACACCGGTGATTTTGAATTTACAAAAAAAGGTATGGGAAAGGTAAAACTCATAGGTACTTTGCATGCTGAAAACACTGTAATTGACGGCAGTCAGGTCATCATACGTGATATTTCAAAAATTGAACTAAGTACAGGTGTTTTAGACAGTGTAAAGCCACTTAAAGATACGGTCTCTATCCACAGCTCAATTAAAAGAATTGATATTGGCTCGAGTAAAAAGGTCGATCTTGAAAAAGAGTTGGGACTTACAAAAGAGGATGGTCTTTTTGATCATACTGATAAAACCGCTATTTCTACAAAAGAGGAGTTTCTGAACATAGCCTCCGATCCTTCTGGCAGTTACTTTATTACTAATGACATTGATTTAGGATCATTAAATTCAGCTGTTACCGGTACTAATGACTTTACAGGAAAGATTGAAGGAGCCTTTAACTCTATTACTTATAGTCTAGAAGGTAAATGCACTAATCTTGAGCAAAACATTGGTCTGTTCTCAACTTTAAATGGCTCTACCATTGAAAACTTAAAAATTAAAAATCCTTATATAAGTGTAAGCTCACCTGAAGATTCAACCTATATTGGAGCTCTTGCAGGTGTAATCAAAGCCTCAACTATCAAAAACGTTGAGGTAGATGGACTGAGTCTTACATTTTCAAATCTTGGGAATAAAAAGATCTACGCAGGAGGTTTAGCAGGACTTGCAACCTATGATGGCGCATCTTCTAATTTTGAAAATGTAACGGCTGGTTTTAGTACTAAAACACAAAAGCACTTATTTACCCGTGACAACTATACCTTTGGAAGTGTATTAGGCAAGTTAAAAGATGAACTTAATTTAACTGGAGCTAATTTTGGAAAAACTGATTTTTCAGATGACTACTCTTTAGGTTTAATCAGCGCTATTGGTTACAGTCAGGCTACAGCATCCATTGATAACGAGTATCAGCATAATTCAGTAGAATTTATAAAAGTTAATGGCTACTATCAGAACAGTGGCTTCTTTATCCCCTACTTTATAGATGACGATAAGATCTTTGTCACCGACACTTTTGACAAGGTTTACAACTATGATGAACTTGTAGGTAACAACAAGTACTTTAATCTCAACGATTATGTTGATCTCAGTTACAAATACGCTAATGGAATGCAAAAAGAAGGTAACTACAATCATGAATACACCTCAAAAACTGGAGGTCAGCCCTTCTACTTTGTAAAAGATGGTAATAAGTCTGAGACAGCAACTCATACCATAAGTATTGAAGCACCAATGGGAAAAATTGAAGCTGATGACAACTTTGACTTAGGTTACATCGCTGATGAAGAGCCTGATCCTGATATGGGTAGGATTGACGAAAGCGATTTGTATTTTGACAGTGATTTTGATAACGCTTTTACGAACGAAGAGCTTCCTGATGAGGAAATTGGGAAAGCTCCTGAAGATGACAGTGATTTTGACAACGACTTTACCAACGAAGAGCTGCATGATGAGGAAATTGGGAAAGCTCCTGAAGATGACAGTGATTTTGACAACGAATTTAATGTAGATTATGAGTACGAAGAAGAACCCTCAACTGCTGATAGCAATTACTATAGAGGACCACAAAAGAAGCAAAAGACCATCTCAGACATTATCGAGAACAAAAAAGTAGTGTTAATGCAAAAGCAAAGAAGCACAAGTTTAAGTTTTCAGAATAATTACTCTGTAGTGCATGACATTATTTCTAAATCTTTACTTGCATCTTTAAGCCTGTTAGAAGAACCTAATAAGTTGCTTACCAACGCTAATGACGACTCTGATAAAGAAGAGAAAATATCGTAACAATAAAAGGATTGTGCTGTTCACAAAATGTACACATTATCTTTGACGAAATTGGTTTAAAAAATTAGAATAAACAGTTTAATTATGTGGATAATTCACACAACGATTTTAAGTATAATTATCTACAGTTTTTTAGAAAATTTTGTCAGAGGTCAATAATGAGTCAGCTTCAGGGATTAGCATTAGTAGGCGATGTGGGCGGCACTAATGCAAGACTGTCACTAGTTAATTTAGCAGATGGCAGTTTATCAAATACAAAAGTTTATTCTTCTGTAGAAAACGAGTCTTTAGAAAAAGTTATTGTAAAATTCAGAGAAGAAACTGGCGCAAAGTTTGACTCTGCTTGTATTGCAATCGCTACTCTTTTAGATGGCGATTACGTTAAGATGACCAATAATCCATGGGAATTTTCAATCTCTCAGATGAAAAAGAACCTTGGTTTAGAGAAATTAGAATTCATCAACGACTTTACAGCTATGTCTATGAGTACTACAGCTATTCCTTTAGACAAAATGACTAAGATTGGTGGTGATAAGATCGATCCTAATGCACCAAAGGCAATTTACGGTGCCGGTACCGGTTTAGGTGTAGGTCACTTAATCAAGGTTAACGGCAAGTGGATCGCTCTTTCATCAGAAGGTGGTCACGTTGATATTGCTGCAACCAATTCAAGACAGGATGAAATCGTAAGAGTATTACGTACAAAGTTCGACCACGTATCTGGTGAAAGATTATTATCAGGTCAGGGTCTGGTAAACGTTTATAAGGCAATTGCCCAGTTAAACGGTCATGAGATTAAGGACGTTGAGCCTTGTGATGTAACATCAGGTGCTTTTGCTAAAGATCCTTGCCCTGATTGCAAGGAAACTGTTGATGTATTCTGCTCTTTAATGGGTTCATTTGGCGGTAACTTAGCTATCGACCTGTTAACTAAGGGTGGCGTTTATATCGCAGGAGGTATCGTTCCACGCTTTATCGATTACTTCAAGAACACTGATTTTAGAAAGCAGTTTGAAGGGAAAGGTCGTTTCAAGGATACCTTAAAGCATATCCCGGTATATGTAATTTCAAACGGTGATGCTGGCCTGTTAGGCGCTGGTGCTTACATTCGTCAGGAATTAGGTGCTGAGCTTTAATTAACAGATCCTTGTTAGGATTTTAATAATGGATCATGTTTTATTACATGATCCATTTTTTATTTCTGATGACAACAAAGGCGCCATAAGGCGCCTTCTCACAGATCTTAAAATAACTTAAAGTTAATCCAAGAAACCACGTAAACCTTGTGATCTACATGGATGACGAAGCTTACGTAAAGCTTTTGCTTCAATCTGACGAATACGCTCACGGGTAACACCAAACTGACGACCAACCTCTTCTAGAGTATGATCTGATGGCATACCAATACCAAAACGCATACGCAGAACCTGAGCTTCCCTTGGAGGCATTTCATCTAGAACACCGTTGATAGCATTCTTTAAGCTCTCAGATGTAGCAGCTTCAGCTGGTACTACAATTGAGCTATCCTCAATGAAATCTCCTAAATGTGAATCGTCATCATCACCTACTGGAGTCTCAAGTGAAATAGGCTCTTTTGCAATCTTCATTACCTTGCGGATCTTCTCCTCAGGTAAGCCCATCTTTGAAGCTAACTCTTCAGGAGTAGGCTCTCTGCCCTTCTCCTGTAACATCTGACGAGAAATTCTGTTGAGCTTATTGATAGTCTCAATCATGTGCACAGGAATACGAATAGTACGAGCCTGATCAGCAATAGATCTTGTGATAGCCTGTCTAATCCACCAGGTCGCATAAGTAGAGAACTTATAACCACGACGGTATTCAAACTTATCTACAGCCTTCATCAGACCGATATTACCTTCCTGAATTAGATCGAGGAACTGAAGGCCACGGTTGGTGTACTTTTTAGCAATAGAAATTACAAGACGAAGGTTAGCTTCAACCATCTCCTTCTTGGCTTTCTTTGCCATTGCATCGCCCATCATAATTCTACGTGAGAGGTCGCGTAAACGAGCGATGTTGATACCTGAATCGTCTTCTATTTCTTTTAGAGCTTCAACACATTTCTGAATTTCTGCTTCGTACCCTTTTAGTTTTGCAGCATAAGGCTTCTTAACTTTAACAGCCTTCTCAAACCAGTCCATATTAGAAACTGATTCAGTTTCATTGTAATACTTCTTTAATTCGTCGATCTTCATGCCACAACGACCAACAGCGATCTCACGAACACGTCTATCCTGACGCTTTACACGATCCATCATATCGTGCATCTTACGTAATAGACTTTCTAGCTGTGAAGGTACAATCTTAAAGGTCTCAAAAATCTCTACTAATTTTTCAAGTTCTTTCTTGTACTTCTTATCAGTTGTAGATTTCTGTCTTGCAGCTGTTACCTTGTCAAACTGAACTCGAAGTTCTGTAAAGCGCTTTCTGGTCTCCTCAGGATCAGGGCCAGAATCAGTTGGAGAATCAGAGCCTTCATCTGCATCATCAAGATCATCATCAGCTTCTTCGTCTTTCTTCGATGCCTTAGTAGCTTTCTTCCCCTTCTTAGCACTCTTCTTGTCAAGCTCCATAGACTCATCTTCTTCATCTAAAGCTTCTAGCTCTTTATCAAGTTCTGCTTCTGCTTTCTCATCGATAGCGATGTCTTCGCCATCTTCACTTTCCTGTGAATTAGGATCAGCAAAACCGTTGATAATATCGCCAAGCTTAATCTCAGAATCTGGATCTAAAGTCTGCTCATAACGAGAGAACAGTTCTTCCATAGCCTGTGGATATTCAACTAGACACAGCTGAACTTCATTAGTGCCCTTTTCGATACGCTTTGAAATTTCAATTTCATCTTTTCTGGTTAAAAGAGAAACGTTACCCATTTCGCGCATATACATACGAACAGGATCTGTAGTTCTGCCGATATCAACTGAACTGTCCAGCTGGTTTGCAACAATCTCAACATCCTCTGAGTCAGTCTGTGAGTTGCCATTTAAAAGAATATCATCAGCCTCAGGGGGTGTTTCACAAACATTGATACCCATATCAATGAATGTCTGAATGAAAACAGAAAGTTGATCGCCACTGATAATATCAGGTGGAATTAAATCATTGATTTCATCAATGGTCAGATAGCCCTGATCTTTTCCTTTTGCAATTAACTGTTTAAATTCTGTACTTGCTGAATTGTTATCCATTATTATAATTTTCCTAGACGCTGCAGTCGTAACAAAAGCAAATGGGTAAGAGATTGACTCTTGCCCATTCAACTAAATATTTATAGGTTATGAATACCAAAAAAGCAAAAAAATTATTAAAAAATTTTTCTCTTTTTTAGTCTAACTCAACGTCATCAGGGAATGATGCGTTATGGTAAACGTTCTGAACATCATCAAGATCTTCTAAAGCGTCGATCATGCGCATGCACTTTGCAGCATTATCTGCATCAAGTTCAGCTTCTGTAGATGGAACCATTGAAACTTCAGCATTAGTAGGTTTGATACCCTTAGCTTCGAATGCTTCTACAACATCAGCAAATGCCTCAGGAGCAGTGTAAACATCGATTGAACCATCATCATTGGTTACGATATCGTCAGCACCAGCCTCAAGACCAATTTCCATTGCCTGCTCTTCATCGATTGGCATTTTGCCATCTTCATCCTGAGCAAAGCTGATTACACCTTTCTTGGTGAATAAGTAGCCTACAGAACCTGTGGTACCTAAGTTACCACCAAACTTGGTGAATGCGTGACGAACGTCTGAAGCGGTACGATTGTGGTTATCAGTCATGCACTCAACCATAACTGCAACGCCACCAACACCGTAGCCTTCATAAGTGATGTTCTCTAAATCTGCACCATCACCGCCACCAACACCACGCTCAACAGCGCGCTTGATGGTATCACGAGTCATGTTCTGAGCTAAAGCAGCAACAACTGCTGAACGCAGACGTGGGTTGCTTGACTCATCACCGCCACCCATACGAGCAGCTGTTGTAATTTCACGAATTAATTTGGTAAAAACCTTACCACGTTTTGCGTCCTGGGCTGCTTTACGGAAACGGATATTAGCCCATTTTGAATGACCTGACATTTTTATCTCCTAAATGAACGCACTGCGTTATTTTTCAAAATCTGTTACAGAAATTGCAAGATCTCTTAAAGCATCTTCACTTGCAACATTAGGTGCATCTGTCATTAGACATGCAGCAGCTGTTGTCTTAGGGAACGCAATAACATCACGGATGTTATCAGTACCAGTTAACAGCATGGTTACACGGTCTAAACCGAATGCAAGACCAGCATGTGGAGGAGCACCGAATGATAGAGCATCCAGTAAGAAACCAAACTTCTCACGGGCCTCTTCTTTAGAAATGCCTAAAACAGTAAATACTGCATTCTGCATGTTCTCATCATAAATACGTACAGAACCGCCACCTGACTCATAACCGTTGATTACAAGATCATAAGCATCAGCGTAAACTGACATAGGATCAGAGATTAACTGCTCAGGAGTTACATCCTTTGGTGCTGTAAATGGGTGGTGCATTGCTGTAAGACCTGCTTCCTCTGTCATTTCAAACATTGGGAAGTCGACAACCCATAGAGCTTTATAGCCATCAGCTACTAAGTTCATATCACGGGCTGCCTTAATACGCAGTGAACCGATTGCAGTTGCGGTCTTTACTCTCTTACCACAGCAGATGAAGACGATATCACCAGACTTTGCTTCAGACAGTTTTACTAAATCTAAAAGTTCCTGCTCTGATACGTGCTTGCCAATTGAAGACTTAAGACCTTCAGCACCTGCATTTAGATCATTTACTTTGATATAGATTAGACCAGATGCGCCTAGCTTCTTAACATAGTCTGTATACTCATCAATCTTCTTACGAGTTAAAGCAGCACCGCCTGGAAGAGCAAAAGCAATGACTCTGCTGTCTTTGTCATTAGCAGGTTCAGATAAAACCTTAAACTCTGAGTTTACAACAGCATTATCAACAAGTTTTAATTCAAATGGAATTCTTAAATCAGGCTTGTCTGAACCGAATCTGTCCATTGCCTCTTCCCATTTCATAACAGGAAGTTTGCCTAAATCGACGTTCTTAATGCTCTTGAACAGTTCACGCATCATTTCTTCCATGATGTCACGAACGTCCTGAGAAGTCATAAATGAAGTCTCAACATCGATCTGAGTAAATTCTGGCTGTCTGTCAGCTCTTAAATCCTCATCACGGAAGCACTTTACGATCTGATAGTAACGATCGTAACCTGCAATCATTAACAGCTGTTTGAACAACTGTGGTGACTGAGGCAAAGCGTAGAACTTACCATGATGAATACGAGATGGAACCAAGTAATCACGAGCACCTTCAGGGGTAGCTTTAGTTAACATTGGGGTTGCGATATCTAAGAAACCATTCTCATCTAAGAAATGTCTTACAAAGTGAGTGATCTTTGCTCTGGTTACAAGTTTTTCAACCATCTCTGGGCGACGTAAATCAAGATATCTGTATCTTAAACGCAGCTCTTCTGAGTTATCCTGATTGAAATCTAATGGTAGCACACCAGCTTTGTTGAAGATCTTTAGCTCTGTTGCATAAACTTCAATTTCACCTGTAGCCATCTTCTTGTTGATCTGGTCATCAGGACGGGCTTTTACAGTGCCCTTTACACAGATGCAGAACTCATTTCTTAAAGTAGATGCTAGAGAATGAACAGACTCATTATCAGGCTCAAAAACAACTTGAACGATACCAGTTCTATCTCTTAAATCGATAAAAATCAGACCACCAAGATCACGTCTGCGGTTAACCCAACCGCATAAAGTAACCTCGCTGTCTTTATTGGTTAAATTTACATTACCACAGTAAATTGAACGCATTGACATAAAAAAGCCTCTTTTATTTAGGGCATCAATAGCTTTCTGTGTAAAATCCCTATGATGAAAATTCATGAGCATTTTCATCATATTTATTGCACACAAAATCTTTTCCCTTTCAGAAGAAAGGAAAATCAACATTGATTACTTGTCTTAAAAATGCGTACATTATATGAAATTTGCTATTTGTAGGCAATATAAAAACACTTATGCAAGACTGTAAGTGCCGTCTGGCAATGGCTTTATATGATTACCAATTCTTTTTTATGCACCATAATGATCTACAGAATTAGAAACTCTACTCTAAAGCCTCTCTTTATTGAATAAAGACTACGGCCACAAAATGGGGCCGATCGTTATCACAAAAATTGTTAGTTAATCATATACTGTAGTTATCCTGTAACGTTAAGCTACAAGTTTATATTAACTAGTTTGGCTTCAATTGAACCGAAAAAATTATGTGATGTTGCTCGGTTCGATTTGCTTGCCGTAAAATTTCATTGAGGTGTTAAATTTTTTCCAAGCTTAAGAATAAATAAGTTCAACAAAGTTAAATTTAAGAGCAATATTAGAAAATCCTGCCTTTTAGAGTAAATATCCCCTTTTTTATCTACAAAGTTAATGCTCTTTTTTATACAATATCTATTAGGAGGAGTTACTATGTTCCAAGCTTTAAAAAAATCAGTTCGATCCTTAGCAATATGTTCTTTAGCTATCGTAAGCTCACTGTCATCTGCTTATGCTGATGAGGCAAACACCAATGCTCAAGGAAAAACTTTAAATGTAGGTTGCGAAGGTGCTTTCGCTCCTTTTACCTATATTGATGATCAAGGTAATATCACAGGCTTTGATATCGATTTAATCAAGGCTATTGGTAAAGATCTTGGATATAACGTAAAAATCAATGTAATGCCTTTTGATGGTTTAATTCCTTCATTGATGACAGGCAACATTGATCTCATCATCTCAGGTTTCACCATTTCTGAAGAAAGAGCAAAAAAGGTAGACTTTTCAGATCCATACTACTTATGCGGTATGAGCTATGTCATTGAAAAGAAGAATGCTCAAAAATATGATACCTATGAGAAGTTAGACGGTCACCCAATCTGCACTCAGTTAGCAGCAACCGGTACTAACTTCACCCAGAAATTTCTTCAAAAGTCTAAAGATAAAATCTTTAATACTCCTCCTGAGACCTATATTGAGTTAGGTAACGGCAGTTGCCTTGCTGCAATTCATGACAAGCCTGTAAATGACTTTTTCTTAACTAAAGATAACTCTGGTAAATTTACCTCAATCGAAATTAAGAAACATATCGATAAAGAGTATTACGGTATTGCTGTACAAAAAGGTAATAAAGAACTGCTAAATCAAATTAACAAAGGATTAAAAGAAGTTGAAGAAAATGGTGTGTTTGAAAAGATCAGTATGGACTGGTTTGGAAACAATATTTTAGATTCACTAAAAGAATCAGAATAAACTAAAAATTGATAAACACATTGTTAAAAAGCGAACTTAAAACGAGTTCGCTTTTTTGTTTCTAAAGTCTCTACTAAAAGTAATCAGCTAAAGATCTGAAGGAATTGAGAACCACTTTTTACTGATTTCATCAATTTCTCTAGTGCTCATTAAGTAATCAAGACCTTTATTGATTTTATTTAATAACTCTGCTTTATTATCCCCTACAGCGATCTTGTAGGTAACTTCACCAGTAAAAGGGATATCTTTAACAGTAAGTTTTCTCAAACGATGTTTACTAATGTAGTAATACATACTAGATTTACTGTCTATGAATGTTGCACACTGCTCCTTGTAAAGACCTGAAAAAGCATCCTCGGAACTGGCAAAAATCATAATTACAGAGTTTTTGTATTTAGAGCGTAAATACTTTAAAACATCAGGCTTATCTGTGACACAAAACTTAACACCTGACATTGAAGATATATCTTTATACTTAGAAGCGAGATTATCTTTAACAGCAAAAACTAAGTTATTTTTAAAATAAGGTACAGTAAAATTTGAATTTAGTTGATTCACTTTTAAATTAGAATCAAATGGAGCTATTACAGCATCAACAGCGCCACGGCGTAAAGAGTCCTGAAGAACATAGAAAGGAATCATTCTAAACTCAACGTTAACATCTAATGCATTAGCAACAGCTCGCATTAAGTCTACACCAAAGCCTTTTAGATCGCCAATATCGCTTATCATTGAAAACGGTGCACTATAACCATCTACTCCAACATAGATCGTTGTATGGTCACGATTAACATAGTTAAAGACACCAAAAGCTAAAATGACGAAAGCTACGATAATAGATACAAAGTTTAAAAATCTAATCAAGATCAGCTCCTATCACAATTTATGCTTAGTATACGCTAAGAACTAGATCTAAATATCTAACGAACAGACAATATTTGAAAAAAGTTATGAGATTTAGAAGATAAAATGCAGTTGATTAAATTGTATGATACAAAAACGAAAAAACCCGAATACATGTTCGGGTCTTTAAAGATAAGTGGCGGAACGGACGGGGATCGA
>UMHE01036879.1_pt1 | contig 13374 bp, 7 predicted proteins | sample 1965451 | NCBI WGS metagenome assembly UMHE01 (sample SAMEA4836090, study PRJEB28245) | human gut metagenome | biome: gut microbiome; material: fecal sample | place: Denmark | collected 2008 | reverse complement strand
AAGGCTTCTTTATTACACATATTACATAATAAACGCATAAAATTTTGCCAATCAACCGAAAAGCAGTAACTTTGCACCCACGTTCTATCATTAGGTCTGCGCGCCTGATGAATGGAATTACCCTCAGAAACATAATGTTATATCATTTATAGAGTTAGTCGCGCAGGATTATCTCTGTATTATCATATTTATAAATAGTATGTCATATCTATTTTCATCAGAGTCGGTTTCAGAGGGACATCCCGACAAGGTAGCCGACCAGATTTCAGACGCCATCCTCGACCAGTTCCTTGCTTACGACGACAAGGCGCATTGTGCTGTTGAATCTTTCGTAACAACAGGACAGGTTGTTATCATGGGCGAAGTTCGCTCTGCTGAGTATATCGACCTCGCAACAATAGCACGCCGTACCATCAACAAGATTGGATACACTAAGTCGGAGTATCAGTTCGATGGCAACTCATGTGGTATTCTCACAGCCATTCATGAGCAGAGCGACGACATCAATCGTGGCGTTGAGCGCGAAGAAGACGAGAACCAGGGTGCTGGCGACCAAGGTATGATGTTTGGTTACGCTTGTAACGAAACTGAGAACTACATGCCTGTAAGCCTCGACCTTGCACAGCTCATCATGAAGACTCTTGCCGACATCCGCAAGGAGGGCAATGAGATGACTTATCTTCGTCCAGACTCTAAGAGCCAGGTTACTATAGAATATAGCGACAATGGTGTACCTCAGCGTATCGACACTATCGTAGTAAGCACCCAGCACGACGATTTCGTAAAGGATGCTAACGGCAACGATGACGACGAAGCTATGCTCGCAAAGATTCGCGAAGATGTTATCAACATTCTTATACCAAGAGTTAAGGCTCAGGTTGGCGACAAGGTATTGGCTTTGTTCAACGACGATATCAAATACTTCGTTAACCCTACAGGCAAGTTCGTAATCGGTGGTCCTCACGGAGATACTGGCTTGACAGGTAGAAAGATTATCGTAGACACCTATGGTGGCAAGGGCGCTCACGGTGGTGGCGCTTTCTCAGGTAAAGACTCAAGCAAGGTAGACCGCTCTGCTGCTTATGCCGCACGCTATATTGCTAAGAACATGGTAGCAGCAGGTGTTGCTGACGAGATGTTGGTACAGGTTGCTTATGCCATCGGTGTAGCAAAGCCTGTAAGCATCTATGTAGACACCTATGGCAAATCGCATGTCAACATGACTGATGGCGAGATCGCAGCTAAGATTGCTCAGATGTTCGACCTTCGTCCAAAGGCTATCGAGCGCAAGCTTAAGCTTCGCCAGCCTATGTATCTCGAAACCGCTGCTTACGGCCACATGGGTCGCAAGAACGAGGTTGTGAAGAAGACCTTCACCAGCCGCTACCATGAAGAGAAGACCATCGAGGTAGAACTCTTCACATGGGAGAAGCTCGACAGAGTAGACGATATAAAGAAGGAATTTGGCCTATAATAAGCCCCAATATTAGCTTTATATTAGCCCAGTATTAGCTTTATATTAGCCCCCAATTCCTCGTTGGATGTCGTTTTTACGACATCCCCATCCTTATTAAAAGCAAATATCACACAGGTAGCTAATGTTTATACAAAACACAGATACCATACAGACCCAGGGAACGGCGATTGCTGAAGAGGCTGTCGCCGTTCACCATTCAGGACAGCTTACTCCAGCCCAAGTGCTCAGTTGGTTGCCCAAGTCGGCTACGCCTGCTCAGCAGGACTCGGCTATTAGGGCTCACATCAAGATAAAGCCCATCACCTACAGCTCACGCCCCGACACCCTTGGCACCCCATATACCAAGCCCGACCTCAGAACTTTCAACCTCAACGAACCTCAATGGCATAGCAAATCGTTGGTACAGAAGGATTCTATCTATAAGCCAGAGGTGGTGGCATGGCGACAAGGAGTAGGCGGCGACCCTATCCCCTACACTCTTGCTGGCGACAATGTTGTCACATCTGTATTGTTGGGATGCTTCATCATAGCCATGGTGTCTATATCTCAATCCCGCCAGTTCATATTCCGTCAGGCAAAGAACTTCTTCTATGCACCACGGGCAAAGACTACCGAGATTACAGAAACATCCAACGAGCTTCACTTTCAGCTATTCCTGCTTCTGCAAACTTGCATACTATTCTCGCTGACATTCTTCTATGCCGTTAGAGGATATGCTTCGCAGACCTTCATCATCGACCAATACCTTGTTATGGGATGCCTGACAGGAATCTTTGCAAGCTATTTTCTTGCCAAGAGTGTGATGTATTGGATAGCAGGATGGTTATTTTTTCATAAGAAGAATACTTTACAATGGCTTAAGTCTTTTGTATTCCTTTCATCTATAGAAGGAGTATTTCTATACCCACTTGTTTTACTCATGGCATACTTCAATATGGAAGCTAAAAATGCCGTGATTTACATGGCAATAGTGGTAATATTGACCAAATTGTTGGGATTTTACAAGACGTATATCATCTTTTTTAGATTTAAAGGTACATTTTTGCAAAATATTTTGTACTTTTGTACCCTTGAAATTGTGCCTGCTGTTTCATTATGGGGAATCCTCATAGCAGTGTGCAACTATTTGAAAGTTAATTTTTAGGACATTAATACGAAATGATTAAGAAGATTCTGGTATCTCAACCCAAACCTGCAAGTGACAAGTCTCCATATTACGAAATAGCAAACGAATATGGCGTAGAATTGGTGTTCCGCCCATTCTTCAAGGTTGAAGGTATCTCTGCCAAGGAGTTCCGTCAGCAGAAGGTGAGCATATTGAGTCATACGGCTGTAGTGTTCACTTCAAGACATGCCATAGACAACTATTTCAACATAGCCAAGGAAATGCGTCTCACCATTCCTGAGGATATGAAGTACTTCTGTGTCACAGAAACCATTTCGCTATATATCCAAAAATACGTTCAGTATCGTAAGCGCAAGATATTCTTCGGCTCTACTGGCAAGATTGATGATCTCGTGCCTGTAATGCAGAAGCATAAGGCAGAAAAATATCTCGTACCACTGAGCGATGTCCACAACGACCACGTGAAGGAATTGCTCGATGCAAAGAACCTCAACCATACTGAATGTGTGATGTTCCGCACCGTTAGCAACGACCTCACAGAGCAAGAGGTTAAGGATTTCGACTACGACATGTTGTTGTTCTTCAGTCCTACAGGCGTAAAAGCCCTCACCAAGAACATTCCTGACTTCAAGCAAGGCGACATTCGCATCGGAGCTTTCGGTCCTGCTACAGCAAAGACTGTTGCAGACGAAGGTCTGCGTCTCGATATCGAAGCACCAACATCTGCTTACCCATCAATGACAAGCGCATTGAATGCCTACCTCGCCAACATCAGAGACGAGGAGTAGGCTCATACACATATTATATATATAGATGACAGAAAGGAGCATTAACAACCTATATACCCTAAGGAAGTCGGAACGCACTTGCAGCAAGATAGCTATCGACAATCTGTTCAAGGGCGGACACAGCCGCTCATTGTCAGCATTTCCTATAAGGGTGGTATACCTCGTATCTGACACCCCACAGCAGGAACAGTGCCAGATTATGGTGAGTGTGCCTAAGAAATGCTTCAAGAGAGCGGTTAAGCGCAATAGGGTGAAAAGACAGATAAGAGAAGCCTACAGACTCAACAAAGCCATCGTGACTGAACAGATGAAGAAGCACGAAGGTAAATACTTGACAATGGCTTTCATCTGGCTCGACGCTGAATTGCACGATACCGACGAGATAAAGTCGAAGATGATAAACCTGCTGGGCAGAATAAGCGAGCGACTATGAAAACTTTCATCCATTGGTGCTCACGCATAGTGGTTTTTATGCTGCTATTGCCAATAAGGTTTTATCAAACTTGCATCTCTCCTCTCACCCCACCCTCGTGCCGATTTCAGCCCACATGCTCGGAGTATGCACGCCAAGCTATCATAAAGCACGGCCCCATCAAAGGTCTTTGGCTTGCCATACGTCGACTGCTGAGATGCCACCCTTGGGGAGGCAGCGGCTACGACCCTGTACCATAACACCCCACATGTTTTTACATTAACCCTTTGAAATAACATAAAACCATAATAAAGTGAAGAATTTCGTAGAAGAACTAAAATGGCGTGGTATGTTGGCACAGATGATGCCAGGTACCGAAGAATTCTTGCAAAAGAATATGGTGTCAGCATATCTCGGTACTGACCCTACCGCCGACTCATTGCATATTGGTCACCTCTGTGGCATCATGATGCTTCGCCACTTGCAGCGCTGTGGCCACAAGCCTTATCTTCTCGTTGGTGGTGCTACCGGTATGATTGGCGACCCTTCAGGCAAGAGCCAGGAGCGCAATCTGCTTGATGCAGACACTCTCTATCACAACCAGGAAGCTATCAAAAAGCAGGTTTCAAAGTTCCTCGACTTCGATGGCACAGAACCTAACAAGGCTGAGATGGTGAACAACTATGATTGGATGAAGGACTTCACATTCCTCGACTTTGCACGTGAGGTTGGTAAGCACATCACCGTAAACTACATGATGGCTAAAGACTCTGTGCAGAAGCGATTGAACGGTGAGGCTCGCGATGGTTTGTCATTCACAGAATTTACATATCAGCTCCTTCAGGGCTACGACTTCTTATATCAGTATCAGAAATATGGCGTACGCCTACAGCTTGGTGGCAACGACCAATGGGGCAACATGACTACAGGTACAGAGCTTATTCACCGCACATTGGGCAACGATGTTGAGGTATTCTGCCTCACCTGTCCTTTGATTACCAAGGCTGACGGTAAGAAGTTTGGCAAGACCGAGAGCGGAAACATCTGGCTCGATCGCAACCGCACAACTCCTTATGCTTTCTATCAGTTCTGGCTCAACGTTAGCGACGACGATGCTGAAAAGTATATCAAGATATTCACCGACCTCGACAAAGAGACTATCGATGCTCTCATAGAAGAGCACAAGCAGGATCCTGGTCGCCGTGTGCTCCAGAAGCGTCTTGCTGAAGAGGTTACCACTATGGTACACTCTGCAGAAGACTTGCAGACAGCACAGGAGGCTTCTAACATTCTCTTCGGTAAGGCTACTAAGGAGAATCTCCAGAAGCTCGACGAGGCTACATTCCTCGATGTCTTCAATGGTGTGCCTCACTACATTGTAGGTCGCGACGTTATTGGCCAGCCAGCTATCGACGTATTCAACCAAGAAGGCATGGACATCTTCCCAAGCAAGAGCGAAATGCGTAAGCTCGTTAAGGGTGGTGGCGTGAGCCTCAACAAGGAGAAGTTGGCTGCTTTCGATAAGGTTGTTACCGAAGATGACCTCATCGACGGAAAGTATCTTCTCGTACAGAAGGGTAAGAAGAATTACTTCCTTATCACTGTAAAGTAATATATTTCGAATAGTTATTCAAGTCCTTACTAAAGGCTTAACATAAAGAAATATTGTCGAAAATTTGGTAGTAGACAAAAAAAGCACTACCTTTGCAAACGGAAATTGGACCATGGTGTAATGGTAACACTACAGGTTTTGGTTCTGTCATTATGGGTTCGAATCCCGTTGGTCCAACTTCATAAGCTTAGGTTAAGCTATAGCAAAAGGGTGAAATCATTATTGATTTCACCCTTTTGTTGTTATTATCCCTTCTTGTCTTTCAACATTTCTTGCTAAAGATAGAGAAAATTATCAATAAAAGCGCTATCTTTGCAAAGTAAAACCTATATAAGTACAACTAATTAACACTATCAACATTCTAAACTCGCAAACAACTACAAGATGAAAACCATTTTATTACTCGCGTCGCTGGCATTCTCTACCAGCATGATGGCACAAACAGACGTTACTGCAGAGTATGTAAAGAATGCTTCCTTCGAACTTGATGATCTCAAAACGATGGAAGCCGTGAACAACTCTGCTGACGGACTGCGTGGATACAAAACAACAGCTCCTTCAGAATGGACGGTGACAGGAACAGGAGTGACATCGCTCTTGGTTACAACCGATTGTTTTACCGACAACAACTTTGGTAAAGTTACTACCATCAGCGATGGTACACAGGCATACTATCTACGCCAGGGATGGTCGGCTGGCACCACCACTCTCAACCAGTCAATAGCATCATTGCCTAAGGGAAAGTACAAACTTCAGGCTGATGTTCGCTCGGCTTACGCCAACTCTGCCACATCATCGTTCCGCCTCATAGCAAATGATGACAACGCTACAACATCTTTCGCCCAAGGCTCAGCAAGCTATTTCACAACTGCTAAGTGGCAGACCTATGAACTCAACTTCGAGCAGGAAGTAGATGGCTTGGCAGAAATTGGTATTGGCATAGACTGGCAATCTGGTGGTAGCTGCATCATGATTGATAATGTACGCCTCACTCGCCTTGCCGACGACTATGTAGAACCAGGCGACCCGACAGAAGACCAAGTGAAGAGCGTAACAGAAGGCATCATAAATGGCGACTTCATTGACGAAGCTACTATGCAGGGCGACTTGCTACAAATGCTTGCCAACTTCACAACCTACTTGAAGAATGATTTCCAAGCAGCTCAGACTCCTAACAGCAAGGGTGAACCATGCGGATGTTTCAAGAGCAATTCTACTATGAAGAACAATGAGGACGGCGTGCGCTCTAATGCCGACCTCTCTATGATATGTGCATTCCTTGCTAAATATGGCAAAGATAAGGTTACATTGCCTGCCAACGTCTCTTGGGACGATATTGAGCAGATGGCAATGAAATCGCTCGTTTTTGCTTACTCCACTCATAAAGCCAACAAGCTGAAGGTTTGTGCCGACAACAACTACTGGGGCTCTACATCTGCTTCCGACCATGTTTGGGAAAGTTCGCTTTGGGCTATGTCGGTAGCTTATTCTGCATTCTTCCAATGGGATAAGCTCTCTGACAACCAAAAGGGATATATCAAAGCATTACTCAAGGCAGAATGCAACTACGAGCTAAACCGCTCTATTCCTACAGGCTATGCTGGCGACACCAAGGCTGAAGAGAATGGATGGGAGGCTGACGTGCTTGCAGCAACTCTCGGCTTGTTCCCTAACGACGAGTTGGCACCAAAGTGGTTTGCTCGTCTACGTGAGTTTGCTATCAACAGCTATTCTCACAAGGATGATGCTAACAACAATACCGTCATCGACCCTGAATACGACAATACTACTGTTGCCAACCTCTACAAAGGTCAGAATCTCTACGACGACTACACCCTGCAAAACCATAACTATTTCCACACCTCTTATCAGAATGTGGTAATCCAGGAACTTGGCGAAGCAGCTCTTGCCTTGAAGCTCTTCCAGACATCGCTCTACGGTGAAGAGAAATGGAAGACCAACGCTTTGATGCACAACAACGACAAGGTGCAGAAGGAAGTGCTCAACTGGCTTGCTCTCGCTGATGGCGAACTTGCTATGCCTAACGGCAACGACTGGAGCCTGTTCCTCTACGACCAGATAACATCTTATACCACCAACGCCTGCTTCCTCAGAGATGCCGATGCGTTGATGCTCGAAAATCTTGCTTACAAGATGATAAAGGCTCGCCAAACCACAACCTCTGATGGTTCATGGCTCCTTCGTTCTGATATCGGTGCACGCCGTATGGGTGTAGAGGCTCATCGCGTTATGATGACTTACCTCATGCACTCTGTTGCCTCTACTGCCAACCTCCAGGCTTCTGACTTCGAAACCTTCCGTCAGCAGTATTCTGCAGCTAAGCATATCAAGTCGCAAAATATCGTCAGAGCATACACCAAAGATCGCTTCACAACCTTCTCTTGGGCACCTGGCATATCAAGCTATACTGGTTATATCGCTGCCAACTCTGTAGATAAAAACAAGATTATCGTGCCTTATAAGCAGAACAACACGGGCAACTTCCTCGGCTTCTATACCGTCAACGGCAAGAAGACCAACGCTACTCCTGTTGTTAATGGTATATACCAGTTTGATGGCGACGCATGGGTGATGAATGGTGAACTCAACACCAACGAGTCTACTCTCAACAACCGCTTTGCAATATATTCTACTCCAGGCAACGCTGTTATCTATCTCGACTATGTTTCAGCTCTTGCCGATGGCACCATCACTAAGGAGCAAGGTGGACTCACAGCCATCTCGGTAGACGAGCTTACCAAGACTCACCGCACACTATACTACGACGACACTCACAAGCAGAGCGATGGTTCGCAGTTCATGACCTTCACTTCACCTTGGGTCAACGTAGACAACGCTCTCGGTATCATCTCGCATAGCGACAAGCTCATGGGCTTTGGCGATCGTGGCAACAACAACTCTATAATGACTGCCAAGCTCTACCCTTCTTACTCCACTAAGAGCCGCCAGTTCCATAATGGCGAAAAGGTAGATAGCCGCAACGTGGTATACTACAGCAATATTGATGCAACAGAGACCAAGCAGATGAGCGACGAATTTATCTCTCTCACAGATAAGTTGCCAGAGGGATGGAATGGAGCCTTGGCTGCCGACCCAGATGGCACACGCTATCTATTGCTCTCTAACTTCATGAGCGACAAGAAGGCTGAATTTGAAATGCCTGTCACTCCTCTCGGCATTCCTGTTGTCAGCCAACCTTCTTTCATGGGCAAGCTCTCTGTTGCCATCGAGCAAAACAATAGTGCGGTTAGTGCTACTCGCATCTTTGTCGACGACTCTTCGCTATCCACAGTTCTTGACAAAGACGACAACAACTCAGCATATATCCAGAATATGGCTGACTGCGTATGCGATTACAATGTTCGCGCCATCACCGACAATGGTATCGTAGAAAAGACCATAAAAATATCTGATTGTGCTAAAGTAACTATCTCTGGAGGCGACCTTCTCGTGGAAGGTGCTACGTTTCCCACATCCGAAACAGAAGATTTCACGAAAGGATATAAGGACATTACAGAAAACTGTGTGCAGAACGGAAACTTCGAAGAAGACGAAACCTATGGTACTGTAAGCACCAATATCACATCTAATGGTGCTACATACGCTAAATGCTACACCAACAAAGTGGCTCCTATCAGCAGCAAATGGCAAAACCTCTTGCCTGTTGCAGGTTGGACTCCTAACAGCACCCTCAGCGTTGGTAGCAACTTCTGCCGTATGTACTCTATGCCTTACAGCAACACCATGTTCTGTGTTAGTCCAAGCAACGTAGGCAACTATGCAGCAAAGACAGGCCGTAGCGTTAGCGACGAAACTGCTGGCGACCGCACCCTCACCGTCCTCAACTCATGGGACAAGGGCAACAACGCCATCACTCAAAAGGTTTCTCTCCCTGCAGGCTCTTATCGTGTGCTCCTTGATATGAAGTACGATTGCGCCAACCAAACCAACAACGATGGCAAGAAGGTTACAACAGCCAGCAACACCAATACCTCGCTCACAGGCGTCTCATACAATGGCACCACAGACTATCGCTATCCAGACGCTCCAAACACATGGCAGTTGATGGTCTACGACTTCGACCTCGATACAGATACCGACGTAACTCTCTCGCTCGGATATTCTTCATCTGCAAGCACAGGCGCTGCCAACAACACCTTATTATATATAGACAACATCCGCCTACTACAGAAGCTCACCAACGGCATTAGCGAAATCAACACTCCATCAGTTTCTGCCAACAATGCAATCTTCAATATCGCAGGTCAGCGAATGACTGCACCACACAAGGGATTGTATATTCAAAACGGAAGAATAAAGAGTAAAAGATAATGGTTTATCAAAAGTCAAAACAGCACACCCCGAATAGGGCGTGCTGTTTTTATTTTTGACACATCCTCGTAGAATATCAAAGTGCCTGCTCACAAAAGCTTATTTCTTAACTGCACCAAATTTATTGATTGCCTTTTCTATTAGGTCGTGGGTGCCTGAACCATCGTTGACATACTGCACCACCATATCGGCATAGTCAATAGCCTCGCGTAGCTCAGCTGTCTTGTTCTGGATATTCTTAGCGCTGGTCAACAATGATAACAATTTGTTAAGGTCCTCTGGTTCTGCCAAGTTGCCTGGTCGCATGGTGTTGATAGCCACATTAAGGGCAGATACAGCCTCATCGACCTTTGCTTGGGTCAGATTCTTCTTATCCAAAGCGTTTATAGCCTCAGCAGCTTTCACTTGCTGGCATAATCTTGCATAACCATTAGGAGCCCAAGGAGCGAATGCTGGCATCTTTACGCTCATCGCTTCCCATGCCTTCTGATTATCCATACGCTCTTTAGCTATGGCGAGAGCCTGCTCGAGCGAAGTCTTATCAACACCTTTAGCAACCAGCTTCTTTGCCCCTGTCTGCATGTCAATGCGCAGATAGTGGGTAGAGTGGTCAGTCTGGTAATAGTCGGGAGTGAATGTTATAGTTCTGTTATCAGGAGTCTGCATCTGCAGAGTATATAGCTTATCGTTGGTTCCGTCGGTAGCACCATCATCTTTTAGCGTAAGCTCGTTGAGCGTTGACGACAGTGTGATATCAGCATTCTTCCACTCTTTAATATCCTTTGTTGCCATTACCATCGGACCATACATAATAGTTCCCACCCATTGAGGAGAGAAAGGAGTGCGAACCTCATTCTTGCCAGTAGCAGCAAGATCCATCTTGTCGGGTCCCCAGTTCACATGCTTAGTGAAAGGCATACATACCTCTACTCTATCCCCGTCTTTCCATATATGGTTGCTTATTGCAGCATACGAGCATGGAAGATAGCTCTTGGCAATAGACTTACCATTGAGCTTTATGTCGAAGCCCTTTGTAGCCCAATAAGGCACACGTAGCTTGAGAGTAAAGTCGGCAGTAGCCTTACCGTTGGTTCTTATTGTGAGCATGCTATGTTGTGCAGGCCACTCACACTCTTGCTCTATAGTCACTTCCTTAGCCTCCCATCGAGCAGTTGTAGGCATATAGAGTCCAACCCACATAGTGTTGTCGTTAACGAAATAAGCAGCCTCTTGGTATTTCACATGGTTCTCAGCGCCTGTACCTCCGCAGCATGTGCTTTGTGGAGTATTGTTGCCATAAGGTTTTATGGAATTCATACCAACAGCATACTGATATGTAACAGCCCAATGTTCGGGATGCAACGAGCCTATTATCTGATTATAGAGCACACGCTCATAGTAATCCATATACTCTGCATTATCAGGATTGAAGCAGTTGAGGTCTTTAGTGAGCTTGGCAAGATTATATGCACAGCATGTCTCGTTGATATCAGGATTAGGATACATATCGCGTTTGCTGTCGCTCATCACGTTGGTATTCATCGACAATATCTGCGAATAAGGCTGACGAAACATCTCGCCATTGCCTACGCTTCCCATAGCATACACATATTTGCCTTGCATCATATTCCAGAAGTTGTAGGCTATATTGTAGTAATAAGGATTGCAGTTGCCGATAAACGATCTCAGCGCACCAGTAATCATTGGGATATGCTGATTAGCATGTCTGGTTCTTATATCATCGATGTTTGCCGCCAGAGGGTTGAACAAAGCAGGAGTATCGAAGCAGTTGGCAGCCTCTAAGAGTTTTTCCTTCTCGTCCTTACTATCCACCATTTCGCTTAGTCGAGCAAGCGACTCAGCCATTCCTCCCACTTCGCCAGCAATATACATATTCCACATTTCATAGCGGTTGCCAGGTTTAGCCTGTCGCTGAGCCTTGTCGCCATCCGCTTTCACGTATGTGCGATAGTGCATTCGGTTCCACACCCATAGTCCCATATCTTTGGCTATGAGGAGCGCCTTGGCAGCAATCTCTTTGTCGTCGATATTATTGGCAATATCTATGAGTCCAGCCAACTGTTTGTGTATAGTATAATAAGGTGCCCATACACCCTTCTCATTATTATAAGGAGCATATTTCTCTATGAGTGCAGGATGAGCAGCAGGAATGGCATTAAGGTATCCATATCCATAATTGCGATAATCCTTCTTATACCTATCAAAGTCAGCCCAGCTTCCTCCCATCTTCATTAGCACTTCTTCTGGAGCATAGTCGCGAGCCTCTCTATATCGGTTTAGCGTGCTATCCCAAACGAAAGTACGCTCTTGGCAAGCACGCAGTTCGTCAACCATTCTCTTTATTCTCTTGCGCAGTTCTGTCTTCTCGGCAGTTTCTTCATTAGGATTGCATGAAGCAAAGGCGAAAGCCAATGAACTCATATAGTGACCTGAGCCATGACCTTTAAGCTTTGTTGTTGGCGAATCCCAGCCATCAGCCACGGTATAGCCATCGGTAGGCAACCCGTATGTATCGCGATAATTATAAAGTTGCTGAGTGATATCCCACGACAACAGAGTCTTGATATTAAGGTTCCTATTGTTAGTCAAGCGGTTTTTGCCATTAATGCTCACCTCCGTTAGCTTTAGAGGATTTGCCACAGGATGGCAGTTTGGAGTATCCCATTTATTGTTAGTAACAACCACGGTTGCAACAAGTGGGTAACCTTTGTTTGTAGTGTTGTCGCCAATGATATAACCCTCAATTGTATATTCGCTACCTACAGGATTGCGTTGTGGGTCAGCCTCAGCCTGCTCAGTAGCACGCATATAGTTCTCCCACTTAGCTTGTCGCCATTCGTGCGAACCATCACTATAAGTCACCCACACTTGCCAAGGCAAACGTGGTACTGTGCCTACAGGACTCTCCACCCTTATTGGCGAAACCTTTTTTATAGAACGTTGCTTTTGCTTCTTGATCTTTGCAGGTTTCCCAAGGTTCTCTACCTTTGCTGGTTTCTTCTGCAACTCTGAAGCATTAATAGAAATAGGTGCGCTAATGCCTAAACACATAGCGCCAGTAATGATAAAGTTGATAGTCTTTTTCATATATGTTAGTCTGAAACATTTTTCCGGTGCGAATTTATGAAAAATAAATGATGCAGCAAAAGAATGTATAACAAAAAAATGCCCTATAGTAATATATACAGCCAACTAAGGAAACGAAATACAGCCAACTGAGGAAATAAAACATAGCCAAATGAGGAAACGAAATGCAGCCAAATGAGGAAATATAAAAAAAAAGTACTGATTTTATTCAATACGATGAATAAAGAAAGGGTAATTGAGAAAAATGGATATAAGGTCAATATTTTGCCTATATATAAGTTTTAATGAGCGGCAATATGCGGATGCCAATTCGCAATCAAGGGTCTATACGCCACCTGTTCATCGTGGCATATAGACCCTTGTTGTTTTTTCGCTATTGAATTATTTTAGTGCGAATTATTTCTTGGATTTGAATTATTTTAGCGCGAATTATTTCTTGGATTTGAATATTTTAGTTAGTGTTTGCTGAATAAGTCACAATTATTTGATAAACAGCGA
>UMHE01049839.1_pt1 | contig 13427 bp, 8 predicted proteins | sample 1965451 | NCBI WGS metagenome assembly UMHE01 (sample SAMEA4836090, study PRJEB28245) | human gut metagenome | biome: gut microbiome; material: fecal sample | place: Denmark | collected 2008 | reverse complement strand
CCCCATTAGTGCTTGCGTTTTTTTGCAGCGCGTTTCAGGCAACAAAAAAGGTTGGAAAGAGCCAAGGCCCTTTCCAACCAAACCTATTATTACTTGCCAGCAATGTTACTTGCTAAGCACCTTTTTACCCCCAATGATATTGGGAAGTCCTTTCTGTGGGGCGGCCATGCGGCGTCCCGACATGTCGTAGATAGTTGCGTCAGTATTGACGAAAGGCGTGTTAACTTTGCCTATCTCGGTCACGGTAGAATCAAAGTTGAAGTCGCCATTGTCAACACCCTCAAATACAAATACGCTTGAGGCAGGAAGTTGGAAGGTGATTTCTTGATCAATGTCAATGGGTTCACCCACGTTGATGCCTTTCAAACCGCCATCAACAGCAATCTTTTGGTCGTCAAACGAGCTGTTCAGAGTGATGGTTGTGTTGAACGATTCGGGTATGTCAAACACTTTGCGCAATGTTGTGGTCAAGGTACGTTCGTGCACATCGGGGTTACGCAGGGTGAGGGTAGTCTTCTTACCATTCCATGCAGCCCAGCCATATACATTAACCTTGCTTCCGTCCCATGGATTGCCGCCAACCCAGTGAATGTCGGGCAGCACGTCCACGTTGCGGTTTTGCCAATCCATGCAGTCAGACAAGTCTTTCCACAATGCACCGGCCTTGCCGCTGGCGTCCTTAATCTCGTCCATGAGGGCATAGTCAGCATATAATTCTACCATGCCTGAACCACAACCAAAGGCACAACGCAACTCACGCAAAGCGCCATCATAATCGTAGTTGCTCGGTGTGTAAGGCTTGCCGTATTTGCTCAGAATAAATCCGTGCGTCATGAGCGTATTGATGGGGCAGAGTGGTGAACCTTGGATAAAGATTTTGTACACCATGTAGTCGCGATAAGTGATCCACTGCTCGCGGTCGGTGCCTGTACCACCAATCTTCGCGCAGTCGGCATCTTGACGCCATACCGCATCACTATAATGGAACCAGAATGGCGAGGCCCATGTGCCCACGGTGGTGTTGAAGAATATGTCGGGGCGGCTCTTGCGCACGTCACGCTCAATGCTGATAATACCCTCGGCATTTTCAATACCCGTGTCGCCGGCATCGGGACCATAGGCAGTGCCCTGTGCGCTGATGCCGTCAAACTTGAAGAAACGGAAGTCGTACTTGTTGATCATGTCGGTGCAGCAGCTCACAAAATACTTGTAGTATTCAGCGTTACTCAACTGCATGCCGCCACGGCCGTTCCAGTATTTGCGGCGGTAGTTACCACTTGCGCCATAACCGCCCACCGGACCGAGCCAGGCACCAATGCCTACGCCCATTTGCTTGGCAAGGTTATCTTCAGGTGTAAATCCGTTGGCGAAATTAGAGTTGAATGTCCAAGTGCCGTATGCGTCCCAGCCATCGTCCCATACAAAGGCGTACGGAGCCTTGCCATACACATCGTAGAACTTGGTTTTCCACTGGTTCATTACATTGACGCATTGGTCGCTTGTCATGTTGCCAGAGTAGTTACCCTTGGTGTTGTTGGGGTCAGATGCATCATACACACCATTATTTCCCACAGCGTTGTTGCGGTCGATGTTCAGTTCATACCATGAGTTGTAAAGAGTGAACGGGCGCCAGGGCACAGCGCGTTCGCGTTCGCTATAGGCCAGGAACGAACGGCGTTGTTGGCCGGGAGCCACGAGACCTACAACCGAGCTAACCTCCCAAGTGGTGCCTTTCTTTAATGTGGTGTTACGGCGCCAATATCCCTGCATGGGCACTTCGGTCGGTGCCAGCATGTGCAAGGTGTCAATCTTGGTGTAACTGAGCTTGATTGTGCCCGATGAGGTGATGGCTTCGGTCTTCTTTGACACCATCATACGCAAGGTGTAGTCGCCCTTGTTAGGTATTGACAAGGTGTATTCGTTCTCGTTTTTAGCAGTACCCGTAAAACCTGCATGGTAATTGGCTGTTACGACACTGCCCGAAGCATCAAGCAGATCGACGCCTACTATGTTCAAGCGATTAGAGCCAGATTGATAGTTGAATGCCACGTTGAGTGTACCTTTGTCCTCGTTAAAGCGTACGTCCATCGTCTTGGCATAGATGTTAGGATAAGCCTCGTCCTGCTCAATCACCTTATAGGGTATTTTGTCGCTCTCAACAACAGTCCAGCTATTGGGAGTCCACTGGCGGCTTACGGGTTCATCTATTTCGAATGTGGTGAGAGGTACATCGGCATTAGGATTAGCCGAAGCTACGCGGAACTCTGCACAGCAAGCGAACTTTCGGCCATTCTGTGCAGACTTAATCACCACCTTTACATATTGAGCATCAACCTGCTGCGGCAGATTAATCCACTCCTCGTCAAGCGAATAGGTCAAAGTGCCTTCGGTTTGCTTGGTCAGCGAATTGGCATCAGTACCTGTCCAGATTTCATAGTCTTTGATGTGTCCGTTTACGCCAACTGCCGCCTGGCGTGTTACAATGCCCACAGCACCTACCTTCTGCGCCTTCTTCATGTCAACCATGAACCAGTGCGGCATATCTTGGTTGTTGTTGGTATAGTCTGAATGCCAGTAGGTGTTAGTTTTACCATCAATCATGGCCTCAACCTTACCTGTGCCATTATCCGCGTTCCAGCCATCGGCAGTAATAGTCCAGTCAGAACGGTCGTAAATTACAGGTGTTTCGGTGGTTGTGGCTTCGGTGCCGTCAGCCAGGGCCTTGCGTTGAGCAGCCTCCGCCTTTTCGGTCTTTTCGGCCACCAAATCGTAAAGCACAACGGGCACACCAATCTTTTCGCTGAACGTGATGGTACCATTGCTGTTAAAATCGCTACGCTTTGTGCCGGCTACAAAATAACGCAGCACGTATGCACCAGCCTTGGGAATGTCGAGCGTGTACACATTATTGCTCTTCTGTCCGCCCGTAAAACCACCATGGTAGTCCTTGGCCAGCACATTGCCATTGCCATCAACCACGTCCACGCCCACAATGTCGAGGCGGTGGTTGCCGCTTGTGTACTGGAATGTCAAAGTTTGTGTGCCGGCTTTGCGGAATGAAACATAGCCGCGTGTACCCATCACGTCGTCGGGCGACACTGTATTATTGTCTACCTTGATTTCGCTTTTGCGAATATCCTCGGGCAGTTCGTCGCCTGGTTCCCAATTAAAGGACGAAGAGTTCCAGCCTGTTGGCGTAAAACTATCCATGCCGGCATTCGACACCTGGGCAGAGTTTACGCCCATAGGAGTCTCAAGTCCGGCAAATATTTTGTTGCTTGCCAACAAGGCGCCGCGTGTGTTACCTACAACCACAGGCACAGTTTTGGCGGCTTCATTGTCTACATTGTATATCATTGGGGTGATAGACTGCATAGCCTGATCGTCGTCAGCCGTCACCTCGAGCGTGTTGCGCAAATAGTGTGAACCATCGCGCAACACGGCATGCCATGTCACGTTGAGCTTGTCCTTTTTGAATACGGCTTTAAGTGCCTTGCCGTTGAATCTGTCAGACCCTTTAGCTGCAGCAGCATTGCCAGTGAGTTCTTCTTCCTCCACGCTTTGCAGAGTCATTTGTGAGGAAGTGAAGGTAGTGCCGTCGCCCAGCACTACTTTGAACAACTCGGTGCCAGCTTTAAGGTTCATCTCTTCGCAACCATTGAAAAAGAGTGAGCCGTCTTGCTTGACAAACTTGGCCGTCAGCAAGTTGTTCTTCAAAGTATATTCGTTGCCGTCAACGGCAATGCTTGCCGTACCGGCCTGCTGAGTTTGTGGGAAAACCACCTTTTGGGCTATAATGCCTTGGCCGCTGCCTAACATGAAGCAGCAGATTGTGGCACCCATCCAACGTTTAATGTTATTATCCATATTTAGATTTGAGTAGTAAATGTTTTCATGCGGTGTTAGAATATAGAAGCACGGGAAAGTACTTGTACGCTTTCCGCTTGCAAAGCTATAAATAAGTGCCGTATTGGGGGGGGTAATTATCTTAATAAATATAAAATGCGCCCAAGAATGCACGTGAAAGTCCTATGACCGGGCTTTAGGTAGCGGCAATACACACTTGGCAACCCCGTTGCCCGTGCACAATCAGAGCGGCTCTTGTACAAATATTTTGTGAATATGGCAAAGAAAAGAATAAAAGTCGCTACCTTTGCAAGAGCGCAAAGCACCATGAGCCAAGCAACTGATTGGATATGCAATGATATAAACAGATGTTGGCTGATTAGTGAGAATTGCAAAATACAACACAACATAAAATAAGTATACATAAAAGTATTTATGGAACTCATTGAACAACTTATTGCGCGTGCCAAAGCAAACAAGCAGCGCATTGTACTTCCTGAAGGAACGGAAGAACGTACACTTAAAGCCGCCAACCAAATATTGACCGACGGCGTGGCAGACCTCATCATTCTTGGCAATGTGGACGAAATCCATGAGCTGGCCAAGCAGTGGGGCTTGGGCAACATTGACAAGGCCGCTATCATCGACCCTGCCACCAGTCCCAAGAAGGAAGAATACGCCGAACTCCTTGCCGAACTGCGTAAGAAGAAGGGCATGACCATTGAAGAAGCACGTAAAAAGGTGCTCGACCCTCTCTACTTCGGTTGCATGATTATCAAGAGCGGCGATGCTGATGGCCAGTTGGCCGGTGCACGCAACACTACAGGCAATGTGCTGCGTCCTGCCTTGCAGATTATCAAGACAGCTCCGGGCATTACTTGCGTGAGCGGTGCCATGTTGCTCCTCACCCATGCTCCCGAGTGTGGCGACAACGGTGTGCTCGTAATGGGCGACGTGGCCGTTACCCCGGTGCCCGATGCCAACCAGTTGGCTCAGATTGCCGTTTGTACCGCCCGCACTGCCAAGGCTGTGGCTGGCATCGACCCGCGTGTGGCCATGCTCAGCTTCTCTACCAAGGGTTCGGCCAAACACGAGGTTGTTGACAAGGTGGTTGAGGCTCTCGGCATAGCCAAAGAACTTGACCCCACACTCAAAATTGATGGCGAATTGCAGGCAGATGCAGCTCTCGTACCTTCGGTAGGTGCTTCAAAGGCTCCGGGCAGCGAAATAGCAGGCAAGGCTAATGTGCTGGTAGTTCCCTCGCTCGAGGTTGGTAACATTGGCTACAAACTTGTGCAGCGTCTTGGTCACGCCACAGCCATTGGCCCTATCCTTCAGGGTATTGCCCGTCCGGTGAACGACCTTTCACGCGGTTGTTCTATCGATGACGTGTACAAGATGATTGCCATCACGGCTAACCAGGCTATCGCGGCGAAGGAAAATTCGTAAGGTTAGGGGGTTAGTGGGTTAGGAGGTTAAAAAGACACCTTTCCCCCTGCCCACTACCTTTTAACAACTTACATGAATGTTTGACGATATATTCTCTATTGCCAACTATCGGTTGCAGTCGAATTAAAATATATCAGTCAAGACGAATTAAATGAATTAAAACCCACCATTTATAGGTTAGCACGCATGTTAAAAGGGTTAAGGAGAAGTTTTGAAGGTAAAGACTAATCTTTTAACCCCTTAACCCAATAACCCCCTAACCCTACAAGTTTATGAAAATTCTCGTAATCAACTGCGGCAGTTCATCTATCAAATACAAACTCTACGAGATGGACGACAAGTCGGTACTCGCCGCTGGCGGTATCGAAAAGATTGGTCTTGAAGGTTCCTTCCTCAAAACCAAAATCAACGGCGAAACAAAAATCATCGAGTCGCCTTGTCCCACCCACACCGAGGGCATCAAGCTCATGTTCGACACACTGCTCAACCCCGTTTATGGCGCTATCAAGAGCCTCGACGAAATCAGTGCTGCCGGTCACCGCATTGTGGCAGGCGGCCGTTTCACCAAGAGCCAGATTGTGACCGACGAAATGCTCCAAGAGTGGAAACAGTACATGGAACTCGCTCCGCTGCACTCTGACGCCCACCTCAAGGGTTATGTGGCAGTGAAGGAAATGCTTCCCAATCTGCCCCAGGTATTTGTGTTCGATACAGCCTTCCATCAAACCATGCCCGCCAAGGCTTACATGTACGCTGTGCCTTACAAGTACTACGAGCAGAACAATATCCGTCGTTGGGGTGCCCACGGCACAAGCCACCGCTTCGTGACAGCCCGTGTCTGCGAGGTGCTCGGCGTAAAGCCCGAGGACGTGCGCATCATCACTTGCCACATTGGCAACGGTGCGTCAGTTTCAGCTGTCAAGTATGGCAAGTGTGTCGACACCTCGATGGGCCTCACCCCGCTCGAAGGCTTGGTAATGGGCACCCGCTCAGGCGACATCGACCCCTCGGCTGTGCTCAGCATCATGAAAAAGGAGAACCTCACCCCCGACCAAATGAGCGATTTGCTCAACAAGCAGAGTGGCGTGAAAGGCATCTCGGGCATATCAAGCGATATTCGCGAGGTAGAAGCCGGCATTCGCGAGGGTAACGAGCGTGCCAAGTTGGCCATGGAGATGTACGACTACCGCATCAAGAAGTACATTGGTGCCTATGCAGCCGCTATGGGCGGTGTAGACATCGTGGTATTCACTGCAGGTGTGGGCGAACACCAATGGGACGTTCGTCAGGGTGCTTGCGAAGACCTCGAATTTATGGGCATCAAGATTGACGCCGAAAAGAACAAGGCCAACTGCGGCGAGGAGGAAATTATCTCTGCTCCCGACAGCAAGGTCAAGGTGGTGGTAGTGCCTACCGACGAGGAGTTGCTCATTGCCAGCGATACACTCGACCTCGTAAAGTAGTCAAATTGTGTACTAAACACATTTGTAATATGTAAAATGTTTTAATAGGCTGCACTATTTTAGGTAGTGCAGCCTATTATTATTGTAGTCTTATTGCTACCTTTGCACTACACTCAACACATAATACGATGAAACGAATGAAGTTTTATTTGCCTCTGCTGCTTATGATCCTGGCACTGGCAAGTTGTAAAAGCAACAAAAAAGGCAACTCCGACTGGCTCAAAGAGTACGATGTAAAGGTTGCCATAGACGAAACCTTCAAACCTATAATGGACAACCTTGCACAAAGCTACGGCATGGCATACAGCGAGGCAAACATGAAACCCATATACGAGAGCGAGGATCAAGCCATTCGCGACCTCGTCAACGACAGCGTGCGTTGCATCATCGTCACACGCAAGCTTAACGACAACGAATTGACCATCATACGCTCGCACCACCTCGATGCCACACAAGCCATGATAGCTTCAGATGCCATAGCCCTGGTTGTGAACAAAGAGAACAAGGACTCACTCATCACACTCGACGAAATAAAGGGCATTGTGACGGGCAAAATAACCCGCTGGGAGCAGCTCAGCAATCACACAAAGAGCGGCGAGCTCAAATTGGTGTTCGATGCCTCAGGTTCGAGCACCGTGCGTTACATGAAAGACTCCCTCTGCAATGGACAGGACCTCAAGGGCAACGTCTACGCCTCAGAGGGCAAATCCAATCAATCTGTGCTCGACATGGTGCAGGCCAACCCCAACATAATAGGCATAGTGGGTGCCAACTGGTTGATGGACAAGACGGGCAACGCACTTGCCAACTTTTCAAAGTTACCCTTTAATGTCATGCGCGTCAGCCGCACTGCCGACGGCACGAGCAAATATGTGCGTCCGTACCAATACTATATAGCAACGGCCGACTATCCCCTGCTGCGCTCGGTATACATTATCCACACCGATCCGCGCAGCCAGTCGCAGCTCAAAAACTTCTTCTTCTACGCCAAGGGGCAAAAAGGGCAGACCATCATCTGCAACAACTCGCAAATGTTGCCAATCACCCCCGTACAAGTTAAAGACGTGAGCATCAAGGATTAGCCGTACTGACAAAAATCGGCCGACAAACGGCAAAGTCTGTTTATTATTTGCTATATTTGCACGCAATTTGCCACACTACACGATCCAACATAAGGCAAATACATATTCACAGCATAATACGTAACACACAATATGAAAAAGAATTTTTTCCGCGCAGCAGCATTGTCTGCCATTCTCGCCATGAGCGTGAACGGCGCACAAGCCCAAACTCGTAACTACGAGTGCCCTCCTCTCAACCCCGAATATCAAGCACAGGCCGACCAAGTAATCAGCCTGCAGATGGAAGACCCCGAAAAGGCTGGCAAGCTCTACATGGGTCTTGAAAAGAAGGTGCAGAAAAGCAAGGAAGACCTCGTTTCGCTTGGTACCTACCTGCTCGAGCACAACGAACTTCAGGGTGCAAACCGTTGCGCCAAGTTGGTTTACGAAAAGGCACCCGACTACATACCCGGCCTTATGTTCTCGGCCGAGGTGTACATGAAAATGCAGCAGTGGGGCCTCGCTGGTGGTCGTTACGACGAGGTGCTGGCCATCGACTCTACCAACATCGCTGCCATGAAGCGCAACGCCTTCGTTTACAAAAATGTAAACCCCCACGCAGCCATCGACTATTTGCTCAAAATAAAGAAGATCGACCCTGCATATACCGATGCCGACAAGGACCTGGGCGACATCTACTACAAGCTCGACGACTACGCCAAGGCTATTGCCGCATACGACACCTATTATAAGGTGACTCCCAAGGAAGCTGACAAAATTGATATCCGTGCTTGTGAAAACTACCTTCAGGCACTTTTCTCAATGTCGGTAAAGGACGAGACCAACCTCGACAAGATGATAACCATCGCCAACGAGATAAAGCCCCTCGCCCCCAAAGACATCATCATTCCGCGTATGGAGTTCTTTGCCAAGTACAACAAGGTTGAAACAGCCATGGACTATGAAGGCGCGTTGAAGGCTGCCGACGAGGCTTGTGCCTACATTCGCGACAAGCAATTCCCCGACTCGGTTTACTTCTACATGGACTACGACTTCGCGGGCAAGCTTGCCAAGGAGAAGGGCGACATACCACAGGCCATCAGCTACTTTGAACAGGCTGTAAAGGACCTCGAGGCTAAAGCCGGCGACATCACCGATGAGCGAAAGAAGGCCGAAAACGAAAACAAACGTGGTTCGTACTTCTACGAAATCTCAAACCTCTACGTGCGCAACAAGCAAGCCGACAAGGGTATTGAGGTGTACGAAAAGTACCTTGCATTGCTTGGCGACAAGGCTGACATCTCAGACAAGTATACACTCGGTACAAAATATTTTGCCGCCTACCAGCAGCAAAACAACACCCCCGAGCAAAAGCAGGTATATCACGACAAGGCCGAGGAGGCTTTCAAGGCCGTTATTGGTACCGAAACCACCAACCGCCTGCCCATCGTGTTGGCTCTCCAGATGCTTGCACGTTTGAGCAATACTGACACCAACAAGCCCCTCGACCTGGTACGCGATTACTACGTAAAGGCTATCAACGAGAGCGAGGACGAAACCATCAAGCAGAAGGCCAGCAATGCCCGTTTTGAGGCTTGCCGCTACCTGTTCTTCTACTATGTGAGCATCGACACCCCCAACAAGGTTGAGGCCACAAAGTATGCCACCATTGCCAAGAGCATTCGTCCCGACGACGACTTTGTAAAGGCTGCATTTGAGCATCTTAAGACCATGTAATTGTAACGGGTTTACTGTGGTGGTCAACAGGTTAACGTACACATAATAATAGGCAGAGGCTGTAAAGCCCAACTGCCGCACTGAAAGCGGAGTGCTCCGCCCACACTTGTGCTGCAAGGCACTGATGTGGGCGGAGCACTCTGCTTTTTTGGGGAATACACAGAAAGACATCCGTCAACGGCAGGTTGGGTGCAACAATTTTCAAAATCTGTTGTCCATTCACGTGGGGGGGCAGCACACCAGCAGCAAAAAGCTGCGCGGAGCAACTTTCGTCACTATAATTTTGCTTTTCGGAGGAGTTGTGCTAACTTTGCAAGCACGCAATACTTGCGTAGCTACCAAAAAAGCATCTAACAAACAACTCTAACAAATTAATCACATCTACCTATGAAAATGGTAAAATGTTTTGCATTCGCCTTTGCTGCCCTCCTCACATTGGGTGCCAACATGGCCAATGCACAATCACTCTCGCCCTCAACCAAGTGGCATTGGGAAGAAGGTACTATTGTTGTTGACACTCCCGAGCGCCCTGCCGGTCAAAAGGACGTGATCAACCTTATCACTCCCAAAATTCAGACCGTACGTGTAGGCTTTGTAGGCCTCGGTATGCGTGGCCCTGGTGCCGTAGAGCGTTGGACCCACATTCCCGGTGTACAGATTGTAGCACTTTGCGACTACCAGCCCGAGCGTGCTGAGGCTTGCCAAAAGTACCTCAAGCAGGCAGGTCTTGCCCCCGCAGCCATCTATTCAGGTGCCGAAGGCTACAAGGAACTCTGCAAGCGCAACGACATCGACATCGTATATGTAGCAACCGACTGGGATCACCACTTCCCCGTAGCCAAGTTCGCTATGGAGAATGGCAAGAACACCGCCATCGAAGTGCCCTCGGCCATGAACCTCGAACAGTGCTGGGATCTCATCAATCTTTCTGAAAAGACCCGCAAGCACTGTATGATACTCGAAAACTGCTGCTACGACTGGTTTGAAATGAACACCCTCAACATGGCCCAGCACGGTGTGTTTGGTGAGGTTATCCGCGCCCAGGGTGCCTACATTCACAACCTTGACGACTTCTGGGGCTACTACTGGCAGAACCCCAACGGCTCAGACAAGGAAAACTTGCACTGGCGTATGAAGTACAACAAGGAAAACCGTGGCGACGTATACGCCACTCACGGCCTTGGCCCTGTGGCACAGGTACTCGACATTCACCGTGGCGACCGCATGAAGACACTCGTGGCCATGGACACTAAGAGCGTGCATGGTAAGGCTTATGTGGAGAAAAAGACAGGCAAGCCCTGCAACGACTTCCGCAATGGCGACCACACCACCACCCTTATCCGCACTGAGGAAGGCAAGGTAATCGAAATTCAGCACGATGTGATGAATCCCCAGCCCTACAACCGCCTCTACCAGCTCACCGGTACCAAGGGTTTTGCCAACAAGTATCCCGTAGAGGGTTATGCTGTTGACGCCAGCCAGTTGGCTTCAGCCGGTCACCAACCCAAGGTTGACAATCTGAGCTCACACAGCTTCATGCCCGAGAGCGAAAAGCAAGCACTCGAAAAGCAGTACCAGCACCCCATTCTTAAGAAGTATGGCGAAATGGCCAAGGAAGTAGGTGGTCATGGCGGTATGGACTTCATCATGGACAGCCGTTTGGTATACTGCTTGCAGAATGGTCTGCCCCTCGACATGGACGTTTACGACCTTGCCGAATGGTGCTCACTTGCCGAGCTCGGTGCCCTCTCAATGGATCACAACTGCGCAAGTGTGGCTATTCCCGACTTTACCCGTGGTCATTGGAACGATGTGAAGGGCTTCCGTCACGCCTTTGCCTCTGCTGAGCAGGAAAAGGCTGTTGAGACAAAAGCCAGTGCCGTAACCGCCGCACAAAAGGCTGCCACTGCCAAGTTCAACCTTTGGAAACTCTACGATGACGTGAAGGCCGCCAAGGACGAGGCTTCAAAGAAGAAGGCTGAAGCTGCCTATGCCAAGGCTGTAGCCAAGGCACAAGCACAGGTTGCCAAGGCTGAAAAGTCTAAGAAGTAATCCCGATGGAGCAATCACTCAACGAGTGACCCCACAAACAATCATACCAAAAGGCCACGCTACCGGTTGCAGAAAAACCGGCAGTGTGGCCTTTGCATATCACAGTATAAACGAGTTGATGAGTTGATGAGTTGATAAGTTGATGAGTTGATGAGATTACAAGTTGATGAGTTGATAAGTTGATCAGTTGACATATGCTCTACACTACTTGTCACCCCGTTACCCCGTCAACAAAGAATGAGTAGCCCTTCTCAAAAAAACACTATGCGTACTTACACCTATTCACAAATAGCCCACATCGCTCTGCCCATACTTGTCAGCACACTCATGGAGCAGCTCATTGGCACCACCGACACGGCCTTTCTTGGTCGCGTGGGCGATATAGAGCTGGGTGCTTCAGCCATAGGCGGCATATTATTCATAGTCGTGTTCATGTTAGGCTTAGGCTTCAGCATCGGCGCCCAAATACTCATGGCGCGGCGCAACGGCGAGGGCAACTATCAGCGCATAGGCGTCATATTTTATCACAGCATCGCATTCCTGCTATTGTTAGGAGTCGTGCTGTTTGTGCTTGTTCGAACCTTCTCGCCCCACATATTGCAGCGCATCATACAGTCGCCCCGTGTGTGCGAGGCCGCCACCACTTATTTGTACTGGCGCATCATCGGCATGTTCTTTGCCTTTGTCAACGTTATGTTCCGGGCCTTCTATGTGGCCACCACCCACACACGCACCCTCACGCTCAACTCGGTTGTGATGGTGTTGAGCAACGTGTGCTTCAACTATGTGCTCATTTTCGGCCATTTCGGCGTACCCGCTTTAGGCATAGCCGGTGCAGCTATTGGCAGTAGCATGGCCGAAGGCGTTTCCACTATATTCTTCATCATACACACCCGTCGTCACATACCATGCAGCAAGTACGGCCTCAACCGTATGCCGCGTTTGCGCTTGTCGCTCTTGGGCAAGATACTCAACCTCAGCGTTTGGACCATGGTGCAAAACTTCCTGTCGCTTTCCACATGGTTCATCTTTTTCCTCAGCATCGAGCATTTGGGCGAGGATTATTTGGCAGCCACCAACATCATACGCAGCATTTCGTCGTTCACCTTCATGACAGTGGTAGCCTTTGCCTCCACAGCTGGCACACTGGTCAGCAACCTTATGGGGCAGGGTGAGCCCGATGCCGTGTGGCCCATGCTGCGCCGCACCATGCTCATGACGGCCGTGGCCCTTGCTCCGCTGCTGTTGATAGTAGCCATATTCCCCGATGCCGTCATGTCGGTGTTCACCACCGATATGCAGTTAATTGATCTCGGTCGCGGCGCACTCTATGTGCTTTTAGCCTCGTATGTGTTCACCCTTCCTGCGCAAATATTGTTCAATGCTGTGAGTGCTACGGGCAACACCCGCATGGCCTTCGTCATCGAGTTATGCGCTCTGGCTGTTTACACTACCTATGTGGCGGTGGCCATCTTCAACATGCGCCTGTCGCTGCCGTGGTGCTGGGCCAGCGAGTTTGTTTACAGCATTATCGTTACAGCCCTTACATTTGCCTACATGCGCTGGTACCCGTGGCAGAACAAAAAGATATGATTTTTATTGCTGTTTGGTAAAACGTAAACAGAACGGACTCAAACATCAAACGCTGGTACTAAATGCTAGCACTAAACGCTGCCTCAAAACGCTAGCTCAGAACGCTACCTCTAAACGCTAGCACCAAACGCTAGCACCAAACGCCACCTCTAGTGGGGGCGACGCGTCCCGCGTCGGAAAAGATGCAGGTGCTATATAGTAAAGTTCGTGTCTTTCTCTTTCACTA
>UMHE01017509.1_pt1 | contig 13653 bp, 17 predicted proteins | sample 1965451 | NCBI WGS metagenome assembly UMHE01 (sample SAMEA4836090, study PRJEB28245) | human gut metagenome | biome: gut microbiome; material: fecal sample | place: Denmark | collected 2008 | reverse complement strand
ATCGCCCTGGGTATAATAGCAATCAATAAGACGCCCTGTAAGGTAGGGTGTTCAAAATCCGTATCAAAATTTGACTCACTTTTTGCGTATTTGAGTCTGTAAATCATTGATAAACAACCAATGTTGTATAAATGATATGAGCAGTTTTCGAATACTTCAAAAAACGGTATCAAACAGCAAATGCTATCTCATTGATTGATAATATATTAAGTATGTTTTTTCATTCAATATTTGAGCCAGTTTTTGAAACCTATTTTGAACACCCTACCTTACAGGGCGACGGGGGTTGCGTTCATAATTACCCAGGGCTAAAGCTATCAACGCTATCCGCTCGGTGAAGGACAATATGAAGCTGGGTGATTATTCTCTCCGTGATGAGATAGATCAGGCTATCAAGTTGCTCTATGAGGCAAGACTGGGCGGCAACAAGGTTGATACGCTGCTGCGAACATCGGATATGTTCGCAGAGGATGCGGCTAGCCGCTACCCTTCTATCTCTCAGATGATGGCTTTAGCCTTGGAGGGCTAGGTATCTGATTTCAGAGATTTGCTTGACGAGTACAACCGCATCGCTGCTGCTAAAAACACTGGCGCGGGTGAGTTGTTTAGTGAGGCTCCTACCAAGGAAGGGTTAGTAAAAGAATTTTGAACTTTAAAAAATGGCAAGATTATGGAACAGGACATTCAGAAAATGAAGGAGGCAATGATGTTTTAGACATTGAAGAACCTCAACAAGAAACATCAAGAGGAAATGAACCAGCAGGAGAAGGAGCAGAATCAGAACCAGCAGTAAAGGTAAACAATGCGCTTAAGAAAATCGCAACAGAGATTACCAAGCAGACTGGTATTGAAGTTGTGACGGATGAAAAGGAAGCTCAGCGTGCCTTGAAGGATGCCGAGGCCAGCATTGAAAAAATTAACGAATTTAAAGAATACTTCGATGGAGAAAGAGCAAGATACTCTTAGGAGGTTCGTTCAAATCGGAGCGAGTCTAAATATGAGTTGGGACGATCTGAGGATTCCAATAGAAGCACTGTCGGAACAGGAGATAGCGAGAATAGTGCAATGGGCGGAAGAATCGGAGAATCCGACCCGAAGGGGAATGTGGAGCGAGATACATCACGCCCTGAACAATCTGGCTCGACTTTAAAGGAGTTTCGTTTTCCCAACGGAGAGGTCTATGGTTTCACAGTAGGCGGCAAGATTTATCTTGATACCAAGAAGATGAAGCCTGAGACTCCTTTGCATGAGTACACTCATTTACGGACAGTACTGGACCGCCTGTCTAAGATGGGCGTGAAGGTACAGGAAGAGCGCAAGACTTCTGAGGAAGAAGGCACCCACTTCCGTGAGGACCGAGGCTTGCAGTATTCTAAAACAGATACAAAAGATGTTAAGAAAGGTAGAATCATTCCGGAAGATGTAGATAAAAGCGTATGTTCGCAGATTGAAAAGAGATTCGATGATGAGGTTGAAAGACTTTATGGGGATTCATCAGAAAAGCCTAACATAGAGAAAACGGCTAACAAATATGCTGAAATACAGTATATTGACACTTTTAAATATGACGAAAATGCAAATCCTGTCAAAAAGTATGAAGGCTTAAACTCTATCATCGACTCTTTGGATAGTAAACTAAAAGATATAGAACAGAAATATGGATTCAACAGAAAATCAAACATCAACGAAGTCAAAAGTGCTATTGGAACCGAAACAGCCAAAGGAGATGACTCCAGAGGAATGGGTGGAGTTCCACAAGGGGATAGTGTGCGAATATCCGGCAAAAAAGGGGTACTCTCAGATTACAAAAAAACAGCACTCTCTTTGGCAGCTGCTCAAAGAGCTAAAGAATATCTTTTCGAAAGATTCAATAATATACGATTAAAGTATGGTCTCGAAGAAGGAGATTCGACAAAGCAAGGAACAGGTTGAAAGGATTTTTAATGACCACAATAGCGATGCTGACGTTAAAAAGATTTTTGACCGCATTGTAGGCATAGTTGATGTTCTTGGAACAAAGTTGAAAAGTGAGGCTTATACAAAGGTCAATGTTGAAGGGTATTATTATTACCCAAAGAACTACATATTGATAGATACCGACTACTTATCTTCAATTCAATTCGGCAAACAAGAACTAGCTTCTACAATCTGCCACGAAATGTTGCACGTTGTAACATCGGATATTATAAACCTTTATCGAAAAGGTTATGGTGACTTACTGAATGATAACCAAAGGAAGGCGGCAAAAGAGGTGGTTGGTCTGTACGATGAAATCAACTCTTACTTTGAGAGACATTTTGAGGGAGCAAAGGCTTATGCGCTAAAAAATCCAGCCGAAATGATAACTGAGTTGGCTAATCCTGAATTGGAGAAAGATAGCGGCCCAGATTCCTGCTCAAAAAGGATGGTTCTGAAGTTTATTCAATGCAGTAAAAAAGATGCCCTGAGGAAATCAAGCGACTGGAAGAGGAGCCAAAGATTAAGGTTTATCGTGCATGCAGGAGATTGATGGTAAGCTTTATCCTCCTATGGCTGCATCGGTGATAAGTCTTTGCTTGCTGATATTGTTGACTCAGCTTTGGAGGAGTTTTCTAATCTTGGCAGAAGTGAAATAGAATACAATAAGAATGATTATGAAAGAAAAATCGAAAAGTTATCGGGAAGGTCCAGCGATGGACGTCTCGGTTGTAAGAATGACGGTAAGGGAAATAGAGGCTCTTATCTACTCCAATATTATAAGACCATTCTCGCCGTCGCTGACAGAGAACTTGCCTATAGAGACGTTAGAGCAAAGAATCTCAGAGAGACTTGGGGATTGCAACCAGGAGGAACGTTCACACTTGGAGCCGTTAAACGAATATTTAAAGAAACAAATAGAGATAAAGGAAAGGCTGAACTCTTCCAGAGAGTTCTCGATATAAACAAACGTCTCGGCGTTACATTCAAGGTTAGTGAAGAGAGTTCCAAAAAGAGATCTGGTGCAGCAGACATCTATAGAAACTTTGATTTGTATATTGATGGTCTGACAAAAAACAAGGCTCCAGACTACACCGTCCCTACTGTTATGCTGCATGAAATGAGTCATAAGGCAACAGTGGGTGCTATCAATCTTGTTAAGAAAGGTAAGGCTGAGGGCATGCTTACACCTAAGCAGATTGAGGGTATAAAGACTATCCTTGAAATCTATGATAGGGTAAGGAATGATAAGGAACGCTTCAAGGAAGAACCTTATGGCCTGACTGATGCTTACGAGTAGACTGCACAGATGGCAGACTTACGCAAACGCAAGGCTATGGACTTGACAGTCTGGGATAGAGTTGTGAATGCTGTGCATGAATTTGCAAGAAAGGGCGACCGTTCTATCTTGCAGAGAGTGAAAGATGCCATCAAGAAACTCTTCGAGATTTCAGACAAGGATAAGATGGATAAGGCTATCAACGACATCATGGATGATTTCAATGAAACCATTGATGATATTTCTATGAATGAGATTGAAGTAGATGGTTTTGGTTATAAAAATCAAGCGACTGGAAGAGAGAAGCCTAAGATTAAGTTTTATCGTGCCATACAGGTGATTGATGGTAAGCTTTTCCTCCTATGGCTGCATCGGCGGGTGACTTCTGAGGAAGAAGACACCCATTTCCGTGAGGATCGTGGCTTGCAGTATTCTAAAACAGATACAAAAGATGTTAAGAAAGGTAGAATCATTCCGGAAAATGTAGATAAAAGCGTATCTTCGCAGATTGAAAAGAAGTTTGATGATAGAGTTGATGAGTTGACTAAGGGCTTGTCGAATGAGGATAAAGCCGAGTTTAACAGACACCTCGACTACTATACCTCTGTATTTTCTAGATACAAGGCTTCTGAAATTACTTACATTTTAAACGGATTAGAAAATGATGTTAGATTCTGGGAACGATCTCTTGGAAATGGAGAGAATGCAAGTAGAGCACATCTTGTGCAACTTAAAACTGCTGAACTTAGAGCTGCCGAAACTGCCGCAAGGAGAGAAATGGACTATCGAGAAGTTCGAGTCAAAGCTCTCGCAGATGGCTATGGCTTGCGAAGAGGAGCTAAAGCCTCTTTTGCAGATATATCTAGACTCTTTGAGGCGACAAATCAAGGAAAAGAAGAAGGCGCAAGAAAGCTCTTTGAGAAAGCGTGCGATATAGCCAAGCGACTCGGAGTTGAGTTTGGTGGTAAGGATGAAGGAGCCAGAGCTGGCAACATCGGTGAGGCTACACCTGAAAGAGAAATCAATATTTTTATTGATACACTCACTAGAACATATACCAAGCCAAATGAGGCAGCTAATACTATTCTTCATGAGTTGATACATCAAGCTACAATGAATGTGTGCCATCTATCTAGTTAGGGACGGAAAGGCAGAAGGAATGCTTACCCCTAAGCAGATAGAAGCCGTAAAGACCGTAAATGACATTTACAATAAGGCAAAGGCTGATAGAAGAATCGTTTGGGAGAACGGAAACAAACGAGACTACGGCGGTAAAGATGTATATGAGTTTGTAGCTGAAATGGCAAGTAACAGACAAAGAAAGATACTTGATATTTCTTTTGGTAAGCGAATCATGAATGCAGCCAAGGAGTTGCGCTACCGTGGCGATAACTCCTTGTGGCAAGCAGTAAAAAATGCTTAGCATAAACTCTTTGAGATTTCGGATAAGAGCAAGATGGATAAGGCTCTTAATGACATCATGGACGATTTCAATGAAAAGATTGATGATGTTGCCATGAATGACATAGAGGAAAATGGCTATGCCTACATGGTTACAGACAAGGACGGTGGCACTAAATTCCGTGTGGAAGACCCTCAGGAGATAGAACTGCCAAAGGATGAATATGCGGTACTGGCTCATAAGCGTGGAAAAGTCAATTATGAGTACACTGCTGAAAATTTTTATTTGTTCAGATACAATAAATACATCTACTGGAACGTTTATCAGAAAATCCCTATTGATGGGAATAATGAATGAATTAATTATATCAAAGATGGAATCAACAAAGAAACTATCAGAAATCCAAGAGATATTGATTCAGCTATTGAAACAAGTTGGAATGGACGAAACAGGCATTATTGGGACTTTACTTCTGATTAAGGACGACGTGGAGGCTCAGTACGACCTGGCGAGGTATCTTCACTTCGGCCACGCAACGGAAGACCAAGTGATGAACGTATGGGTGAAGAACTATCTGATATCCCATCCTCAACTGTCAACAACCACATCAAAAGAATAGCCAAGGATGCGACCTTGCTCCAGTTTTATGTTGTAGATTACCAAGCCGTCGAACTCAATGTACAATATCTTCATCCTGGTGAGGGAACGGTTGACAAAGATGAAGGCATCACCTTTACTGGATGTCCTGGCGCATCTCATTCTGGACGATGCCGGCTTAGGGAATAAAAGCTCTTTCTCATATCCGTAGGATAAAGGTAGAGGTAAAACGTATAGGAATCGCTGAGTGTGAACATAGGCTAATTTAATAAGAGCACTATGGCACGAAGTTGCTCCAGGAAGATTAACACCTGCCTCCACTCGCTTTTTCCAATAATAAAATCTACTTTCCTTGATGCCTGTGTTGGCACAAAAGTCTTGAATGCTGAGTCCGCTTTTCTTCCATTCCAAGTGGATTTTCTTGAACTCTTCTAATGTGAATCTTTGCATAACTTTATAAAATTAAAAATTGTGCGTGCAAAGATAGGCAAAAGTTTCATACCTTACTAAACGGGGTTAGCCGATGGCTTACAGAGTATCAACTTTGCCAATCAGAATATTGACAGAATTATAATGGAAGCGGTGGATTAGCTGGATAGATTGGAATAAACAAAAAAAGAGTGAGCACTTGGCTCACTCCTTTTTTGTTTAACGAAAATATTTTTTTCTGTAATTTTCATTATATTTCGCTAGCTCAAAGTCTTTTCTTTCAACTACCTTTCTCTCATTTTCACCAACTGTATATCCGCAGGCGAATCTGTCAGTTTCTCTATATATGTATTCTCGCTCATTCATAATATGCAGGTACCCATGAGAGTCAACACAAAATCGAACTAAAATCGTGTTTATATTCTCTAAAAGAAGCAATAACGTTTTAGTATTTTGTCTAACAATAAAATCGCCTATATTAGATTGTGTTTCATAAAACTCCGAACAAGATATTTGCTCGAAATCTTCATCGTATGAATGAATATTTACATGTCCATTCTTAAAATGCAGGAACAATTCATTATTGTTTTCTATTTCAGAAATTCTTTTTACCGCATTCAATATTTCGGGATAAAAAACGAGAGCACTATGAACACTCTCTGATTTTAAGCCTTGAATAAACTTGGGAAGGTCAATCCTTTTTGTTACATCAGGAAGAAAATGCAAAATGTTAATCTCTGCTCCTGTTGTTCTGTCATAAGCGTAAATTATATTGTTGTCTAGCTCAGAATGCAATATAAGCCTTTCTCCAACATTATTTAGCGTTTCTAAAAGGCAAGGAACTTCTGTTCCTAATATAGCAAAGCTAAAATTTTCGTTTATAATAGTTTTTCCTTTCCTATACGAGAGCTTATGTCCATCGGTTGCTACAGCTATATATTTTTCCCCATTACCATAAAACCAAATGTATCTATTACATGGTTTAAGTTCATCCTTATTGGTGTATTTATATAAATCCGACAATAGGCTCACAAATATACTTTTTCTTATTTCAAACGAGGATGAGTTTGATATTTTGTAACCTTTTATCTTTCTTGCTGAAAACGCTTTTATCTCAAACAAAAAAATCTTCTGTTCTTGCCAAGCAGAATAAACCAAAAAGCCAAAGAAAGGTTCTTCTTCGAATGTAAGCGTTTGCGCATTTACATGTTCAAGAGTCTTGATAAGAGGCTTTAATTCCATGCAAAATAGAGAGTCTGGTGTATCATGAAAATATGGAACAAATATACTTATTTGAGAATCTTCATGACATACCTGCAAGTTACATGACCTGTTGTAAAAGCCAAACACCACTTTGTCGCCAAAGTATGGCTCAGAATCTAAGTCTGTCTGTGTATGACCAGCATAAGGCTCAAGAACCTTTAAAGCCCTCAATAATTCGTCTTTGTAAAATGTAAACCCCATAAACATATAATTTTTCTACTGCAAAAGTACGGAAAATATAGATAGGTTGTATCGGTTGCTTTGGGCTTTCTTTGCAGTTTAGAATTTTACTAAATAAATGAGCAGAGTATGACTCAGCATAAAAAACTAAGGAACTGGGACTTATCTTGCCCAAAATAATATTTGAGCATAGTTAGGCAGGACATTAGCTTCTTCGTAACTTTGCACCAAGTTCAATAGTTAACGAAACGATTAATCTATCATTTATTATGTCAGAATCAAAGACATACATTTTCAATAGGTTTTATGCTGATATATGGCAACGACCCCTAGTATGCTGAATCACTATATCTGTGGTATCGGTGGCGGCGCAGCTACCTTTATAGAGCGACTTATAGGTGTTATCAAGCACGGAAGCGACACGGAGACCAAGGATATTCCTTTCCTTCGCTCTCTTCTCTATACACCAAACGAGCAGAGCAGCTTGCAGAGAACCAAGAGCAAGTGGTACAACTACAAGGACAAAATGGAGAAAACGATGGCTAACGTGGACCACCTGAAATCGAAGAATGTTCCTTTGGATAAGAGGTACAGTAATTATTCTGATTACAACGGATTCCAGAACTCCAAGGAAGCTGCCAAGGTGAGAGTAATCGATCTGGCTGAGAAACAGATGAAGCGATGGAAGAAGATAAGGCTAGCGATACCGAGAGCATCAACTTCGCCAATCAGAATATTGATAGGATCATGATGGAAGCGGTGGATGATTTGGATAAGTTAAATTAAAAGCAAAGGAGCGGGCTTAATGCTCGCTCCTCTCTTTTATGCTATAGCAAATATGGCATGGTGTACGAAACATACTATCAGCCTTTTCCTTGCTAACCTTTTCTATTTTCCCACCACATCTACGCAATCCTTCACAGGATTCAGTTTTGTGGTATCTTCGTGAATAACTACCAGTGCATATATAAACACCATCTGAACATGATGCTAGCAGTATACTAATAAGCAGCAATAGAATCAACTTCATCATCATCATCATAAGCATATCCATTCTGCTCTATCTTTTTTCGAAGCTCCTTAAATGTTTCGTCAGAAACGCAATAGCTGCATATCGACCCAAAGTCGTTAGGACACAGCTTATTCGTGTTAATAAACTTGACTTGATAATTATGATTTGTTCCATCATCACTAAAGTCAAGAAGATTCATACATTTCTTATTTGTATGCAAACAATTAGACTTGTCTATATATACAAACTCTCCTAGTTCCGGTTCTTCTTTTTGTGTTTCTTTTTTAGTTTCACTACAACCAAATACGCACCCTATAACTAAAATAAAAGGCACATAAAAACTAAATCTTTTCATATTAAAGCATTTTTACTATATGGAAAATAATGTCATAGATACCCCAAGAACTTAGAAGAGTAATCAATACTCTATACTGATTCTTTTCGCCAAGGAAATGATATATAAGTAATGCTATAGGTATAATGAAAATCATATCCAAGAAAACAACTAAAGACTCAGCAAGCCTATGAACGAAAGGAGATGGGTGATAAATACCATCACCGACAGCTGATGCCTCGTCATAGACATTATCAGTATTACTAATGTATCTTAGAACAAAACATCCTAGGAACACATAAAAAGACAAAACCCATTTCTTCATAATCGTATTTATTAATGCGGTAATTTTCGTGCAAAAATACTAAAAATATCAATAGGGTATATCTCTAAAGTGCAATTTTCTTTATAGTTTAGATAGAAACTAAATAAGGTGAGCACTTGCCCACCTTATTTAGTATATAGCTTTCAACAACTCTTCAAACCTATCATCGTACCATCGTGGTTGTGTCTCGCTCTGATTCTTTGGAGAAACTTGGTTCTCTCCATACGACTTACCCTTCTCGGTAATCACCTTGAACTTGTGAATCTTTGTGGTTCCCTGTCGGGTCTCCTCTTTCAGGAAGCCGAGCTTAACCATCTGCTGGTTAAATTTCAGTGCTGACATTTTGGAACCGAAGCGCTTCAACAACTCGGAAGCCGAGTGCATCACTCCCTTGCTGGCTACATAATCTGGAGAAGGCAAACCAAGAGGCTCAGCAACCTTCTGCATCAAAGCAAGCGTCGAGGACTCGCTGAGATTAAGGATTCTCTTGCAGCCTTCAACCCACATCATTCCTGCCTCTACTCTATCCTTGATAACATTCGTAACAGAATAGCATCCTGTGCGACGGATAGACTTCAAAATTTCCTTTACTCCTTTCTTGAACTGCTTAGCCTGTGGTTTGCGGCTCTGCATCAATACCTCGTAAAGACCATCCTCTGTAAGGAACCAGGCATTTTGATTTTCTCCAGGGGTACAAACAATGTTTGTAACCTTTTCCTCTTCATCTACGTTACGCATCATCATAGAAACATCAGAATGCTCAATCCATGCTGCAACATCTTTTGCCAAGAACAAAGGGTTCTCTGCGTTACCATACACATCAATCTCCTTACCAAGGAAAGTTGACTTGCTAATCAAAGTGATTTCATTCATATTCTTATTCATTTTAATTTAACATCAACTGAAAGGGCATAAGAAATGCCCCATCCGCTAGTGTGAGAGGTGCAGACAGGGCATTATATATTGTATGATGAAATCTATTGATTCTGTGTCTATTTGTGCCTCTCACCTCACGAACTTACGAGTGCAAAGGTAGCACGATTTTTCGGAATAAGCGCAATTTTAGAAGTTAAGAAATCCATACGACGTAAAGCTGTCAACAACTGTTCGACGACAGTTCTACATATTATCTTTGAAATCCCCTTTGTTTATCGGTGCTTCACAATATTTAACCATTTTCAAAAAGCGATATTTTAACCATATAGCGACTAGGCTGATGGCGTGATCAGAAGATTACTCAATATATCACCTTTTAAATCAATAACTTATCTCTCTCAAAATAATATTTGAGCATAGTTAGGCAGGGCAATGGTTTCTTCGTAACTTTTCACCAAGTTCAATAGTGAACGAAACGATTAATCTATCATTTTTATGTCAGAATCAAAGATATACATTTTCAATAGGTTTTTTGCTGATACATCGTTTAATGGTGTGGGCATTCCTTGGGAGAAGGTTTTGTAGTTGATAGTTAACAGTTTAATGTTTAAAGGTTTGACTGTGTAGGAGATTTACTTGGAAAGGTATGACTGGACAATACACGTGATGTATGATGTTCATTCTAAGGAGGCCATAAAGTTTAGAAGGCATCTTCGGGATGTAGCGGCATTCCTCTCGAAGATGCCTGTAATCTCGTGCTCGAAGGTGAAGCAAACAAGGGTATCGCCTACTCTAACGTTGATGTTCGCAAATCGGTGGTTGTTATCGGATGGACCACTTCGAAGGCTGAATATATGAATAGCCTCTGTCAAGAACTGCTGCATGTGGTTCAACATATATCTGAGCTGTTTTTGATAAATATGTATGGGGAGGAGGCTTGCTATTTACTTGGTGGATTGCAGGCTTGCTGCAAAAAAGGGTGAGTCGCAAGCCCCCACCCTTCTTATAAGAAAGGAGCAATGCTAAGCCCCACCCCTTATAGTTCCTCACCATTAGGCAAGGTATAGGGTTTTAAAATTGCTATGATATAGCCTACTCCAGTTTTTTGGGGTCATTACCCAATAACTTTTTAAATTTTTGTTCAACATTGTTTGTATTTAGCACAGCTAACTGTTCCTTTGCAATTTGATGCAAAATGGCTCTTCTTTCTCCCTGCTTTAATCCATGTTGCTTCAATAACTCAGAATTACGAGCTTCAATATTCGAGAGAACTACAAGTTGATTGATTGTAGCAGTATCTCTAAGATTATAACCCTTTTTAGCTAATTCCGGATTCATCTGTTCCCAGTCCTTAGCAGTACTGCCAAATATAATGAGATTCAACATATCTGCTTCAGAAGCATATACAATTTTCTCCTTGTATTTACTCAAATTATACCTTGGCATAATAGATTTGATGGCATCTGTTTGCAAGGTATAGTTTGCCTTTGTGAGAATACGATGTACATTCCACTTACCAAGCAGAGGGTTACTCTCCTGCTCTTTTAATCGTTGATACTCTTTTACAACATAAAGTTGGAATGTAGGACTTATCCACATTCCAAAGTTAAAAGCAATATCCTTATGGGCATAAGTTCCTCCGTACCTTCCTGCTTTTGAAGTTATACCAATACAATTTGTTCTTTGTACTAACTCTTTTACACTGATTTTGAAATTGTTTAAACCAGCGTTACTTTTAATTATGGCGAATTCGCCATAATTAAAATTTGGATTATACATTTGTTCCCAAACTCCAATATATTCCAAGGTATTCCTGTTGCGAAGCCAATCACTTATAAAGAAATCGCCATCCTTGGCTTTTATCATGTCTGTTAGACAAATATAATCTTTATCATCATTTCCTAGCAAAACTGATATTTCAGTATTTTGCACTATAATTTTCTTAGTCGTTACCATACCACATAAATTTTAAAACACTGCAAAGATACTACTTTATATTGATATGGCAAATTTTTCGGTAACTTTTTTGCAGTATGTCCATATCTCAAACTAAAAATACCCTACTACAAAAGTACTGGGGATTACAATTCCCCCGTTATTTATTGGTCGAACCTTTTTATACGGCGGATTTCAAGTCCGTCGGGACGCCTGGCGGGTGAGCCCTTTTATATTTTACGATAAAAACGTCTAAAAGTTCTATAAAACAAAAAGTGGATTAACCTTTCGATTAATCCACTTTTGTGATTCCGTTGGGGTTCGAACCCAAGACCCACAGCTTAGAAGGCTGTTGCTCTAATCCAACTGAGCTACGGAACCAACACTGCTAATTTTCATTAGCGAGTGCAAAGGTAATACTTTTTTGTGAAACTACCAAATTTTCACGTATCTTTTTTACGATAAAACCGAATATTATGCAACTTTTCTCTTTCTATGAATTGAAAAGCGCATAATATTCGGTATTCCTCATTCTTTTATGCATCCAAAAGAACGAATATCTTTTATGCATCCAAAAGAAAGAATATCATCTTCTACTTATTATTCAGTAATCAGTGTGAACTCTGAACCAGAAGCATAATCCTGACCATTCTGCTCATTCAATGCACGCAGACGGAAGTAGCGAGCCTTGACAGGCTTGTTCAACATCACCTTCTGCAGCTTGGCAGTCTTCTCAAAATGACCCTTCAAGATTGGCTCACCCCAAGTCTTGTTGTCGTTGCTAACATAGATTTCATAATCCTTGATGCAACCATTCAGAGAACCATCCTGGCGTGCCAGATAAGTAAAGCCCTTGATGACCTTCTGCTTGCCAGCATCGAAGTCAACCCAGTGAGGATACTTCGCCAATGTAATGGAATACATCGTATGCCAGAATGTAGAAGGATCGCCATCTACCAAGTAGGCTGCATCACCCTCATCAGGCTCCTGGCTGGAAGCAAAGGCAATCTGAAGACTGGATGTCTGCTGATTCTGCTGCATCTTCTTCATCATCTCCTTCACCATCTCACGACCGGTAGCTGAAACCTTCACGATATTTCCAAGCTCAGACTTCACCGCAGGACGGATGATGAATCCGAAGGTGGTAGGAGTACTGCGTACCTGATCTGGTGTCAAAGGACCACCCTGTCCACAGCTGGCACCGCCCAATCCTGTAACCTTAGCATCGAGGTGCAAGTGAGTACCACTGCTCTTTGGCAACTGATATGGATGTGCTGCCAATGTCAACTCCTGCTGACTCCAAGGCAATGCTGAGGCAGACATCGTGCTGTCTGAGATGAATACTACACCCTGCTGGTTGTCGTTAGTAACGGCACACCAACGGACCTCCTCGCGGTTGCCCTGTGCCTGTGGCTTAGGAAGCATGATGCCCTGTTCTGCTACCGGACTGTGGTACCAACCGATAAACTGGCTGGTCTTGCGGTCGTTGTAGTTGTTGACAGGTCCGCGTCCATAATAATCATACTGGTTCAACTCGCTTGGCAATACCATAGAGTAGCCGATACGAGGCAAGATGACCTTAGAACGATTAGCACCGATGGCACTCTGCATCTCGATAGAACCATCCTTATAGATAGTATAGATCTGGCGTGAAGTAAACTTCAGGTCAGCATCTGTCAAGGCATGCTTATTCTTCTCGAAGTTATAGCAAGACTCTGGGTCACGGTCGCGGTTGCTGTAATTCACATCGCATCCCTCCTTACCCTGACTCTCTACAGTGAAGTCGAGCTGGTAAGTACCATCCTTCTTGGCTGTATAGTTCCAGTTCTTCACTACATGCTGCAGGTCGTACAGACCATTTTTGAACCATGCATTGTGGTATCCGATACCGGCATCGTTGTCTGTAGGAGCACGATATGCATCGAGCTTAGGACCATTGCCATCCTTGATGATATCCTGGCTGCCATACTTCAGGCTATAGATAGCACCGGTATTCAAATCGAATGCTACCTGGAAGTTGCCACCATTGATGTTGGCACGCTTAGCCGCCTTATCTACCAAGAGT
>UMHE01039792.1_pt1 | contig 13755 bp, 13 predicted proteins | sample 1965451 | NCBI WGS metagenome assembly UMHE01 (sample SAMEA4836090, study PRJEB28245) | human gut metagenome | biome: gut microbiome; material: fecal sample | place: Denmark | collected 2008 | reverse complement strand
TTTATTATTGTCTCTATTTTTGCCCCCATATTTCAAAAGCTTAATGACCTTAATGACTAATGACCTTAATGACCACATGACCACCTGGAAGAAGGAATGATGAATATATTTCACAGAAAACTGTCAGGGAAAGAGAAAACTCTAAAAGTAAAATAATCTTAAATATTTCTGCGCACGCCACCTAATTTTTTTTCTGTCCCGAGAGAAAACTTTTTTTATGGCGTAGTAAAAATCGAGAGTCGGCGAAGTGAAGAAAACTCCACTCTCCGACCCTGTCATTTTCGTAGACTAAAAGTCTACTATTTAAACCAAAAACCGGACCTCACGGTCCAAAAAAATGAAGCACCGAAAAGTGCATAATTATCTAATAACACGCTTGTTATTCAACATCAGTAATACCATTTTTCTCGATACGCTTAGCCTCTTCGAGAAGCTTGATGGCATCTACATATTGGGCGATGCCCTGAGCCACCTCCTTGGCAGCCTTCATCGCCAAAACTACAGTCTGCGGACGGTGTACCACATCACCTCCGGCGAACACACCGCGACGGGTGGTCATACCGAACGGACGTTCAACAACTTTAACATATCCCTTCTCATCCACCTCGATTCCGGCAGTGGTAGAAACGATACGGTTGGCTGGTCTTGAACCGATGGCGAGATAGATTCTGTCGAATTTTTCTACCCTTTCGCCCTCAGGAGTGTTCAGCACACAGCTTCCCAGACGGCCGTTTTTGCCCTTCAGGAAGGCCTCAACGGTAGTTTTCCACTCAAATTTCACGCCTTCCTTCACCGCATCTTCATATTCGCTCTTGATGGCAGGCATCTCTTCCTGGGTCTTACGGTACAGCACGGTAACGTCGGCACCCAGTCGGATAGCGGTACGGGCAGCATCCATGGCCACGTTTCCGCCTCCAATGACGCCCACCTTCTCGCCGTCGCGCAGCGGAACCATGTCGCGGGGTAAAGCGCCTTCGTTATAGGCATTTACGTTGTGCAGGAAGTAGGTACTCTGGCTCACGCCGTGGAGCTTGGAGCCCGGCGTAGAGTCCATGTTCTGAGGCACGCTGGTACCTGTGCCCATAAAGATGGCGTCGTAGCCTGCACGGAACAGACTGTCGATGGTTACATTGTTCTCGCCCACCATGCAGTTGGTGATAAACTGCACGCCGAGGGCAGCAATTTTTTCCACCTCAGCACGTACCACCGTCTTAGGCAAGCGATACTCCGGAATACCGTACATCAGCACGCCTCCCGGCTCAGCCTGACCCTCGAAAATGGTAACGTTGAAGCCCTGGCGCGCCAGATCGCCGGCTACGGTCAAGCCCGCAGGACCCGAACCGATAACTGCCACGCGGCCACGTGTTTTCTGTGGCAACATCTCGCGCGAGAGGTTCATCTTGGTATCAAAATCGGCAATAAACTGCTCGAGCTTGCCTATCTGTACCGGTTTTCCCTTCTTTCCGAGCACGCAGCTGCCCTGACACTGTTTCTCGTGAGGGCACACACGGCCGCAGATGGCCGGCAGGTTGCTCTTGGCATTGATGATGCTCATCGCCGCACCCATGTTACCCATAGAGAGTTCATGTACGAAATCAGGAATGTCGTTACCAATCGGGCATCCCTTCTTGCACTGCGGAATCTTGCAGTGGAGGCAGCGTTTAGCCTCCTCAATGGCCTCGCGGGTAGAAAAACCCTCGTTCACTACCTGGAAGGCAGCAGCATCCGCCTGCTGTTCGGTTGTATCAGCCTGCTTAGCATCATCATTCTGCTTAGCTGCTGTTTCTGTTGTATTCTGCTCAGGGGCCTGCGCCTCTGCAGCATTCTTCACATTCTTTGTTTCTTTCTGTTCGCTCATAATAGAACTGCTCTCTTTTTACTGATTCTACAATCTATCCTTTGATTTGTGGGTACAAAGGTACAAATAATATTTCAGAAATCGCCCCTATCTCCTTACATATTTTCATTTTGCCCCTTTTTTTCCTTATTATCCACCTGCTGGCGCCTTACCGGGGGTGGTCATTAAGGTCATTGGTCATTAAGGTCATTAAGCTTTTCCGCTTCCGGCAACACATAAAAAAAGCCCTACATTCACATGCAAGACTTTTATGAGTGTTAATAAAATTCTCGAAAGTTCTACATTCACATGCAAAACTTGCAAATATACGGCTGGGGGAACATAATATAAGGGCTCCCCCATTAAATCAACATTTTTATTTTTCTTTAATCTCAATATCTTCCTTCACATGATTACGTATCTTGGTAAGGAAGAGTTTCATACGCTTCGCATCCTTGTGGTCGATGATGTCGATGAGCTCAGCAAGCTCCTCTCTGATCTGTGCCACCTGACCCGATGTGTATGGGTTGAAGAGGATTTCCTGCAGCAGGTAATCATCTTCGTTGAGCACGCCCTTGGCTATCTGCATGTGGCGCTTGAAGGTGGTGCCCGGAGCATCCTGGTGCTTCATCACTGCCGCAAAGGCAAAGGTGCTCACGAAAGGAATACTCAGCGAGTAAGCCACCGTCTGGTCGTGCTCATCAAATGTATACTCATGCAGACTCAACCCCAACTTCTGGTAGAGGTCCTTGAAGAATATCTTGCCCATGTAGTCACCCTCCTTGATGATGACTGCATTCTCCTCTGAAAGCTGGTTCAGATTGGCAAAGGTCGGGCCGAACATAGGGTGCGTGCTCACGAAGCGGAAACCGCTCTTCTCGTAAAACTCCTGCAGTCCGGTCTTTACCGAAGCAATATCGCTGATGATGCAGTCGTGAGAGAGATGTGGCAGCACCTCTTCGAAGGCTGGCAGCGTATATTTCACCGTCACCGCATTGATGACCAATTCGGGACGGAACATCTCTATCTCTTCCATCTTGGTGAAGCGGTAACAGTTGTAGGTGAAGCGCAGTCGCTTGGCATCCTTCTCGTAAACCGCCACCTCGTGGTCGAAACTGAGCAGGTCGATGAAGAAGCTTCCCATCTTACCTGCTCCCATAATCAATATTCTCATATTTTTCAAGTGAAGAGTGAAGAGTGAAGAACGAAGAATTCTCTTGTTTAAAGAACAAAGAACCCATAAAAGCATATGAATTCTTCACTCTTCGTTCTTCACTCTTCACTTAATTTACTTCTGGTTCAGGATTTCCAACTGCTGGCGGACACTCTCCTCATGGATGTGCTCGAAAATCTGAGCGGCAAACTCAGGGCTCATGCCGCAGAGGGCAGCCTGGGCACCACGCTTGTCGAGAATCTCGTTGTAACGGTTGGTCTGAACGATGGTCATGTTGTGCTCCTTCTTGTAGGTACCAATCTCGCGGCAAACGCGCATACGCTTAGCCAGGAGATCCATCAGCTGGTTGTCGCACTCGTCAATCTGACCGCGCAGCTGGTGCAGACCCTCTGTAGAATAATGCTCATCGCGCACTACGAGGAGGCTGAGGATGTAATCCAGCACATCTGGGGTAACCTGCTGCTTGGCATCGCTCCATGCATCGTCTGGGCTGCAGTGGCTCTCAACGATGAGTCCGTCGAAACCTAAGTCCATTGCCTGCTGGCAGAGAGGAGCGATGAGGTCGCGGCGGCCGCCGATGTGGCTAGGGTCGCAGATGATTGGCAACTGTGGTATGCGGCGGTGCAACTCAATAGGAATCTGCCACATAGGGAGGTTGCGGTAAATCTTCTTGTCGAAGCTGGAGAATCCGCGGTGGATGGCACCGAGCTTCTTGATGCCTGCCTGGTTGATGCGCTGCAGGGCGCCAATCCAGAGCTCGAGGTCTGGGTTTACCGGGTTCTTAACGAGCACAGGCACGTCTACGCCCTGAAGACTGTCGGCAAGTGCCTGCATGGCGAATGGGTTGGCAGAAGTACGTGCGCCTACCCACAGAATGTCGATTCCATATTTCAGCGCGAGCTCTACATGCTCTGGGGTAGCCACCTCAGTAGCTGTCAGCATGCCTGTTTCTTCCTTCACCTGCTTCATCCAAGGCAAGGCCTTCTCGCCGTTACCCTCGAAGCCTCCCGGTTTGGTGCGTGGCTTCCACACACCTGCGCGGAACATGTGGCAACCTTTGGCAGCCAACTGCTTAGCGGTAGTCATCACTTGCTCTTCTGTCTCTGCCGAGCAAGGGCCGGCAATGACGCAAGGGCGTTCCTGATCACTAGGAAAATTCAATGGTTCTAATTCTAATTCCATAGTCGTATATTTTTAATTTTTTACTTTTTACTTTTTTTATCTTTAAGATTAAAGCCCGGGGGGACCAGCGATGGAATCGCTGGGAACGGGGGCGGAAAGGGGAAAGGCTCTTTTTACCCTTTTACCTTTTTGCCTTTCAAAGGGGTTAAGGCTCTTTTTACCTTTTTACCCTTTTACCTTTTTACCTTTCAAAAACCTTCCTGATTCTCTCCAGGGCCTCTTTCATCTTCTCATCCTTGGCACAGAGGCTGATACGGATGTAACGCTTGCCATTGGTTCCGAAGATGAAGCCTGGGGTGAGGAAGACGCGAGCCTCATGCAGAATCTTCTCTGTCAGGTCTTCTACATCGGCATATTTCTCCGGTATCTTGCCCCAAAGGAACATGCCCACCTGGTTAGGGTCAAACTGGCAGTCGAGCACCTTCATTATCTCCTCGGCAATGTCGCGGCGGCGGCGGTAGTTCTGGATGTTGTTCTCGCGGTGCCATTCATCCGTGTTGTTCAGCATCGCCTCGGCTGCAGCCAGCTGTATGCCTCGGAAGCTTCCGTTGTCGATGTTGCTCTTCACCTTCAGAATCCATGAGATGAAGGTCTTGTTGCTCGAAATCATCGCCACACGCCAGCCCGGCATGTTGTGGCTCTTGCTCAGAGAATTGAACTCGATGCAGCAGTCCTTGGCTCCCGGCACCTGCATGATGCTCATAGGATGCTCGTTGAGGATGAGCGAATATGGGTTGTCGTTCACCACCACGATGTTGTGCTTCTGGGCGAATGCCACCAGCTTTTCGTAGGTTTCGCGCTTCGCCACACCGCCTGTCGGCATGTTAGGATAGTTGGTCCACATCAGCTTTACGTGGCTCAGGTCCATCTTCTCCAGGGCGTCGAAATCGGGCTGCCATCCGTTGTCCTCTCTCAGGTCGTAGTAGGTAATCTTGGTGCCCAGAATCTTGTTGATGGCGGTGTAGGTAGGGTATCCCGGGTTCGGGATGAGCACCTCGTCGCCAGGGTTGCAGAAGGCGAGCGTTACGTGCAGGATGCCTTCCTTGCTACCTATGAGGGGCTGGATTTCGGTAGCCCAGTCGAGGTCTACATCATACCAGCGCTTGTAGAAACCAGCCATTGCTTTGCGCAACTCTGGTATGCCCACCGTAGGCTGATATCCGTGTGCGTTTGGATTGTTGGCTACCTCGCAGAGCTTATCAATGGTCTGCTTAGAAGGCGGCATGTCTGGACTTCCGATGGCCAGACTGATGATGTCCTGTCCCTCGGCATTAAGCTTAGCCACTTCCTTCAGCTTGCGGCTGAAGTAGTATTCCTGTATTTCCGTTACTCTATTGGCTGGTTGTATCATAATTCTTATTTTTAACTATTAACTGTTAACTATAAACTATCAACTACTCCTTCTCCTCATATTCTCCCAACACCATTATCTTCTTCACGAGCGGCGTAATGGCGTCTATGCTCTGGCGGTATCGGGTGAGGTTGTCGAAGGTGAGGTCTACGTAGAAGAGGTATTCCCATTCATGCCCGATGTTTGGCAGCGACTGAATCTTGGTGAGATTGATGTCGTAGAAACTCAGGATGGTGAGCACCTTGGAGAGCGATCCCTTTTCGTGAGGCAGACTGAAGACGATGCTCGCCTTGTTGGCCTTTTCGATGGGACGGAGCAGGGCTGCCTTCTGCGGATTGCAGACCACGAGAAACCGGGTGTAGTTGTGCGGATTGTCGTGGATGTCTTCCTTCAGCACCTTCATGCCGTACATGTGGGCGGCGTAAGAAGAGCAGATGGCTGCCCATCCCCTCACCTTGTGCTGGGCGATGTAGGCTGCCGAGCCTGCGGTATCTTCTGCCTCCACCGCCTTGAGGTCGGGATGGTTGGCCAGGAACTTGCCGCACTGCATGAGGGCTACCGGATGGGAGTGAACCTCCTGCAGGGTACTCCAGTCGTCTTCTGGCAAACAGCAGATGCTGTGCTCTATGTGGAGCTTGTACTCGCCTACCACGGTGGCTCCGCTCTGCCGGAGCAGTTCGTAATTGTGGAGCAGACTGCCCGCAATGGTGTTTTCAATGGCGCAGATGCCTATCACGGTAGGGTCGCGCTTGATGTTTTCGAACACCTCTTCGAAGGTAGCACAACAGATGATTTCTATCTGTTCGCCCTCGAAATACTGGTGGGCGGTAATGTCGTGGAAAGATCCCAGCTCTCCTTGAATTGCTATTCTCTTCATGTTTCTTTTATCTTGTCTATTCCCAATGGTTTGTATCTCAGGATGCCTTTTTCTGATTCTTTTCTTTCTGAGTCTGTTTCAGAGAATCTCTTGTTTTTTCAGGCTTCTTTTTACGAAAAACGGTCCTACTCAATAAGAGCGGGACCGTTTCGATGATTTCAAGAATCTAATATCCTAAGTTGAAATTTACACGCAACTTCCCGCTTTACAATTATTTGCAAAGTAAAAGTAATAGCTAAAAAAGAATGCGTTAAACTTCTTCATTGTCTTTACATTTTATATGTTACTCACTTTTGTTCTTTCCGAGCCCTTTCTCCTTTTTATATCAGGAGCTTGTCTGTGCTCAGATTCCCGAGTCCTTTCCTACACCTCTTTTATATAAGGAGCAGGGAGTGCTCAGATTCCCGAGTCTCGACTTGCTAAAATCTCAACTCGACTGCAAAAGTAACATTTTTCTTTGATACTACCAAACAATTTGATATTTTTTTCTTGATTTTCCTTATATTTTATGCTAAAAAACATATTTTCGCCCGTTTTTTATCATCAGAATGCGGGAAAATGCAGAAAAATGTACTCAAGAGCCAGGCGCTAGGGAGAGACGCAAAACGCCGGAATCCGTGAGGCAAGCCCCTTCCTTTATCTGCAATGTTCTCTGCCTTCAGCCTTGAATTCCCCTGTCAGCTCCCCTACTTTCTCCGGGTTCAGCTCCAGGTAGCGCTTCATGTCCTTTCCGGCACCATCCTTGTCGCCCATCTGCATCAGCAGATTGCCGCGCTTCAGGAGGTTCTCGCTCAGAGAGGCTTTTACAGACGAGTGTTCCGCAGAATCCTTCTGTTCTGCCAATTCTTTCTCCTGCTCTACAATCTGCTGCGTCAGCGTAGCAAGCAACAGAACAGGGTTTATCTGATTCAAATCCATAACCTTATTATTATTACTTGATGGCCCCGATAATCTCAGTCACACTCTTGCATCCGTGAGCATCAAGCCACTCGTTGATTCCATCCTTCACCTTCTTCGTAACCGCAGGATCAATGAAGTTGGCTGTACCAATCTCAATGGCCGTAGCACCGCACATCAGGAACTCAATGGCATCCTTGGCAGAAGAAATGCCGCCCAGACCAACAACCGGAATGTTTACAGCATGAGCCACATCCCAAACCATGCGCAGGGCAACAGGCTTAACGCAAGGACCGCTCAAACCACCCGTACGGATGCTCAAGAGAGGCTGGCGCTTCTCAATATCCACCGCCATACCCATCAGCGTGTTGATGAGCGAAACAGAATCGGCACCCTCAGCCTCCACGGCACGGGCGATGTCGGCAATGCTGGTAACATTAGGCGAAAGCTTCACGATGAGGGTCTTCTTATAAACCTTTCTCACCGCCTTCACCACGCTGGCTGCACCCTCGCAGGTTACACCGAAAGCCATGCCGCCATCCTTCACGTTAGGACAGGAGATGTTCAGCTCTATGGCCGGAATCTTATCCAGCTCGTTGATGCGCGCCGCACACTCGGCATAACTCTCAGGCGAATGTCCGCTCACGTTGACAATCATATTGGTATCAATGTCCTTGATCTGAGGATAAATGTGAGAGCAGAAATACTCCACACCCTTGTTCTGCAAACCTACGCAGTTGAGCATGCCCTGAGGTGTTTCAGCCATACGCGGATAGTCGTTTCCCTCGCGCGGCTCCAGGGTAGTACCCTTCACGATAATACCGCCAATCTCCTCCAGAGGAACGAAATCGGCAAATTCTAATCCGTAGCCGAAAGTACCCGATGCAGTCATCACAGGGTTCTTCAACTTCAAATCCTTTATCTTTACACTTAAATCAGCCATAATCTTCTGTTTTACTTAAAAATGTTTTTACAAACAAAGACAAGAGAATTCTTCGTTCTTCACTTTTCATTCTTCGTTTCCAAACGAATTCTTCACTCTTCGTTCTTCGCTTCCAAACGAATTCTTCACTCTTCGTTCTTCACTCTTCACTTTCCGACGAATTCTTCACTCTTCGTTCTTCACTCTTCACTTAATTAGATTTCCCAAGTAAGTTTCTTGATGTTGATGACAGGTCCATCCTTGCAGACGCACTGGTTACCCTCGGTAGTCTTCTCTACGCAGCAGAGGCAGGCACCCACGCCGCACGCCATCTTGTTCTCGAGAGAAACCTCACACTCCACGCCAGCCTTCTTGGCAAAGCGAGCCACGCTCACCATCATCGGCTTAGGACCGCAGGTAGAAATCATGTCAAACTTCTCATTCTCCAAAACAGAGTGGTTGGTAACGAAACCTACCTCGCCAGCCGAGCCATCCTCGGTAGTGATGCATACCTTACCAATCTTGGCAAACTCATCCAGTTCGAGCAAATCTGTAGCCTTACGTGCACCCAGCAGGAAGGTAACTTCAGCCCCGAAATCCTTGATGAGTTTTCCGAAATAGAGGAGCGGAGCCACACCTACGCCACCACCTACGAGCAGATATTTCTGGCTCTTCTCGGTAGGCATGGTGAAGCCGTTGCCGAGAGGCAGCATGCAGTTGAGCACATCGCCCTCCTTGAGCTGTCCGAGCTGACGGGTACCGTCGCCCACCATTGCTACGAGCAACCAGAGCTGATTATTTTCACGATCCACGAAATTGATGGAGATAGGACGGCGAAGCATGGTAGTAGGCGAATGGTCTACTCTTACTTCAACGAATTGGCCAGGCAAGATTTCAGGCAAAGGTTTCTCATCGGTAAGCTTAATCAAAACGTGCTTATCGCTAAGCGCCTCTACGGAAACCACCTTCAGGTCGAGAACATATTTTTTCATCTTATTGCTAATTTTTAATATGCTTATTATATGATGTACGTATATTATAAAATAGGTACGCGTAGCTTCCGGTTACGCCCACCTACGTTTCTACGATGCAAAGGTACATCAAAAATCCGAATTGACGAAAAGAAAAGAGATATTTTTTTCTCTTACTGAACTTTCGAAACTTGCATCTCTACACCCTGCCCCTTATTTCTTAGGAACGAAGGTTTCCCAGGTCTGATCATCGTAGAAAATACGGATTTCGGTGATCTTTCTTTGCGGTTTGTCTACATATTTTACCGCCGCTTGGGCGATATTTTTAGGTGTACGATTTACACCTTGCATTTGAGGCTGGTCAAAGAGCGAAGGAGAAGTAGGGGAGGCTGCGGCTCCTTCGGCTCCAAAATCGAGCATAGGCTCGGCAGAGGCGGCTCCAGAAGGCTGACTGCCCGACTTCACCCCCTCAGCACCACCGGCTGCTCCCTGCATAATGCCCTGATGCATATCAGCAGCACCCTCTTCACTGCCACCCTGGGAAGCCTGGTTCTGATACATAGGAGGAGTACCGTAGAGTACCCAATAAACGTTTACCTGAGGAAAACTTTTATGGATGCCATCCACAATGCTGAGCGATGGATTGGTCTTCCCGTTGAAAATATTGCTCAGCGTAGCGGTCGAGATTCCGATCATCTGAGCGAAGTTTTGCTGAGTGAGGTGCTGGTCCTCCATCAGCTGTCTGATTCTATCTTTCATGCTCTAAAAATTTTAGCGTTCATTTTTCTACTGATACGATGTTTTATTTCCGAACAAGCCACTTTTGGGCCCTTTTTCGGTTGATTTTACAAAGATAAAGCAAAAATTTAGAATAACCAAACATTTCTGAATAAATTTAGATTTTTAAACTTTAGGTTTCTATTTATAAATTTAAATCGCACTCACTCCGCCATCCGGTTTTTAGGTTTAGTTTTATAAATGTAAACCCATCAATCAAAATATATTACGAACCTTTTCTTTATAATTTTTGGCTAAATCACTGATTATTCATACCCTAAAACACCTAAATAAAGGCATATAGAGCGATTTATGCAATATTTTCCCCACACCTATGTAAAAGTCTATGGTTTATAAAACAACTAAAATACATAACTAACTGGGTTTCCGCTACTTACAAATTAAAAATACAGCATGAATATTTATTCATTCATAACCATAAACACCCTATTTTATCTTTATTTTTATAAATATAAAACATAAATTCATGTATTTAGTTTTCTTGTATTTATATTTATAAATCAAAACCACCCGTTTTGATTTGTGAATTTAAAAACATAAACTTAGGAAACGTAAACCTTAATAAATGCAAACGCCTGATTATAGACAATGAGAAATGGCAAATTTTTCCATTTCTAGCGTATTCCAGCCCATCGGCAAGAAAACGGGCAAATTCGCGAGTAATGAAGAGGGTTAATTTAGCTAAGTTACTGATAACCAATAAAGTTAAGTCTATTTTCAGGCGAAACCGAAAAATGGGCATCTAGCTCAAAAAATCGCTTAAATCCACCATTTTTGCCCAAAAATCGCCCAAAATGAGCCCAGGTAAGCGCCCCAAAAAGAGCCGAAAATCACGTATTTTGGGCAAATTTATAATGCTAAACGCTAGTTGGCTGCTTTCTGGAAACAGGCGGCAAAGAAGGCCGAAAACGGAAACGAGCTCCCGCCAAGAGAAAACTCTCAGCAGGAGCTCGCCTACTCTCCCCCACCTCGCTCTTCAGCATCAGTGAAGGATAAAAAAGATGAGTTCTTTCATCAGTTCACCCACCGGAGTGGATGGATTATCCAGTCCCTTTATCTTCGCATCCACCTCCTTGAACTTCTCAATAATCGCCATCACTTTCACGCCCGTATAATTCCTCATTCCTGTAATATATTCGCGCGCCGCCCAAGCTGAGCGCAAATCCAGGAATTTTGCGAGCTCATTTTCGTTCTGCCTGTTGGGTGCATAATAAGCAATCATCAGGTTTTGGAAATAAGTAAAGAGCATCGGGAGAAGCGTGAAGAGAGAACCGCTCTTCGGGTTGTTGTCAAAATAATTTATTATCTGATTTGCCTTGAACACATCACGGTTGATGATGGCACTTCTCAGCTCGAAGGCATTGAAGTCTTTGCTCACCCCTATTTCTCGCTCCACAATCTCCGGAGTAACACGCCGGTCGTTCTCAGGAAGAGAAATGAGCAGCTTGTCGAGCTCAGAAGTGAGTCGGTGCAAATCTGCTCCCACATGATCAGCCACCATCTGGGTAGCCTTGGGTTCTATGGTTGCCTTGCGGGTCTTGAGATATGTCTCGATGAAGCCCGGCAGATTTCGGTCGTAGAGTTTCTTGCTCTCAAAAACCACACCCGCCTTGGCAGCGAGGGCAGAAAACTTTTTACGGCTGTCGAGCTTGCCGTTTTTATAACAGAAAACAAGGATGGTTGTTTTTACCGGATTTTCGAGGTACTTCTCGAGCGCTTCCAAATTCCGCAAATTCTGAGCCTCTTTCACAACCACCACTCTATACTCCGACATCATTGGGTAGCCCTTGCACAAATCTGCCACCTGCGCACCCGTAACATCTGCTCCGAAAACCACCGTCTGGTTGAAGTCACGCTCCTCAGGTTGGAGCACATTTTCAGAAATGTAGTCGCAGATTTTATCTATATAAAAGGGTTCCTCGCCCATCAGAACATAGACGGGCGAATACTTTCGAGCCTTCAGATCTTTCATGATAGACTCGTAACTTATTGCACTTTTCTTTTCTACCATTGGATTATTTTTTGTAACTTTGCACCCAGCAAACTCGGGGGTGCGGGCAAGCATTTGCTCCGCCTCCAGGTTCGCAGTTTTCTGAGGTGCAGTTTTCTGCTGCACTTCGACTGCAAAGTTACAAAAAATAAATTGAACTGCCTATATAAAATAGGTAGTTTTTGAAAAAGAGGTATGGTTAAAAGACCAAAAGAAACCCTATCATAAGACGGGGGAAAGAAACATCATCATATATATAATAAGGTATAGAAAAAATGATTCGCTTAAATTTGCCATCTTTCGACATCAAGGTTTCGGGCTCAAAACAGCATCCCCAGATACTGGATGTGCTGCGCCGGAAGTTCATCACGCTCACTCCCGAAGAGTGGGTGCGCCAGCATTTCGTTCATTTTCTCATCGAGCACAAGGGGTATCCTGCCTCGCTGCTCGCCAACGAAATCCAGCTGAAATGTGGCGACAAAGTGCTGCGCGCCGACAGTGTGCTCTACTCCCGTGAGTTGCAGCCCCGCATGATTATCGAGTACAAAGCCCCTCACATCCCCATCACGCAGAAAGTGTTCGACCAGATTTCGGTCTACAATCTTCTGCTCCATGTCGACTTTCTGGTGGTGAGCAACGGGCTGGAGCATTACATCTGCAAGATGGATTATGAAAGTAAAAAATATGTATTTTTAGAGACCATTCCCGATTATTCCGATTTATTGACATTATGAGCGCATCGGGGGCCAGTTCAGAAGTTTTTAAACAGAGCTTCTCCCAGCCTTCAAAATTTGCGAATTTCCGCCCAACCGGCCATCCGTTTTAGAATTCGCGAATTTTGGAGGCCTTTTTTCTACCTCCTTTTCCTCACCCTTTTTGAGCACTCCTTTCTCTCCCATCCCCTTTCTCGCGTTATTTTTTAATAAAAAACCCATTTTCATTTTGTATTCTCCTCCTTTTATACTATCTTTGCAACTAATATATATATATTAAGGTATAGACTGCCTAAAAGAACAGAAAGATATGGAGAATAAAAAGATAAAAATCGCCGTAGCCGGAACAGGATATGTAGGCCTGAGCATCGCTACCCTGCTGAGCCAACATCATGAGGTGGTGGCAGTAGACGTGGTACCCGAAAAGGTGGAGCTCATCAACTCGCGCCGCTCGCCTATCCAGGACGAATACATAGAGAAATATCTGGCAGAAAAGGAACTCAACCTCAAAGCCACAACCGATGGAGAAGAAGCCTATAAGGATGCCGACTTCGTAGTGATTGCCACACCAACCAACTACGATCCGGTGAAAAACTACTTCGACACCTCGCACGTAGAAGAAGTCATCCGCCTGGTGATGCAGGTGAATCCCGATGCCATCATGGTCATCAAGAGTACCATCCCGGTAGGCTACACCGAAAGCATCCGCCAGAAAACGGGCAGCAAGAACATCATCTTCGCTCCCGAATTCCTGCGCGAGAGCAAGGCACTCTACGACAACCTCTACCCGAGCCGCATCATCGTGGGCAGACCGAACGGTGACGAGCGACTGGAGCAGGCAGCCCGCACCTTTGCAGAACTGCTGAAAGAGGGAGCCATCAAGCAAGACATAGAAACCCTGTTCATGGGACTTACCGAGGCAGAAGCCGTGAAACTCTTCGCCAACACCTACCTCGCCCTGCGCGTGAGCTACTTCAACGAGCTGGATACCTACGCCGAAATGAAGGGTCTCGACACCAAGGCGATTATCGACGGAGTGGGTT
>UMHE01048399.1_pt1 | contig 13841 bp, 13 predicted proteins | sample 1965451 | NCBI WGS metagenome assembly UMHE01 (sample SAMEA4836090, study PRJEB28245) | human gut metagenome | biome: gut microbiome; material: fecal sample | place: Denmark | collected 2008 | reverse complement strand
TTATAAATAAAGTTAAATCAAAGTGTTGCGGAATTAAGGGAAACTAAAAATCTTTACTTTGGTCTTGTTTTTTATATAATTTCTCTTGTTCAGGGCCATTACTATATATCATTTGCCCCTCTCCAGAATCAGTTGATTGAAAAGATACTATTAAATTGTCTTTATAATAAAAGAAGAGAGAATCATTTTTATATTCACTAGCATCTTTTAAAAATTTTCTTCCACGATCAGATTTTTCAAAAAAATGCGCCAACATTACATAAGGTTTTTCCTTATACTTATTTTTATCTGTTTTAGCCAAACTAATAGAATAAATCATCTCGCTCAAATGCCCATTCAAATATTGAGGAGTAAAAGAAAGATACATCTTATGTACATCATCTACAAATAGCTCATAAGAGCTATTGTATATATCACATTTCTCTATAGGCGCAGCATCTTCATTAATGTAATCTGTCAAACACAACATATTCTTTTCTGCCAAAACCTTAATTACAGAATCAACTTGAGTTTCGTTCATACCAAGCTTAAAACCTGCAAATAATTTAGTTTCTTTCACAGAAGACTTTGTTGATAATTCTATCGCAGCCGCCAAAGCAGGATCTTTTATTACTTCCCGCTTTGTTTGCTTACAAGAATAAAACAATATACACAAGATTAAAAACAACACTTTTTTCATAACGCTATTCTCTTTTATTTCCCTATTTGCAGCAGCTTCACGGCTCGCTGCACAATCTCGTTTGTTTCGTTCCATACTTGGAAGTATTGGCTCATATCCCAAATATCTCGCGCTACAAGGGCTTTCAACTGCAAAGCCAGGTATTTCCTCGTCTGAATCAATTCAGCGTCGTCCTTAGGCTCTATTTTTTCTTTCTTGCCCTCGGCAATGATTTCATCCACGAGCGACTGAGGAACCTCATAGCTTGCCAAGAACTTATCAAAACTCTTATATTGGCTCTTCAATTCCTTGCGATGAGCGTCGATGAACTTCAAACTATGGTTGATGACGATGCTCTTGGCAGCCAACTGGCGGTGCATCTTGGTATATTTGGTTGTATCCAATGGCACGAAGTAATCTGGCATGATACCACCGCCACCATAAACCACACGATGCTTTCTCAAAGTGTAATACTTCAAGGAATCAGCCAAGTGGATGCTGTCCTGGTTGGTGAACTCACCATGCTTGTATCGCTTGTCAAGATCCATCGCATAGTCCTCACGGTCACCTTTCTTATATGGTTTCTGAATACATCTGCCACTTGGGGTATAGTAATGGGCGATGGTGAGACGGATTTCACTGCCATCTTCGAAGGTAAGCGGACGCTGCACCAGTCCCTTGCCAAAGGTTCGGCGACCCACCACTACACCTCGGTCTTGGTCCTGGATGGCACCAGAAACGATTTCGGCGGCAGAGGCAGTAAACTCATTGGTGAGCACCACAATCTTGCCCTTGCGCCAACGACCATTAGCCTCAGCACGGAACTCCTGACGAGGAGCCTTGCGACCATTGGTATAGACAATCAAATCGCCTTTCTCCAAGAACTCATTGGCAATCTGAGCCGCCGCCTGGAGATAACCACCTCCATTGTCCTCCAAGTCGAAGATGAGGTCTTTCATGCCCTTCTTCTTCAAGGAATCCATCGCCTCAGAAACTTCCTTGTGGCTGGTCATACCGAAACTTCCCAAACGGATATAGCCGATACCCGGACGAATCATGTAGGCTGCATCCATCGTTGTGACAGGAATCTTGTCACGCTTCACATTGAAGGTCAACCTGTCCTTGATGCCACGGCGCACAATAGTGAGCTTCACCATCGTTCCCTTAGGACCACGAAGTCGCTTCATGATTTCCTCCTTACTCATCTTCACGCCAGCGATGGCAGTGTCGTTGACTGCCACGATGCGGTCGCCCGCCACGATGCCCACCTTCTCAGAAGGACCATTGGTAACGGGTTGGATGACGAGCAAAGTATCATCCACCATATTAAACTGCACGCCGATACCATCGAATGAGCCATTGAGCGACTCGTTCATCGACTGCGTTTCCTTGGCGGTGGTGTAGGAAGAATGAGGATCCAACTTCTCCAACATGCCACGGATGGCATCCTCGACAAGTTTGTTCTCATCCACACTATCCACGTAGAGGTTGGCAATGGCGATTTCCGCCCTTCCCAATTTCTCTATCGGGCTGTTCTTGCCCATTCTCACACGCATCTGGGCACTGACAGAAGTGATTGCCATGAATGCCACTAGCGCAAAAACTAAGTATTTCTTCATTGTATAATATTGTTTCTAATTAATCCAGCGGAGCCGAGTCTTCCTCAGGAATATCCTCCTCTATCACCAAATTGTCGATGATGAAGTTCTGACGCTCCATGGTGTTCTTGCCCATATAGTACTCCAAGAGCTTCTGCACTTGGTCGGTTTTGTGCAGAGTAACCTGCTCCAATCGCATATCCGGACCGATGAAGTGAGCAAACTCCTCCGGCGAAATCTCTCCCAATCCCTTGAATCGGGTGATTTCCGGGTCAGGACCGAGGTCTCTGATGGCTTGCTGGCGCTCCTCATCGCCGTAGCAGTAATGCGTGATGAAATCGCCCTTCTTCTCCTTAGGTCCCAGTTTGGCATCAGCATCTGCCACCGCCTGCTTGTTCTTGATTTTGGTTCGCTTGTTGCGCACACGGAACAATGGGGTTTGCAGCACATATACGTGACCTTTCTTGATAAGGTCGGGGAAGAACTGGAGGAAGAACGTGATGATAAGCAATCGGATGTGCATGCCATCGACATCGGCATCCGTCGCCACGATCACCTTGTTGTAACGCAATCCGTCCAAACCATCCTCGATGTCGAGTGCCGCCTGGAGCAAGTTGAACTCCTCGTTCTCATACACCACCTTCTTGGTCAAGCCAAAGCTATTCAATGGTTTACCACGCAGTGAGAACACCGCCTGGGTATTCACGTCACGGCTCTTGGTGATGCTTCCACTGGCAGAATCGCCCTCGGTGATGAAGATGGAAGATTCCTCCTTGCGCTCATTCTTGGCATCACTGAAGTGGATGCGGCAGTCACGCAACTTACGATTGTGGAGGTTCGCCTTCTTGGCACGCTCACGAGCCAACTTGGTGACACCAGCCATCGCCTTGCGCTCACGCTCGCTCTCCTTGATTTTGTTCTCCAAGATCTCAGCCACATCGCTATGGATATGGAGATAGTTATCTACTTCCTTCTTGATGAAATCGCCCACATACTTGTTGATGGTCTCGCCACCATTCGGAGTCATCGTGGTGCTACCGAGCTTAATCTTCGTCTGACTCTCGAAGACTGGCTCCTCTACGTTCAAGGCTATGGCAGCAACGATACCATTACGGATGTCGCCATACTCATACTTGCCATAGAACTCCTTGATGGTCTTGGCGATATGCTCCTTGAAGGCACTCTGATGAGTACCGCCCTGAGTGGTATGCTGACCATTGACAAAGGAATAATACTCCTCGCCATACTGATTGGTATGTGTGAAGGCTATCTCAATGTCCTCACCCTTCACATGCACGATTTCATACAATCCCTCATTGGTCATGTTATCGGTCAAGAGGTCCTGCAAGCCATGACGACTCAGAATACGGCGACCATTGTGCATGATGGTAAGACCGGTATTCAGATAAGTATAATTGCGAAGCATGGTTTCCACGATGTCATCATGGAAAGAATAGTTCTTGAAGAGAGTATTATCTGGTTCGAAGAAGATGTAAGTACCATTCTCGTCCTCGGTCTTCGAAGTCTTGTCGCTCTTGAGGTTACCACGCTCGAAAACCAAGTGGCGCACCTTGCCATCACGGAAGGATTTCACCTCGAAATGGGAACTGAGGGCATTGACCGCCTTCACACCGACGCCATTCAAGCCGACACTCTTCTTGAACGCCTTGCTATCATACTTACCTCCGGTATTGAGCACGCTGACCGCCTCGACAAGTTTGCCTTGCGGAATACCACGTCCATAGTCACGTACGCTGACACGAAGATGGTCCTCTATGTCGATTTCAAGACGGGAACCAGCTCCCATCTTAAACTCGTCGATGGAGTTATCCACCACCTCCTTTAAGAGCACGTAAATGCCATCCTCTGGCAAGTTGCCGTCGCCCAAACGACCGATATACATACCTGGACGAGTACGCACATGCTCCATGTCGCTCAAGTGGCGAATGTTGTCATCGGTATATTCCACAGATTGCTGCTGCGGAGCGTTCCCCTGCTCTTCTTCCACGTTTAGATTATTTTTGTCTTCTGACATAAGTCCTCCTTGGTTTTATTGGTTAACCGAAAGGAACGCCTCCTTTCCTCACACGAGATGGAGGAATTCTCAGGAAGCCATTCCCTTATACATTCGGCATTCTTTAGATTTTCTTGATATAGCATTCACGGCGTTTGTGCTGGATAGGACTCAATGGCCCCCACTGTCCCTGCACTGCCGTATTGGTTTCCATCTCCACCTGTGTCTCTCCCCACTCGATGCCGTACTTCTGATAGATAGGAATCAAGTCGGCAAAGAGGAGCGCATTGGCACCTTTGGCACGATACTCAGGAAGGATACCGACCAACAAGAGATCGACGATCTTGGTCTTGTGGAACTTGATGGCACGTAGCAGATGCCACCATCCGAACGGCAACATTCTGCCTCGATGGCACTTCTGCAAAGCGATTGACAGGGAAGGCATAGAAATGCCGGCACCCACCAACTTGCGCTCATCTCCCGACCAATCCTCGATAAGGGTAACAAACTCCAGGTCGAGCATGCCGAGATACATCTTGATATACTGGTTGATCTGCTTCTGTGTGAGCTGTGAATATCCATAGAGATGGCTATAAGTGGCATTGATCAAGTCGAAAATCTTCTGACCATATTCTTCGTCAAACACCATCTTCTTGGTCAGCTTGACCACATGCAGATTGTATCGCTTCTGAATCATTGCTGCAATCTTGGCATATTTCTCAGGCACAGCCTCTGGCACCATCAGTTTGTTCTCCACGTACTTGTTATCGATCTCGAAGCCACCAATCGCCTTGATGTGCTCAGGATAATAAGGATAATTGTAGATGGTAGGCATCGTACCTAGTTGGTCGAATCCCCAGGTCAACATACCCTCAGGATCCATGTCGGTGAAGCCGAGCGGCCCCACCATATCTTCCATGCCCTTCGACTTGCCATAGTCCTCCACAGCTTTCAGAAGAGCCTTCGACACCTCCAGGTCGTCGATGAAATCAATCCATCCGAAGCGCACGGACTTGCGATTCCACTTATTGTTTGCCTTATGATTGATAATAGCAGCGACACGTCCCACCAACTTGCCCTCTTTATAAGCAAGATAATATTCTGCCTCGCAAAACTCGAATGCAGCATTGCGATCTTTGCTCAAGGTGTTCATGTCGTCGCTGAAAAGATTGGGCACATCATACTTATTGCCCTTGTATAGGTCGTAATGGAAGTCGATGAACGTCTTCAAGTCCTTCTTGCTCTCGACCTTTTTGATTTCTATTAATGACATGATTTCAAACTAGTTTGTAACTTTAAACGTGCAAAAATAGCAATATTTCGTCAAACGACCAAATATTGCTATTTTATTTTCAGTTTTTTAGGGTTTATGGGCAACAAGCAGTCCTACCATATCCCCAGAACTATACCTTTTCGCAAATGAAGAGCACGTGGCTCTCATCACTCAGGGTCGTGGCAAAGATATAGGTGTCGCCTCCATCCTTCAGCTTGAGTCGCTTACGCAACTCTGTTACGGAAAGAGGGAAGTTGCGAGTAGCGATATTCGCCTTGGTGATGCCCGAAAGCTGACGCTTGATATCCTTCTTATTGAAGCTAGATACCGCCTTGATGCGGAAGGAACGACCTGGAAAATCTGCCACCGGATCCTCACTCACGAAAAGATGGGAGTTCTTTGCCAACATCTTCACGCCATATCGAGAAGAAATGACGCCGAAACATCCTGCTTTCATCAGGGAGGCGTTCGGCTCATAGAGATAGAGAGGCTTGCAGTTGTCTTGAGGCAAGTCATTCTCTTCGCTTGAACATTTCTCTAGCCCTACGATTCCACATTCTATTCCTGACGCGATGCTCACCACAGACTTGTCGGTCTCATCGTATGACATCACTTGATTGTCATTGATGCAATATATTTTCAAGTGGCTTGTCTCATCATCCGTTTCCGAGGCTTTATCTTCATCCGCTTCTGCACTAGACTTTGTCTTCTTGCCGAAGGAAGAAGAAAGCACGAGAAGAAGTTCCTTGCACTCGTTGCCCGTTGAGACAATATGTACCTCTCTCACACATTTCAACTCACTCACGGCACGATGCCAATCAAGCATCGGAGACAGCTTGATGATGACGAAGTCCGACTTCTCCAGCATCTCATCTTGCAAGAGGGTCACATCAGGGGTACAATCTTGCAGCGACACCACCTTATTGCCTGCATCGTCACGGCGAGCAGGGTCAATGAAAATCAGTCGGAGCGGCATCTCCTTGCTTATTTGAGAATCAGCGTCGCAAGTAGAGAAACCATGCAATACCTCCACTCCATCCCCATTCTTTACGATGGCATTTTTCAAGCCCAACCTCTCGAAGTTCTCTTTTGCCGCCTCGCAGAGATGCGCCTGTCGCTCTACATACATCGAATTGACACCTAGTTGGGCAGCGATGTAGGAGAAATCAACTCCAAAGCCTCCCGTCATGTCCAAGAAGGACACATTTTCCTGCTTTCCAAGAGTATCGTCATTTTTGGTGAATTTGGGAACGACTGTGCCCTTGGTCGCAAATTCGCAAATTTCAGAATTTAGCAATCTCGCTGCCAATTCTGCTTTATACATCGCTGTCACCTCCGACGAACATTGTTCCATCGAAATATGAGGAGGATAAATGATGCCATCGATGTTTGCCCAACGAGGCAACTTGGTACGTGCCATCTGCCGCCCCCGAATCTGGTCGAGGGCGAAAGGCATATCCACATCCGGATACTTACTTCCGAGGAAAGCCAACTGACGTACATCCTCTTCTTGATGCTGACGGATAAAATCTATTGTCGCTTGGTTCATTCTTCACTTACTTGATTACCTTATAGTATTTCTTAGCCGTGGCACGGGAACAGAGATTGAAATGCCACCATTCCGTACGGAGTGGCTTCCATCCTGCATGGCGCATCACCTTTCTCAGTAGTTCCCTATTGCGCAAGGCCTGTTTGGAGATGCGCTTGCTAGCCACCAATTGTGCCTCTTGGTCGATATGCGCCGCCTTGCCGAAATAATCCACCTTGGTTCCCATGTCAAGTGTATCTCCCTTCTCATTGCAGAGAGTGATATCCACTGCCATGCCATAGTTGTGCATACCGCCTCCATGCGCTGGGTTCGACACATAGATATCATTCTTGGTGCCTTTCACCACATTCCACATCTTCTGTTGGATGCTCATCGGACGGGAAGCATCATAAATCTTCAAGCTAAGATGTGGATGAAGCGACTTGAGATAAGTCTGCGCCTCCTTCAGAGCCTTGGCAGCCTTCGGATGGAGATAAGCCTCCTTCAGGTCACCATACAACACCTTACCACAGAAGTTGTCAGCACGGGCATACATCAAGGAAACCAGAATGCTCTTATCCACATCCTTGATATTCACGTAGCCTTGTCGTGCCAGCGACCTTGCCGTAGCACTCAACTTCTGTTCCTGCTGCTTGCCTTGCAGCATTCTTGTTTTTCCCCAAGCCTGCCCATTGCTCGTCAAGAGAAGGCACGCAGCCAAGAGAATCATTATCTTTCTTGCTTTCATCATTGTCGTATTTTGGTACTGCATTATTCTTCACCATTTATTCTCCTTATCAACTCGTCTGGATCGAAATCCTCCATTTTGGAAAATGCAAACCACTTCTTGCCGAGATCTTTGATGGAAGCTCCAACATGATATACAGCTTCATCTATACAAAGAAAACGATCATGAGAACGGCGAAAGATGGAAACCTCTATTGGAGGATATTGACTATTGTAGCGGTCGATGTCCAACTGAAATTGGCGACTTATTTGCTGAGTATAGATAGCAGCCGACACATCAATATTTCGCTTATCCAACAAGGTTAAAACCGATTCATCCACATAATTATCTATCAAGATGATACGTTGCTTGGCACTCTTGATTAATTCTGAGACAAAGGAATATGCATCATAAATTTGGTTGTCGAAAAAGATACCTTGCTTCTGCCGCACATTTCCCTCATCAAGTCTGCGAAAAACTTCATCAATACGCTTATCTTGTTCTTCTTGATGAGACAAGATCTTTGCTTGCACCTTGTTTGATTCCAATTGATTAAACTCTATTGTTTCCAGACGTTGGAAGATAGTAGCATGATTCACCATAAAATGTCGCATCGAAACAAATGCTCGCATAATGCGGATATTCACTTCTATGGCTAGTTTAGAACGCAAGATGCCACTGAGCATAGCAACACCTTGCTCAGTAAAGGCATAAGGCAAATACTTTATATTACTACCACGTCCCTCGTTCAAGGTTCCAATTTGGCACCTTGAACATTCATCTTTTGTCAATTGAAACATGAAATCATCAGGAAAACGCTCTTGATTGCGTTTTACCTGCTTGTTTAAATATTTAGTTTCCACTCCATACAACTCTGCCAAGTCCCGATCGAGCATAACTTGTTTTCCCCTGACAATTCGTATCAGAGATTCCACCTTTACTTCCATTGGCTCTTGCTTTTCCTCTGCCGTTGCCAAATTCATTTCTTCTGTCATTTTCGCCGAAATATTAAAATTATTCGGCAAATATACAACTAATATCTGGAACTCACAAAAAATAAGAGGACAATTATACTTCAAGGTCGCAAATTGTGGCCCTAAGTAATATAGAAAAGCGACCATTCCCTAATCGAGAATAGCCGCTTTTACTTATTGCCTTATTTTACAATTTCTTTCCTTACACTGCTAGTACACCAATAGCAGCACCGCTTTTGGGGGCCTACTTATGGAATACAGACCTTTCGAACCTTAGAACCAGCTTTGACAAGATACATCCCAGACCTCAAACATATACGCTTGGCATTGCCTTTGTAAACAAGCGCACCTCCTAACGTAGTTATTTGACTTTCAACATCATTTGAATCATCAAAAACGATTGTTCTATCTATTACCTTAAAGCCGCTCTCTGACAATGAAGTTTGCTTAATTGCAGACGCTTCAGTAACAACCACAATACAAGTGCCAACAAAATTGCCATCTTCTGTTGTTGCAAGGACCACTGTTTTTCCATAACCCGTTGCAATTATACTACCATCAGCAGAAATCGAGCATACACTTTCATTACTACTCTTCCACGTCACATTTTTGTTAGTTGCATCCTCTGGCTCAAATACAGCCTTCAACTGTGCCTTTTCACCCAAATTATAAAATTCAATTTCTGCAGGATCTATGGATACGCCTGTTACTGGCTGAGCAACGATTATCTCACACGAGTTCGTCACACTACCATCATAGGACGAGACGGTTATTGTCGCTGTACCGTTCTTGTGAGCTGTAACAACACCATTCGCATCTACAGTAGCAACCTCTTCATTACTACTACTCCACTTGATACGCTTGTCAAAAGCATCAGCTGGTTGGATTTCGTCAAACAACTCACAAGACTCTTCTTTTAGCATTTTATGAGGAGAAGTGTAACGGAGCGCTATATTCTCAATCGTCTTTATTTCCTCAATTTCCTTTATGTAAGTGCTATTATAACTTCCAAACACCTTTTTATAAGCGTCAAGACTTCCTTTTGGGACATATAGCTTGTCTATTTTATAAGGGAAAGAATTACTATAACTATAAATGTATTGTGGTGGAACTACCGCCTTAAAATAAGCAACTTTAGCTTCGAGACGAACTCCTAATGTATCACATTTTGAACCAACTACTATTGTGTCTGAAACATAACTATGATCTGCACATTTACTATAATAACTATAATTAGACCTACATCCTCCATGATAAGCTTTTAAACTTTCCGGAAATTCAAAACGAGATGACGAAATCGGCATTTGAATGACCTTTGAACTGGTAACATACCACGATGCTGCATCATCGTCAGGAGAACCTAAACAAACTATATTATTGGGCAAGGAGAAATCATCGCTCGAAATTATATAATTATGAAAAGCACCTGCGCCAATTTCCCTAATTGAAGAAGGTAATGTAACAACACAACTTCCAACATCCACACTCTCATGGGTCCAAAAAGCAGACTTATGAATATACGTGACATTCTCCGAAAATATCAAATGTTTAGGAACACGTGACAAACAATCTTCTCCTAATATATTTGCATTTATAACAAGACTATCTATATTCTTTGCATTCAAGGAATTCAACCCAGCCATTCCTGTAAGAGTACTTGGCATAACAAGCTTTTGCAACGGTTTTTTACAGTAGATGAAATCTCGCCAAATCACATCATCATTATTATTGTCATCAACAAGATGCACCTGATTTATATTTAAGACTTTTAATTTTCTGCTATTTATCAAACCATTTACAAATGCCATATCCGTAGGATTGATATAGCCAGTAATTGTCAAATCCTCCACTGCGACTTGCTGAGCATAAGTCATTTTACTTGATAGCCAACCAGGAGTTTGATTGTCTATCGTCATTACCTTGTCTTGTGCATTCACATTGAGAAATGCAAGCAAGCACACTAAGAAAATGTAAATCTGTTTCATATCACAATCTGTTTATGTTATTTAGTCAATTGTTCCTCTACAACTTTATCCATACCACTATCAGTATAGCATTTATGGAAAGAACTATCTATATGCGAATATTGCTTTATAAACCAAAGTTCTTCTATTGCCATTTGGGATGCAATGTACCTAAGAAATGTTCTTGTTTTAAGTTTCTTGGGAATATCCATTCTCACAAATTCCAATATTTCTTGCAAACTTCTAATATAATGTTCATAGCAAATATTTCTCTCATTTAAAAATATCCGAAAAGCATATTCACCTTTATTACTAAGCGTTTTAGCATTATTATAATCATTTTCAGAAATGTGGTAAGTTTTGATATAAAACTTGTATTTACAATCATTCCTTGCTATATGTTCCATCTTAATTGCTTTCAGTCGTTCTTTTTCATTATCAGAGTATTCATCTTGTCGTAATTGCCATTGATTGATACTTTCTATATCAGTATCCTTCAGGTCGCCTAAATACCTTTTTTGAGACAATGCTTCTACAATTGACTGAACTTCATTATTAGCAAATAAAAAACATTGCCTACCTAAGAACGTCCTAGAAACAACATCTATTCCTTCGGTAATTTGGGAAACATTCACCCTTAGAGCATCTGCTAATTTTCTATGGAATTTTTGTGTCTGATAAAATGTCGATTTAAATTGCTCTTCTTTAAAAGCCCTTCGCTGATGCAAAAAAGTTAAATATGTCAAGATTGCAGTAATTATAGGGATTACAACTGCAACAACTTGCTCTATTATAGTTTTGGATTCTAATATACAAACATTATTTTCCATACAAAACCATTTTACCACGAATCCCCAAATGGCGATAAAACAATCAGATTACGGCAAAAATAAAAAAACGTGGGATTCTACCTGTTACCCGTCCCACGAATCGAGGCCTTCGCATTGCCCAGTACAGTTGAACGAGCAACATCGAAGCCCACGCCGATATGTATATACTTCTCCCTATACAGATATAAGACTCATCGCCAAAAGCAATAAGCCATACCTATAAAGGGATGTGAAATAAACACATCCCGAGGGCATCTACCGTTGCAATGCTCAAGACTGTACTGAAAGTTGCGAAGTTTCGATTCGTCAAGAACAAAGCGTCAAGTAAACGCCTTTATATTATGTCGTGATACCTTATCCCACTAACCATCCGTCTCAGCATGAGTTATCGCCTTTGAGCGGCTCAAAATGCTTCAACACGGCGTGAGCGAGAGTGGCATCCGCTGCAAAGGTAAGCAAAATAATGATAACTTGTATATTTTTCGTGGATTATTTTCGGTTAGAACTGAAAAATGATGATGTTTGGGAGCACAGTAGCCATTAATAAGAAGCCAAGAGGATCGCAACTGATTCTGTTGCGACCCTCTTGTCGCTTTATAGCAAAGGAGTCATATACAGCGGAAGATACGTGATGCCATCCTCTACCTTCAAGTCCTTATCATGAAGCACGTATGGTGTAGCCAATTGCTTGTCATATTTCTTAATGCACTTCTTTAGCGATGTAATCGTATAGTTTGAACCCGACTTCACCTCGTCTATTTTGCTTCCAGTCAAGCAGTTGCTGATATATCTTTCGTTTCATACCCACTCCATTTTACACGTTTCTGAGATTTTTCAACGTACAAATTTACACCTTTCTGAGATTTTTGCAAGAAAAAGCGCATATTTCTTTTGTTTTTTAACCTTTGGAAACAAATGCTAGTCTTTATAAATCAGCTTTCTAACATAAGAATGTATTCTAGGCCTTGATTGCACTATCTAATTTGTACTAATCTTTGCAAATAACTGCACACATGAAAAAGTTTCTCCCAAGAAAAGTATCATTGTATCATTTTTGCGAGAAATTTCTTCATAAAGTATTGATATACTGATATATGAAAGCGCTGACACTTCTCGAAAAAACAGAAAAAAATATCAGTAATGTATCATGTTTTTGGAGAAAAGTATCACGATTTTGGCAAAAGCATCTGCAAAAGCCTAGTTTTTCTGCTTCACAAGCGCATAGAGGAAGCTGAAATTCCCAAGCTAGGGGCACTCTTACCCCTTAGCTTGGGCACTCAATGCCCATAGGCTGGGCACTCATCCCACCAAGCCTTGTAGAATGCGTTACATAGCCACACAAATGCGAAAACAAACCTAAAACATACAAAACATAGCCACACTAAAAAAGTGGGCGAAAAACCAATCGGTTCTTCACCCACTTTATCTATTTTATCATTCGCATCACACTGATGCGGAAGCTTTAATCAGCCAACTTAGCCTTCAAGAACTCACGGTTCAAGCGAGCGATGTTAGCGATGGTCTCGTTCTTAGGACATACAGCCTCGCAAGCGCGGGTGTTAGTACAGTTACCGAAACCAAGCTCATCCATGCGTGCAATCATCTTCTTAGCGCGAGTAGCAGCCTCTACACGACCCTGTGGGAGAAGTGCCAACTGGCTAACCTTTGAGCTAACGAAGAGCATTGCAGAACCATTCTTACATGCTGCTACACAAGCACCGCAACCGATACATGTAGCGCAGTCCATAGCCTCGTCTGCATTCTCCTTAGGAATCAAGATAGCATTAGCATCCTGAGCCTGACCGGTACGGATGCTGGTGTAACCACCTGCCTGGATAATCTTATCGAAGGCTGAACGGTCAACCATACAGTCCTTGATGATAGGGAAACCAGCAGAACGCCAAGGCTCTACGGTGATCACGTCGCCATCGTTGAAACGACGCATATAGAGCTGACAGGTTGTAGCGCCACGCTCTGTCTTACCATGTGGAGTACCATTGATGTAGAGAGAGCACATACCGCAGATACCCTCGCGGCAGTCGTGGTCGAATACGAAAGGCTCCTGACCTGCCTCGATGAGCTCCTCGTTCAAGATGTCGAGCATCTCAAGGAATGAGGTATCATCTGGGATGTTCTTCATCTCGTGTGTATCGAAGTGACCCTGTGCTCGTGAGGACCATTCTGCTTCCAATACTTGATAGTGAAACTTATATTTCTTGCCATTGTCTTGTACGCTTTTTAGTTCTTGTAATTTCTTGTCTGTACCTTAATTGCC
>UMHE01039257.1_pt1 | contig 13841 bp, 8 predicted proteins | sample 1965451 | NCBI WGS metagenome assembly UMHE01 (sample SAMEA4836090, study PRJEB28245) | human gut metagenome | biome: gut microbiome; material: fecal sample | place: Denmark | collected 2008 | reverse complement strand
TCCCCTTCTGTATAATATTTCTCTTTATTTTCATACATCAGGTAGTCCGCCTGACGGATGGCCTCCGCAAGGGGATGCACGCCGCTGACGCCGCCGATGCTGACGGACAGGTGCAGCTCCGGATGCTCCGGAATGACGATCCGGCGGACCGCCTCCCGGATCTCGTTCTGCTTCCGCGTAAAAATATGCTCGTTCATTTTCGGGAACAGCAGTAAAAATTCGTCGCCGCCGTAGCGGATCAGCGTATCCGTGCTGCGGATGCAGGAGCGGATCGCGGCGGCAATGTCCCGCAGGGCGGTGTCTCCGGTCTGGTGGCCGTAGACGTCATTTACCTGCTTGAAGCTGTCCACGTCGATGATCGCCACATGCTCCATGCCCTCCAGATGGGAGCGGTATGACTCAAAGTACCGCCGTGCATAGGTGTTCGTGAGCGGGTCCATGAACAGCTCCATGTTCTCGGCCCGGCTGTGATCCAGCAGGAGCCGGGTGCCGTTGGCGTCGATCCAGCGGCCCTCACTCAGCTTGGACAGCATTTCCAGCACACAGGGCATCCCATTCAGGCACAGGTATTTTGAAATGACGAAGTACATATCCGTATTGGTAAATTCCAGCTTGTTCAGAGTCGTTTTCTGGGCGAGTGCCCGGGAGGAAATGCAGTTAGCGCAGCTGCGGCCGTTGTCCCAGAAGGCCGCGCAGTGGCTGCCGGTGGGATGGAGAACGCCCTGCTCGTCCAATTCCAGCACGGAATTGGTAGTGGGGTCTACGAGGCGGACAACGTCGAATATCATTCTCAGACGGCGTATCTCCGCCGCGAGGGCCTGCGTGCCGTCCTCCGTATTCACGTCTGCGGCCGACAGCAGCAGCGGCTTTTTGACGGAGAGCTGCGGGTCCACCAGTTGACCCACGGCGCCCACATAGTGCTCCGGCTGCCGGTCGGACCACAGCGTCCGCACCCGCAGATCGCACCAGTGATGCTCCGTGCCGCAGGGCAGCAGCAGGCTCACGGAAAATTCCGGCGTCTCCTTGGTCGTGGCATCCATCGCCTCCTGCAGCTGGCGGAAATCCTTCTGACTCAAGCGGCAGAAGCACTCCGGGTGGGCGGCGTTCTTCACTGTATGACGGTGCTGGGGCGGTTCATCCCAATTGGTGACGTCCACCAGGCCGGAAAGCGCGTCGAATTCAAACTGGACCCCGCCGCTGCAGGACGCGAAGAAGTCGATGCGCTCCTGCAGGGACTCCAGCATCCGCTGCACCCGGTCATTCCGCGGCAGATCGGCCCGGGCCAGAAGCTCATCGGACAGCCGGTTCACCTCCAGCCGGTAGGGGTCTCCGTCCAGCGGGACATGGGACGTGATGCGGAGCCGGGGCGATACGTCCACCAGGCATTCCAGCAGCAGCGGATTGAAGGCGCCGCACTCTCCCCCCAGGATCATGGCGATGGCTGTATCGTGGTCAAAGGCTTTTTTGTAGCACCGCTCGCTGGTCAGCGCGTTGTAGACGTCTGCCAGAGCCACCACCTGCGCGGCGATGGGGATCCGTTCTCCCCGCAGCCCGTCCGGGTAGCCGTGGCCGTCCCACCGCTCATGGTGCCAGCGGCAGATCTCCAAGGCGTAACGGAACAGCGGCTTTTCCTGTCCGAAGGTCATCTGCTCCAGGATCACCGCGCCGGCTGCTGCGTGGGTCTTCATCACGGCGAATTCCTCCGGGGTCAGCTTCCCCGGCTTGTTCAAAATCTCCTCCGGAATGGTGATCTTGCCGATATCATGGAGGGCGGAAGCCGTTTTGATCAGGGCGATGTCCTCCTCGGAGAGATGGTAGTCCTTCGTCTTCTTTACCAGCTGGCGGAGCAGCAGCTCCGTTATACCGCGGATGTTGCGGATATGGTCGCCGCCCTCATGGTTGCGGAATTCCACCACATGGCTGAGAATTCCCACCATCAGGTTGCTGTTTTCCTCTTTTTCCCGGATCTGGTCAGACACCAGATGCATCAGCCGCTTCTGGTTGGCATAGAGCTTCAGGGTATTTTCCACGCGGCGGCGCACGATAAAGGTGTCGAAGGGGCGGCGGATATAGTCCGTAACGCCCATGGCGTATGCCTGCTGAATGGCCTGACTGGTCTCATCGGCGGAGATCATGATGACCGGGATCTCGTCGATCCACCGGAAGCGGTTCATCTGCTCCAGCACCTGAAAGCCGTTCATCTCCGGCATATTGATGTCCAACAGCATCAGATCCACCGTCAGCTTCTTTTCCATCAGCCGGACAGCTTCCCGCCCGTCCGAAGCCTCAATATAGTGATACTGCTCCCCCAGGATCTCCATCAGCATCATGCGATTCAGTTCCGAATCGTCAACGATCAAGACTGTCTGTCGTTCCATACAGCCATCCCCTCCTGCTTCCGCTTGCAAAAAAGCGTGTCAACGTCCGCTTTTTGTTTTCGTATATTTATGCGCGGCAGATCTTCGCCGCCGCGATGCACCGCGGCGACGGCCTGCTTCCCTCCCCCGGTCAGTCCACTGCCCGGAGAAGCTCCACCGTTCTGTTGTACGCCTGCGCCAGCTGGCCGTAAAGCACTTCGCTGCCGTCCAGCCGTCCGGCCCGCAGCAGCTCCGTCAGCTCGCTGGCCGGGGCGGTCAGATGGGAAAAGCCCAACGTCAGGCACAGGCCCTTGATGGTATGCGCCGCCCGGAACGCCGTTTCCACGTCGCCCTGTTCCAGTGCTTTCGTCAGCTCCGCGAAGCTCTTGTCCTCCGGGAATTTCACGGCGAATTTCCGGATCATGGCTTCGCTGGGAATTCGCTGGGAAATCTCCTCAAAATCCGCGCCCATCGCCTGATAACACTGCTTGATCGTCATTTTTATGCCCCCATATCTGCTGTCAGCATTTTTATGAATGCAACATTGTAACCACCGGCATAACCGGTGGTTACAATGCTGTCTAATTCGTCTCCTGATTGATCTGCTTTACCTGAAACTTGGCCTCGGCCAGCTTGGTATCCCGCCCGTCCTCGATTTGGAATTTAACGGTGAAGACATTCTCCTCGTAGGTTACGGAAAATTCTTGGACCTTCAAGCCCTCCGGATAGGCGTATGCACCCAGGAGTTTATTCTCTCCCAGATACACCTGACCGCTGTCTTTCACGGTAAAAATATCCTTAGCCGGACCTTTCACATAGCCCACGCCCTGAATAAACACCACGTCGGTCTCCACCGTGCAGTAGCGCAGCTTGTCGCTGATGGCGGTAGTCAGCGTGGAGCAAAGCTCCTGGGCCTGAGAGTCCGCCATGGAAATGCGGAAGCTCCGCACCGCAGCATTGGCACCCACCGCCACAAGGCTGCTGAACAGCAGCACGATGATCACCGTGCAGAGCATCTCCGTCAGGGTCAGGCCGTTTTGATTCCGCAGTTTTTTCATGACCCGGCCCCCGCTTTATCGTGGCTGTAATAGTAATAGCCGTTGTTTTCGTAGAGCGACACCTTGCCGGAGCCGGTTTTTTTACCGCTCGCTCCCTCTCCGGTCAGCATGACTGTCGGAGGATTTGTCGGATCTGTCGGATCTGTCGGTTTTGTTGCATACTGAAACATAACATCCGTGTTCCGGGTCTTGGCGTTGATCTTTTCCGCCGTGACCACAGACGTGGCCAGAATGCCAAAGGCCAGCACGGCGATCAGGATGGAGACCAGAGACTCCACCAGCGTTTCGCCCCGGTTATTTCTCAGCTTGTTCATGGGCCTGTCACCTCGATCCCTTTGGTGATCCTCTGCGGCTCCCACTTGACCGTGGTCTTGTATATATACGAGTAGTTATCTCCGCTGGAGTCGGATTCCGACTCCTCCTCTTTTGTCAGCTTCCCCTGCATGGTCAGGGTCATGCGGCAGTCATCCGTCTTACCCTCTTCCGGCTTCAAATACAGCTGTACCTGAATTTTGCCGTCCTTCTGTGCGGAAAAGGCGGCTGTCACCGTCCGCAGGCTGGTATCCTCGTCGATCTTCAGATCCACTTCGATGGTATCGCGGAAATCCTTGAGACTGGCATATTCGTTATTATCGCTGCCATTCTCAATGCAGGCGGACAGCCATTGACCCATGATCCCCTTTGGGGGGTCTGTTACCTTAGCTTCGCGTAAGACCGTATATGTTGTATTCCCCTCCGCATCTGTGTGCGCGGTATGGGTCTCCGTCATGGTCCGCTCATACGTGTCCCCCACAATGCTGTCCCGGATCAGTTCCGCGGCGGAGCTGACCGTCAGGTAGTTCTGCTGGGCTTCCCGGTCACTTTTCATGTGGTGGGCGGCGCTGACGGCAGCCGTCAGGATCGCCGCGCCCACCGCCATGGCCAGCAAAATGAGCAGGAGGGCCATCAGGATCGTAGCGCCGCTGTTGTTTTTTAACTTTTTCATTCGGATCGCCCTCCTTTCTTCTCATTTTCCCGGAAAATCTGACAGCAAACTCCGTCCCATTGTGTTTGTTCAGCCTCCGCCGCTTGTTCCCTTGACCGTTACCGGCAGGATCGCCGTGGCGGTGTAGTTCTTGCCGCCCACTGTGCAGGTCGCTGTGATGCGGAGCAGCGTTTCTCCCGCGGTAACGCCCTTGACCGTAATCTCATCACCAACAGGCTCGATAACCTCTGCCACCGCCGGGTCATCGCTGGTGACTGTCCAGGTGGCTGTATGCGCTTGATTCTTCTTGTCAACAGCCTTGAGCTGGACGGTCTCATCCTTTCCTACGTTCAGATCAACGCTTTCCTTTTTCAAGTCCACCTTCAGATCAGCCGTGACCGTGACCATCAGCCGGGCGGTATAGTCGCCGTATTTGGCCGTTACTTCGGCTGCGCCGGTCCCTACGCCCGTCAGCGTGACCGCAAAGTCGCCCGCATGGTCTCCCGTTTCGATTTTGGTAGCCTCTGCCGTGACCACGCCCTCGGGGCTGTAAGTAAAGGTCGGCAGTGCCGTCGAAACCGTCCCCTCGGGTACATTGAGCAGATTCAGTTCCAGTTCCTTCGTGGCCCCGGAGGACGGCACATAGTCCGCGATCAGGTCCAGAGAGACAATACCCTCGTTCCAGAGCATACCCACCTTGGGCCACGCGCCGTAGTGCAGGTTGACCGTTTCGCCGAGGCTGTTCTTCTGCGTCAGCACCGTGGGGAAGGGATAATCCTGCCCTTGCAGAGCCGCATCGCTGCCGGGGAAGCTGTACTTGCCGTGGATCGTGGAACCGTTTTCCATATTGGTGACCCAGCCGAACCCATCGCCCAGCTTGGTTTGGAAGTTCTCAGTCGACATCTCGGTGTAGGAGCATTCCGTCAGGCCGATGCTGTAAATATTATCCTTGCCGTTTCCCCACATAACGCTCGCCATGTCTCGCAGGTCGCCCCGGAGCATACGCTCCCGCGCGGCCGTTTGTGTTGTGCCTGGCGTCCCGCCTCCGTAAACATCGGCAAGCGAACTTTTCGCCGAATCACCTTTTGCTCGCAATGCATTGGAGAAATCGATCTTCGCACTGTCAGCAAGATAGTAGCAGTTTTGGATCGTCAGCCGCTCCGCCTGACCAAATCGGTCCGCAACGCTGCCGATGAGGCTGATACCATTGATCGTTCCCTCCAGCTTCGGGAAGATCACATATGTGTAGCAGTTCTTATAGGTCGGCTGACCGTCAATCACACTGGTGCTGCCGGTAAAGTTCACGAAGTTGGACGAGAAACCGCTGCCGCCGATGCCGCCAAGGAAAATATACGTAGCCGGACTTGATCCCCCACTCATATTGAAGGTGGTATTGTTCGTAAACTGAAGTGTTTTTGCGTCAAGTAGGCTTCCGCTTCCAACACGCTCGCGGAGCGTTTCATTCCCCACAGTGATCGTACCGCCGGAGTAGCAGTCCGTCACGCTGTAGCGCACGCCGCCAGCTATACCGCCCACGCGGACAAATGTGCCGTATTGCGGCGCGTTCAAGGCGCCGTTTTCATTGTTATCACGGTGGGTGCAGTTAATCTGAATGTCCACCACTGCGGTGCATTTCATCAGGTTAACGTTGGAAACACCGATCAAACCGCCGACTACCGCCTCACCAAGCTGCTGTTTATTCTTGCTGTTGTCAGCAACGGTATAGCCTGCGATGGCGCAGTTCTGGATGGTACTGTTGCCAAGATTGTCTTGATAATCATAAGCAATGCCCACCAAGCCGCCCAGAGCATAGGCGCACTGATACTGGTCTTCATTCCGTGTACTTGTGCCCTTCGGCGTGTAGCCTGTGCTGCGCTGGATCACACCATTGTTGTCGCTGTAGAGCATGATGTTTTCGATCGTTGCGCCTGCCGTGGTGCCAAATACGCCCACATTGTAGCAGTTGGAATTGATGGCGATGTTCTTGATGTAGTAGTTCCCGCCGTCGTACTGCCCGCCAAACCACGTATACAGCACAACATTGTAGTCGCTGTCTGTATGATTGTCTACCGCACCGGCGATGGGGTGGAACGGAGTGTTCTTTTCGCCGTTCGTCGGGTTATCCATGTCCACGCCGTTCACGTCATGGGTCTGGGTCCAACTCCGCTGGGGGCGGTTACTCAGCGCAGCGCTCATCTTCTGCTCCCCTTGCTCCGTGACCGTGGCGTATTGCAGATAGGGGAACTGCTTATACGTTTTTGAGGTCACCGGTCGGTCCGTTCCGGTATTAAAATCAAAGGTGTAATAATACCACGGCCATTGCCACATCATTTCTTCTTTTGCTGTAACTTCACAGCTCCAGTTGATGAATTGGAGCTGCTTCACGGAGCGGATCTGGTACGGCTTTTTCTTGGTAGCCGTCTTGCCGAGGTCCTGCGCGTTAGCCACATCCTGACCCGCACCGACTGTGCAGTAGGAGTCTCCGAAGAAGGGGCAGACGGCGTAGGTGTATGTATTGCTGTCCTGCGCCAGTTTCCATGTGCCGTTGGCCGCAAGGGTATAACTGCCATTGCTGCTGTTGGTCTCTGCCGACAGCTGCAGGCCGTCTTTGCCGTCGGTCCGATAGCAGGTGAAGGTATAGCCGGGCACCTGCTTGGCAAGCGCTTTTTCCGCTGCGTCATTTTTCCCCTCAAGGACAAAGTTGTCGCTCGGCGTCAGCTTCCCACTTGTTCCGTCCTTGCAGTAGTAGCCGTAGCCGAAATCGGTGATCTTGCCGCCGTCATCGTGGGCGGTGCAAAGGCTGCTGCCCGCCTTGCGGGTATTTTCGGTGAAGCCGATGTAGGAGAAGTGATAGCCGCTGTTGGCGCCGCCCTCCTCCTTTTCCCAATAGACCATGCCGATGGTTCCCATGTCCGCGTCGGTGACCCAGTCGCCGTAGTGGACGTGCTTCTTGTCCGTGGCGGTGACGCTGCTGGGATAGGGATACACCTTTTCAGCGTCATCCGTATTCTGGTGGTTGATGCTGTGCCCTGCATCATCAACCTTGGCAAAGCCGTCCAATTTCAGCGTCTTCATCTGCTCATGATTCTGCGCCTTCGCACCGTTGGTGCCCGCCTTGTAATCGTACAGGCGCACCGTCCCCGCGAAGGTATAGGTGCCGCCGCTGAGGTAATAGCAGTCGGAAACGCTGCCGTGATCCGACGTGAAGCCGTTGACCTCCGCGCCCGTCACCGCGGTCAGCGCCGTGGCGCAGTAGCTGTTGCGGATGGTGCCCTGATTGTCGCCCACAAAGCCGGAGATCATGGCACTGCCGCGGATCTCCGTCAGTTCGATGCTGCCGAGGGCGTAGCTTTGGCGGATGTAGCCGCTGCCGTCGTTCATACCCACCAGACCGCCGGCACAATAGCTCCGGGCATAGGTGCTGGTGCCGGTGATGCTGGGAATATCGGCGCTGCATGCCTGGATCAGGCCCTCGTTGCAGCCCACCAGACCGCCGAGGTAGTAGGTGCTGCCGCTGTAGGCGCTGCCGGACAGCCGGTAGCCGGAAACGGCGCAGTTTTTGATCGTGCCGCTGTTTTTACCGGCCAATACGCCTGTATACACCGTTTTCCACTGGACATTGCCGCCCAATTTGGACGTGGGGGCATTGGCCAGTTCCTGATCCGTTGTCACAACGATGTTCTCCAGCGTTCCTGTTGTAAAGCCGAACAGGCCGACGGCATGGCCGTCCTCCCCGCTGGCAAAGGAAACGCCGGTGATGATATGGCTGCCGCCGTCATAGCGGTGCTTAAAGGCAGTGGCTTCTTTCTGTCCGATGGGAGCCTGCTCCTTCACCGCTTTCCCGTCCTTGCCGTAAGCAACCCAGTCATAGGCTGCGTAATCAATGTCCCGCTCCTGCTGGAAGGCGGCATCTTTGTGCAGAACCTTCTCGTCGGCGTATTTGTCGTAATATTCACTCAGGGCGTACAGCTGCCGCGCCGTGCGGATGCTGACCAACTCCGGCACTCCGGCGTCTGCCGCCAGCGCAGTCTTGGCAAAATGGGGGTTGTAGTAGTAGGCCTTGCCCGCCACACCCACCGTCAGCTCCGTGAAGAAGCCGGTCGGGACATCAGTGACATTCTGCACCAGATCTGCAGGCAGGGGAAGCAGACAGTAGGTCTTTTTTGTGCCGTCCTTGCCAGTGACCTGAATGTAGATCACGGTGTCTTTGTCCAAAGTATATGGTGTATCGCCGTCCGTCACGGTTACAGCATCAGTAGGCAAGTTCTTCTCATAGACTACGCCGTAGCCGTCGCCCTTCACCGTTTTGTCGGACAGTGCCTCAACGTTCGCGCCGAAGAAGCCGTAGCTCCTGTCAGCGTACTTTTCATAGTACACCAGTGCGCCGTCTTCAAACTCCGCCTTCCAGTCGCCGTAATGGGGCAGATTCTTCAGCTTGGGATAGGAGTACAGCGTCAGGCCCAGACCTTTCATCAGGTTGTAGGCATAGGTATCGCTGTTCTTTCTGGTGAAGGCTTTAGAATCGAACAGCGTTTCCACCGCATTCTCGGCGTTCAGATCCTGATAGCTTTTCTTTTTGCCGATGGTAGGTTCCGCCGATTCGCCGAGATAGTACACAGTTTTGGGGAGGGTGCCGCTTTCCTCGCCGCTGGTATTGGCTGCCGTTCCGTATGTCAGCTTTTCTCCGGTCAGCGGTGAACAGGCACTGTATACGTTTTCCAGCTTATTGGTTTTGCCGGACAGGTCGCACACCACAAGACCCGCCGTAGTCTGGCCTTCCAGGAATCCGGCGGTATAGCAATTTTGGATCGTGAGATCGCTGGTGGCCCCTAATCTGCTGCCGATCAGTCCGCCGGTTGCGCCTTTCGTCGCATCACTTGAAAGATAGCAATCCGCGTAAGAGCCTTTCATGGTAAGCAAGCCTTCTCCATCACCGATCAGACCACCGGCAGCGGTCTGTCCCCGGATGACCGTGGCGGCCAGGCTGTTTTGGATCGTCAGCGCAGAAAACTCAGTATCACCGACCAGACCGCCGGACACAGCGCCGTCGATCCAAATGTCTTTTTCTGTTTTTTCGTTCAACTGGCCCTTGGCGCGGCTCAGGTACACCTGACAGCCGTCGATCGTTGTCTCGCCGGTCAGTTTTCCCACCAGACCGCCAACATTTCCATCTCGATTAAATTTGGTGCTAACGGTCTGTTTTCCGGTGATCTGGGCGCCGGCCAGACGGATGTTTTTCAGTTCGCCGGCAAAGGTCTTGAACAGGCCCGCGTCACCGGACACGTCGACCGTCAGGTCATAGATCACCGGGCAATAGCTTCCGATCTCACTGCGATAGCTCTTGATTTTAGGATTCACGAGAGGCACAAAGTTCTGGGTCGGATAGAGAACACCCCAGCTATCGCTTTCATCACTCTTGAATTGGATATCCCGCTCCTGCATCGCGGCGGTGATGATCTTGTTTTTGTCTGCCTCCTTTTTCAATCCGGAGTTTTCCAGTTCCAGATTTTGCAGATGCCGTCCGTACTTGATCACCGCCGTCCGGCTGGCTCCGCCGAGCCCGCCGACACTATCCCGGACCTCCGCAAACAGGCTGTTGGTGGTAACGGTCTTGGAGGTTCCCTGGATCTGGTTGTTCTTCTCATCCTTTACCCGGATCGTCACCGTCAGGTTTTCACCGGGGATCAGCTTGTCAAAGCGCTCCTGCTGTCCGAAGCGCAGCTTTTCTCCCTCACTGAGATTATCCAGCACCAGAGTTGCCGTGCAAAGGTCTTTTTCCGGTTTTACGGTGTCCCCCGTATTGGTATCGTTTTTAATTTCAAATTCCTTAACGGTGTTGCCGGACTCGTCCTTTATGACGGCATAAAATTGCGGCTTATTCCTGAGGTTGACCTTGCAGGAGGCCACCACCAGCAGCTGATCCTTATTGATGACATCCACCGTAAGGTCCAGGCTTTCGGTCGCCGCCGCGCCTACAGAGTCGCCGCCGTAGTAGCCGATCCTCGCGCCATCCTCCAGACGCTTGTCGCGGTAACGCAAATCATTGAATCCATCCGGCGTGTATTTCATGTCCTCCCGGCTGAAAAACACCGCGTAAACGCTGCCGCTGGAAGGGTCGAACTCCACCACCCAGTTGCCGTCCCACAGGTCCGCCTCGGCTTCCGTCTCCGGATAGATCCAGGAAGCGGCGGAATCCTTGTCGTTCTTGTCAGCAGAAGTCACGTAGGCCAGCGTGGTCTCCTTGTAGTTTTTCTTATCCGCGTCCTCGGGGATCATGTTCAGCTTAGTAACGCCTACTCCGCCGGTAGGTTGATAATAGCTGTCCTGACCGGCAGCCTGAAGCCGGGTCATCCGGTTCTGCACGGCGGAGAAGATCATCTCCGCCCGGCTGTCCAGCTCCGTCTGCCGGAGGTTTTTCTGAATTTTGGAGATCGGGATCATGGCCAAGGCAAACAGGATCACCAGGATCAATACCGTCACCAGCATCTCCATCAGCGAAAAGCCGCGCATATTGTTCCGTGTCGCCTTGTTTTTCATGGGGGTCCCTTTCTCCTCCGGCTCTCCGTCAGGAGGCCACCTCAAAATACGTGATCACCAGATCCGTCTGCACCAGATCCCGGTCCTGGCCCTGATTGGTCCGGATACTCAGATCGGAGATCTGGTTCATATTCTCGCTTTCGCTCAGGGCGTCCACAATGGCCCGCGCCTGCGCATAGGTATGGGTCTGGAAGCTCATGGTCACCGGCCGCAGAACGATGTAGCTGTCCTGCGTTGTGCTCTGGGAAAAGTCCAGAGAGTAGTCCACCGCAGAATCCAGAATGCGGTGAAGGTCCAGCATGAGCCTTCTGCTGTTGTCATACTGAGGGATCGTCCGTTCCTCGCCGGAGGCCCGGACCTCCTCGATCTTGCGCTGCATTTCCTGCTTCCGCGTCAGCAGGATCAGATCCTGCTCCAGCTCGCTCTGCTCCTGAGAGGTCGTGTCCTGATACTGGGCCACCTGATCCTGAATCGGCTCAAAGATCAGCTTGAAGTAGCCCAGGAAAATGACCAGAACCACCAAAATCAGCAGCAGGACCGTTTCCCGTCTTGTCAGTTCCCGGTTCATTCCGCCACCTCCGTTTCCGGCCGCAGATAGATCCTCACGGAGAAGCTCAAAATGGAAGCCGCCCTGTTTTCCTCCGTAGAAGCCACATTCAGCTCCACGCTCTGCACGATGGGCTGCTCCTCCATCACGGCGAACATCTCGGAGATCTGGTCCAGCCGCATATCGGACATCTCCACGTCGGCGGTGTCATCCAAAATCTCGACGGAGAGCACCTTGCCGCGGGGCATCATCAGGTCCTCCACCAGATCCAGCACGTCCCGCCGGGGGACGGTGACCAGCTTGCCCTCGCTGTCCGCCATGCCGTCCAGAGAGCTGCTCCGGTACTCCGCCAGCACCTGCTCGTAGTCCGTCAGCTGCTCCTGACAGGCGGTGAGCTGGCTGTGGACCTTTCCGTAAGCGCTCTGGGCCTCGGACAGACGCCGATACTGCTCCATCACGCCGAACCGGGCCACCAGACCCGCCATCAGCAGGATCACCGCCAGACCGATCACCAAGGTCAGCATTTCTCCGGTGCGCTTTTCCCGCTTGTTCATATTGATGCCCGTCTTGCTGGGGCATTTGATCATTTTCCGGGGGGCAGCCCCGCTGGGGGCAGGCTCATAGGGGATGGCTTCCGCCGGCTGCTGCGCCGGAACGGAGACCTCCTCCCGCTCTTTTTCCAGAATCATTTCAATCCTCCCTCACAGACGCTGCCGATGGCCCGCAGATACAGCCACGGCTCCTCGGCCGGGCGCATCCCCTCGTCCAACAGCTCCTCGCCGCCCCGGACCGTCAGGTTCACCGTGTCGGCCACGGTCTCCCGCAGGGCCATGATGGCCGCGCCGCCGCCGCAGAGATACAGCTCCTTCAATTCCCGGTCCCGGTTGTTGTAGTGGTAGAAATTGACGGCCTTCATGATCTCCACCGCCAGACGGCTGTAAAATTCCCTGGCGTACTCCGTTTCCAGCACGCCGTTGAAATTGCTCTGCTTATACTCATGGGCCACATGGATCTCCACGTCCAGCTTGTCGGCAATGATCCGGTCCAGATCCGCCAGACCCATGTCGATCTCCCGGACGCCTACGCACTCGCCGCCCTGCAGGAAGTGCATCCGGGTCACCCGATGGCCCAGATTCACCACGCAGCGGCCGATCTCCGGCGCGCCGGTGCGGCGGATGTGCTCCGCCATCAGCGCGCCGTAGGCACATTCCAGAGGTGTCAGCACCTTCAGCTTAAAGCCAGCCCGGCGGAACATGGCCCGGTAGGCCTCCACCCGCTCCTTCAGCATGGCACAGGCGAACAGATCCATCTCCAAGGGATAGCCGTCCGGATCTCTGCGAACCTCCCGCACGGAATAGTCGAAGAAATACTTGCTCTTCTCCTCCGTCAGGAAATCATGGAATTCAAAGGGCAGATTGTAGGCCAACTGCTGCTCCGTCATGGCGGGCATGGTCACGTCCCGGGTATAGGCATCCGCCAAGGACAGGGACACCGCCGCCCCTGCCCGCGGAATGCCGTTGGCCCGGGCGGTATCCCGCAGGAAATCCGCCATAGCGTCCATGGACAGGATGCGCCCGTGGGACACCATGGCGTCCGGCAGCTCCGCGCACACCGCCTTTTTCAATTCGTTGCCGGCAAAATATACCAGCTTGACACTGTGATCGCCAATTTCAAAGCCTACGATCTTCCCCATGTCATGTCCTCGCTTTCTCGATAAAAAGACTCAGGCAAAAAAAACCAGATACCAGTTGATAAACGGCTGTCCCGCCAGAGCGGTGATCCACGCGCCGACGGCGATGGACGGTCCCCACGGGATGGCCTCGCCCCGCCGCTTTCCGGCAAGGCCCCACACGATCCCCACCACGCAGGCCAGGACCAGACACAGCAGGTTCCCTTTCCAGCCGAAAAAGAGCCCCGTCAGAAACAGCAGCTTGATGTCGCCGCCGCCCAGCGTCTCCCGCTTCATGCGCTTGTCCATATAAAGGGACAGCAGCAGCAGGCCGCCGGCCACGGTCACGCCGCCCAGCAGCCCGTCCGCCAGACGGCGAAAAGGCTCCGGCTCGATCAACAGCGTCACGGCGAACAGCACAACGCCCGCCGCTATAAAGCGGTCGGGAATGATGTACCCCTCCAGATCCGCGAAGGCGCAGGCCAGCAGCACACAGGCCAGCAGCCACGCTTCGAGGGTTTGGAGCGAAATATCATATTGGAGCAGCAGGCTCACAAACACCGCCGCAGAGATCAGCTCCCCCCACACATGGCGGGCGGAGAGCTTTGCGCCGCAGTAGCGGCACTTACCGCCGGAGAGCAGATAGCTGAACACCGGCACCAGATCCCAGACGCCCAGCACATGGCCGCAGACGTCGCAGTGGGAGCGC
>UMHE01008885.1_pt1 | contig 13843 bp, 3 predicted proteins | sample 1965451 | NCBI WGS metagenome assembly UMHE01 (sample SAMEA4836090, study PRJEB28245) | human gut metagenome | biome: gut microbiome; material: fecal sample | place: Denmark | collected 2008 | reverse complement strand
AACAAGGCTCGTTGCTCCCAATGTAGGATAAGACATATTCTACATTGTCAGCCCGCTATAATCGATTTGGGTGACGCATTGACGAAGTCAGGAAACGTGCGCTTTAGCCCTTCACCATACAGCAATAATTCGAATTACTACACGCATTGGTGGTATTAGCAAACAAATTGACGGGTTAACGGGTAAGTTTGCCAATATAGCATACTTACGCGTCAACCCGTCAACAGGTTAATCAATATTTCGTTTCTACTTCATCAACTTGGCAGTATGGCTCTTGCCGTCTGCCGTCTGTACGGTGATGTAGTACACACCCTCGGCATAGCGCGACATGTCAATGCGCTCCGTGTCGGGTGCGGGGTTCTGGTTGATGTACAACAGCTGACCATTGGTGGCGTGAATGGTGATAAGACGCATGGCCGGACCATTGGTGCTTGCTGTCACGTGCGTCTTGACGCGACGTGGCATAATGTTCACCTGAGGCGCCTCAGCATCTGTCACACCTGTCGCAGTGAGCAGCTCTATGGCAAACGGCTCGTCGAGCGTACCAATCATGGCATTGTCAACATAGGTCAGAGCAGCGTTGGTTGAACGCACCTGACCATTGTGTGCCACACGCACATCAAGTTGCGGTCCATTGCCATCGCCACTGATGGTTATGAAATACAAGCCATCAATTTCGACCGATGTACCACGGCATTCGTCGTCAGCAAACACGCCTATCTCGGCACCACTTACAGGTTGGCCGCCTTGCGTGATGCGTGCTATCACCGTCATGTTGTTGGGATAAGCATGGCGGTCAACAGGCGGGAAGGCCGACTGCACCTCGTCACTATTGGCAGCCTTGCCACCGTACACCTCGCCATCATTGGCCACCTTGCGGCGCGCCTTGCTGGCAGGAGCTGCAGTAGGATAACCAAACTGGCGGCTGTCATCAGCTGCGCTGAAGTATATGTAGCCCTGTCCGGGTTCCATAACCTCGAGCGAACCTATCCACTCATAGTCCTGATACATGGCAAATCCGTTCTGACCCTTCACAATATCACCCGTAACGGGTGCCGCAGGTGCCAGGGCATAGAGCGGCGATGCGGCGTAAATGGGCGTGTAGCCGAGCCATGTCCAGCCCTTGTTCAGTGTAACAGGCGTGGTGGCAGTATTCACCTGCTCGCCCTTCACGCTGAAGTCAGCGGGCTGCTCCATATAGAGCATGTACATTTCCTTCACACTAAGCTTGTCAAGATCACCCGTCCAGGCCAGACTGTCGGCAGCGGGCACTGCAAACTGCGTCTGGTTTTTGAGCATGCGGGCTGTTGCAGCCACGGGGGCAAAAGTGCCGGCCACGGTGGCATCAACTGGCGTCACGCTGAACGACAGCCACTGCCAGCCCTGATGCAGACTGAACTGCTGCTCTACGGCGTTGGTAGCATTAAGCACATACGGCTTCGTCACACTGCCGTACACGGCATTGGCGCTGAAGGTCACCTTGTCAGCGGTTGCAACCACCGGGTGTACCTTGCCCGTGGCGGCATGCCATGCCTTGAAGCTCACAGGCGAGCCTGGTTCGTCGGAGTTGCCATAAATGGTAAGCATGGCAAAGTAGCAGTCGTAGCGCTTGTTGTAGACGGGCGAAGCCACACCCACACAAGTGCCCTTGGCATTGAATGCTGCCACAAGGTCGGCCCCATTCTCCGACGGCACACCGTTGAATTGCAACTGGGCCACCATGCTCATGTTCATGTCATACTTAGCAGCATCAACACGCCAGTCGGGCTGCTGTCCTGTCACAGTGAGCTGCACGTGCAGCGGCTGTGCCACACCCTGGTTGCCAGTGAGGTAGAGCGTCGCCTCATAGCGGCCTGTTGCCACCGACGCGGGCACTGTCAGGCGCAACTTGGCTGTGCCAAGGGGCTTGAGCTGTCCGCTCTCGGTATTGAGCGTGAGCCATGAGGGCAATCCGCTGATAGTCCATGCCTCGGCGGCGCTGCTGTTGTTCACAATCTCAACCTCGGTGGTGAGTTTGTCGGCCTGTTGCTTGGCAAGCGTCAGCTGGCTGTCGCCCCAGAGCAACTGGTTCTGCTGCACATAAGCCGTCCAGCTGATGGGGTCGGCCAAGTTGTTGTTCACATCGCGTATGCCACGCAGCGTAAAGTTGACAGTGCAACCCTCGAGCGCAGCAGCCGATTCGTTAAGGGTGATGACCACCTTGCGCTCCGATGCGGTAAAGTTGAATGCCACATTGCTGAGCTTGGGGGCAGCCTTCAAGCCGGGAGCCTCATCGCCAATGGCAGCCGAGCCATAGAGCTTGGCCTCGTGCGGCTTGGGCAGCGTGGTGGTGGCATGGTCGGCCATGTCGGCCACCACTTCGGCCTGGCTGTACTGGTTGAGCTGTATCTTCTCAAACGGATAGTAAGCCACCAGTCCGCTCTCGGTACCTTCGAGGCGCTGCAAGCGTGCGGCGCGCAGCACATCGGCAGTAAGGCGGGCATTCCACAGGCGCAACTCGTCAATCTGACCGTTGAAGTAATTGCTGTACACAAAGTCGGCAGCCCCCGCAGTCTGTGCGCGGCGCATCACGCCAAGCATCAGGCTGTCGCTCTGCAAGCGGAGCGGGGCACTGGGTGTAAACTGTGCCACATTGTTACCGTCAACGTAGACAGCTGCCGTGCCGTCGTGCAGCACGTTCAGTGCAAAGTGGTGCCATTGGTTGTCAAGGCAGTCGGCTGTGCCAGTGGCCAGCATCTGGTCGTTCTGGCTCAGTTGCAGCTGGCCTTGGGCATTGAAAGCAGCCATCACGCCATCGGCATGGGTGCTGAAGAGCGTAGCCTGCTTGCCTGCCTCGGGCTTGCTGCCCTTAAACCACAGTTCGAGGGCATAATCCTCGTCGGTGGCGGGTGAGCATGAGGTCAGGTCAATGGCAGCATAATCGGTTGTACCATTCAGGCTGACAGCCTTGTTGGGCGTAGCCATATACCACGAGGCGGCAGGCAGCGTGATGTGGCGCGAGCGGGCCACATCGTTGGCTGTAGTGCCAGTGCCCTCGTTGAGCGGCCAGTAGCCGGCTATGTCGGCAGTGTTGGCCTGCTTGGTAGTGTACATGTCGGCCTTGGCCTCGGCGTATGAGCGGGCAGCGTTCCACAGGGTGAGTTCCTGCATGGCGCCCTTCATTCCGCCACCTATGCGCAGCGGGCCATTGCCGTTGTAGGTGGGCACGGGCTGCGATGCAAACAGGCTGGCGTCGGTGTCATCGTAAGCACAGTCGGCAGTAAGTGTGCCGCCCTGGCTGGCGGGCGCATAGCTGAGTGCGAGGTAGGTCCACTTGTCCTTGGGCAGTGTGCCTTCCGACGTCACCTTGGTGCCGGCCACATCGGCCGTGAGGTGACCCTCGTCGTCAACCGACAGGGTAAACTTGGTAGCTGCTGCGCCATGGCTCAGTATCTGGCCGGCGCCAGTGTAGTTGAGCCACATGTTAAGGGCGAACGGACGTGCGGCCAAGTCGATGTCGGCCTCGGTTTGTGCACCCTCGGCACCTGTGAGTTGCAGGGCCACATCGTGGTCAACCTTCGAGCCGTTGAGCTTGCTGGTCACCACAAAGTTTTCGGTCCTGATAAGGCTCGATGCCTTGATGTCCTCGTTAAAGGTGATTGACACTTCACCGTCGGGGGTGAGCACACCGTTGGCGGGCGACGGGTTGCCCAACAGTTTCGGGCGCGCCACGTCTTTCACCACTTCAATGGTCTCACTCTCATTGTTCACCTCGCCACTGCCAAAGTCGCACATGGTAATGGCGCGCAGTTCGTAGGTCTGGTCGGGGAAGAGTGCGTTGTTGCCCATGTCGAGCACATAGGTGGTCGATGCACCGCTGATAAGCTGGTTGTTGTCGGTGAGGTCGGCCTCATCGTTAACAAACTCCTTGGCCAGTTGCCAGTCTACATCGCGGGCACCCTTGTACTGAATGCGGAAGCCCTTGAACGAGCGGAAGTTGCGGTCGTAGCGGCTTACCACCATCTTGAGCTGGCTGCCGGTGTTGCAGTTCACCACGCGGTCGGGCACGCTGAGCATGATGTCGGAACAGCTGGGCACGAACTGGGCCGAAATGGCCACGGTGTCGGCTATTACCGGGAATGACCCTGTGGGGTCGCTCTGACACTGCGAGCGCAGGGCGAGCTTGATGTTGTTGTACTCCAGCACGCTCTGGTCGGTTTGTGTGAGTTGCAGCTGCTTGCGCAGGGTGTTGCCAGCCGGCACCAGGAACACGCGGCCGTCGGTCAGTGCCTGGCCGTCGATGCTGAGTTTGGCGCCATTGGGGTTGGTTTCGTCGAGCATAGAGAGCTGGAACCACACGTCCTCACCCGTCTCGCTGTCGTTCTGCATGAGCAGGGTAAAGTTGGCGGTACCGCCTGAGGGCACATCGGTGGCATAGTTATTCTCCACATTGAGTTTGGGCACTTCTATCTGCATGGTAGCGGCCGATATCTCGGTGCCTGGCTCATAGTACTTGCTCACATACTTGTCCTCATAGGGGCAGCAGGTCTGTCCGCCACGGGTTATGAAGATGGGGCCGAAACCGTCGGGGGCATTGAACACGTCTACCGACAGGGCATCGTCGTCGCCATTCTCCTTGAGCGTATAGCCAATGGTCTTGGCGTTCTCCGAGCTTGAGCCTTGCACAAAGGTGTTGCGGGTGCCTGTGGTGGTCTTCACCGTGAGGTCGACACCTGTGCCGTTTATCTCAAATCCGGTAGTCACACCGCCCACTATCATCACCTCAAACTCCTCGCTGGTTTCGTGGCTCTTGGCCTCGATGGTGCCTACCGAGTTCTCGATGGTGGCACCGGCGTCGAACGAGTAGTTGCTTATGAGGTACTCTGTGCGGCTGCTCTTGGCCTCAATTTTGGCCTTCTCGTTGTTGGCCAGGGTCTGTGTCCAAAGCGCCATCTGCGAGTTGTACCACTTCACCTTGTCCTCAAAGGCTATGGGCTTGCCATTGCTGTCGGTGGTCTTGGCGGGGAGCATCATGGTGTAGCTCGGACCGTCAAGCTTGTCGCCCGACACGGCGGCAGCGCCCCACACGTCCTTGTCGTTGTTGTTCGAACCAAAGCGCGGGTCGTCCTTGCTCACCTTCGACACATACACCACCTCGTCGGTCGTGTTGCTGGTAATGCCCTCTGAGGGGTCGTGCAGCAAACTGTTGCGCACGCTCTCGAGGTTGGGCAGCAGGGTGTTCTCCACATAGTTCTGCGAGTAGTTGAACCCTGTGGCAAACTCCATACCGGTTGATATAACGTCCTCGCGGGTCACGCCAAAGCCGCCCTTGCCGTCGGGACGTATGTCCACGCTGCGGGCATTGCCAAACAAAATGTTGGTGGCGGAGCCTATAAACACGTCGCCGTTGGCGCCCACATAGTCCTCCTCGTCAGACGTGCTCACGCGGTTGGTCGTAGTGGTGGTGGTAGAGCTTTCCTGACTGTCGGTGATGTCGAGGTTGACCTCGGCACCCACTTCAAGGTCGGCCTTGGTCGACGCTTCGGTTATGACACCTGCACCCACACCCACCCAAGTGGCGGCCTCGAAACCGAGTTTGGTGAGGGTGCTCACCTCGTTGTTGGTTACAAACGAACCGGCATACGAAGTGCTTTCGGTCACAGAGGTGGCTGTCTCATAATAGGCACTTGAGTTTGAACCCGGGGGGTCGCGCAGCACCATGAGCACCTTGTCGGGGCCTGATGTCACAAAGTTGTTGCCCGAGGGCAGTTCGCCAAGCACAATGGCCTTGAAGGTGCCGTTGCCGCTCCACTGCTTTTGTGCGCCATTCACGTCGAACACCATGTTAAGCCCCAAAGTGTACGGTTCTGTGATGTTGGGGAAACCTGCCATAAAGGTGTATTCGGCATGGCCGAGCGAGTCGAGCTGCAGCTGGTTGGTGGCCAAGTTGTTCTCGTCCTTAAACTTGCCGTCGTCGGCACCTTCAAAGTTCACCACCTGTCCGGCAGCAAACTGGTTGGTAATGGTGACAGTTGACTGCTGCAACGGTACACGGTCGGTGACGGGATTTTGGGCATCGTCCTGGTTGACGTACTGCTCGTAGCCGTCGAGGGTGAAGGTGTAGCGGCGCAACTGGGTGAACACCGGAGCACCCATGGCATAGGTCACTGTGCCCTGCTCGTCGGTGGTGTAGAGCGGCACTTCCTGGCCCTTGGGGTCGCTGAGTGTCACGTACTTGAAGGTGGCGTCGCCAAAGGCGGGGGCGCCCTTCTGCTTGACATCGAATGTTGGCTCCACGCGGTGAGCCAAGTTGAGCGAAGCCACATAGTCGAAACGTTGCACAGTGCCATCGTCGGTGGTGGCGGAGTCGGTCTTGACGGCCAGCGGATTGCTGGCGTCGATGCCAGGAATGGTGGCGCGGTCGAACACGATCTCGGCGTTTGACGGCACCTCGACACTGGCCACCTTGTACTGTACGGGGGGCACCAGGGCGGCAAACTCGCCTGTGGCGGGGTCGGTGGTGATGGTGATGGTCTTTACGGCATCGTCATCGCCGCCACCCACCTGGGCGGTGCTCTTCACCTGGCTGCTTGCTGCTTCATAGCTGCGGGCGTCGGTGGCGTTTTCGTAGGTGTAAGCACCACCATTGTCTTTGCGCACCACATTCATGCGGTAGGCATCGCCTGCGCTGAGCTTTATCACGGCCTGGCCAATGTTGGCCTTGCTCTGTGCCAAACCAAGGGGCTTGCCCTTTTCAACGTCGCCACCTGCCACACGGCCGGCTATTACGACTTTGGTCACATCGGTAAAGTTCACCGTCGGCTCTTCCTTTACAAAGGTGTAGCGTGTGCCAACGCCCTTGTCGTCGGCGGGGAAACGACCTGCCGAGGCAAACTCGTGGCCCTGCTTCTTTATCTGTATAAAGTGGTCGCCAATGGGCACACTGATGCTGAAGCGGCCCTCGCTGTCGCTGGTGATGGGCTCGCCGTCCTTATAGCAGATGTTGCCGTCTACGTAGAAGTTGCAACCCTCCACCGGATAGGTGGTGCCTTCGTACAGCACCTGGCCTGTGACGGGGAAGCTTGAGGTATCCTCAAAGTCAACGCCATTGTGGTTGATTGAGTTCTGGCTGACGTAGCGCGAGAGCTTCTGTGGTGTAAAGCTGTGTACGCCCTTGCTTGGCACAACCGAGTAGTTGGTGCCGCTGCCGGTAAATGGCACACCTTTTATCACATAGTTGCCCTCGGCATCGGTGCGGCCGTAAATGCTGAATGCATCGTCGGGGGGCACAATGGTGCTGATTTTGTTCGACGACTTGATGGTGCCGTGATGGCCATTGGCCACGCCGCCGGTCTTGCTGTAGTCGTAAGCGGTAGTCTGGTTGGTAATGCCCTCGTCGAGCGGCCAGTACAGATAGAGGTCTTTCTCGTCGCCCGAGAGCTGGTGGTCGTAGGTGGCTGTCAACTCGGCATCGGTAAGCGCTTTGTTCCACACGCGCACCTCGTCGATGTAGCCGTTAAAGTTGTAGCTTGCCAAATCGCTCACATTCGTACCGAAGGCCAGGTTGTAAAGCTTCTTGCGGTTTTCCTTGGGCATGCCCGTGGCCTTGGTTTCAAACTTCTGCATCTTACCCTTGGTGTCGATGGCGCGCAGGGTCCAGTTGGCGGCGCCGTCGGTTGACAGGGCTATGGCATAATAATTGTTGGGCTCGAGCGCCACCGTGGTGGGCGTGTCGGCATACTTGTCAGGTGTGGGCAGGCGCAACGTCAGCTGGTAGGCACCGCTGCTGGTGCGCTGACCAAACAGTGAGAAGTTGTCGTAAGTGTCAATCAGCATGGGCTTTGCATATTTGGCTGCATTGCCCGACTCCTTGATGTTGTCGTCGAGGCGGAACCATGCCTGCATGGTGAGGGGTACACTGTCCATAAACAGGGCACCGGCCTCATCAAGGTTGAGGGGCAGCACAAGGCCACCGCCTACATTGTCTACACGCAATGAGTAGAACTGCGACTTGGCATCGGCATCGTCCTTGGGCTGCACCAAATTGACGCGCACGCCCTCAACAGCCGTACCTGTGCCATAGGCTATGCGGCCGGCTATGGTGCCGGTGGCCTGGCAAAAGCCGTTGTCGATGGCCTCGGCGGTCTGAGTGCTGTTGCCATTACAGTTGATGTACGACGACACGCGGTATTCGTAGTACTGGCCGGGGGCCACATTGTTGTCGTCGAAGGTGTACATCTCCGAGGTGCCCGACACAGTGTGTACGTCGCTCCAGTTGCCCTTGCTGCCAAGCATACGGCGTGCCACCACATAACGGGTGTTGCCCTCAGATATTTGCTGGGCGTTCCAGGTGAGCTTGACGCTGTTGCTGTACAGGCCCTTGCTCACGTTTAACGATGTCACACGGCTGCTGCCGCTGATGGAGCCTACGGCAACGGGCGACTCAAAGGTCTTGCCAAAGGCCTTCAGCACCACCTTGAACTCGTAAGAGTCACACACATTCTTGATGCCAGTGTACTCGTATTCGCCCGAGGTGGCATTCACATCGGTGCGAGGCACGCTCACGGGGTTGCTCCACTGGGTTGTGCCGGCCAAACGGCTGTACACAAGGAAACTCTGCTCGCTGTTTGTGAAAGCACCATAGTTCCAAGTTACCACCACGCTCTGCTCTTCAGAACGGGTGTCTACCTTGTCAAATACGAACGACGGCACTATCTTGGTGGTCACAGTGGCCTTGAGGTCGTCTACTATGTCTTCCTTCCACCCGTCCTTTTGGTAGGTGACAATATACACATATTCGGTTTCAAAGCTCGGCACTTCCACCTCGCAGTTGTTGGTTTTATAGTCAACGGTAGCGATGAGCTTGCGCGAATTTGCCGACTCGCCTTTCTTGTAGCAGTACACCAGCCACTTGTCTTTCTCGCTGCTCAACCGGGTGTCACCCTTGGTGTTCCAAGCAAGCTTTACGGTTTTAGTCCACTGTTTGGGTTCTGCACTCAAATTGTCCGGATACGGACAACCGGGCACGGTAACTGACCAAATGGTGCCGTTGTTGTAACGCTGGAACACACTGTTCTTGTTGTCGCGAATGGAACCTACAACATTACCCTCGCTAACATTCATCGTGGCACTCCATGCGCCCCAATAGTAAATGGTGACGGCATTGCGGTTGCTGAACTCGCCATCGAGTTTCTTGGTCACGCTGGTGGCATTGTCGGCCGCATATACCGAGCCATACTTGAGGGAAGTATACGAACTTGAATTGTTGAAATAGTAAGTGGGCGCGAAACCATAGTCTTTCTTCTTCGACAGCCCCGTAGCATTGAACGTGATTTCGCCTGCGGCACTGCGCACGAAACTGCCCTTATTGGTTTGGGGCTCGCTGATGGCCTTGCCAGCAGTGAAGCTCAAGGACACGTCTATGTTGTCGGGGTCATCGCCATTGTCATTGTTGTCCCAACAACCCACAAACCTGATACCGCGCACCCTGCCCTTGCCGTCAGAAGTGCCTTTACCCTCGAGCAATTTCTTTGAAGGGTAAAAGCGGGCGTAGACAGTGCGCTTTTTGCCATTGTACACGGCCTTTACGATGGTAAGGCGGCCATACGCTTCGTTGTGACGCACAAGATTGTCATAACAACGGGGCATTTCGCCCACCAATATGTAATTGTAATCGGGTATCTTAAGCCCCGCAAAAGATTTGTACTCAACGAACTCCATCGCATATATTTTGATTCTACGCATGGCATCAGGCTTGCTGTTATCCTTGTCGTAGTCCATGTAACGGAATTCAATGTACGGACGTGCCTCGCTCAAGGCAATATTGTCAATACATATTGTCTTGGCTACATCTTTGGGGTCGGTGTTTGCCCTCACCACCTGCGGCACAAGGCCCCAGGTCATGAGCAACACGCCCAACATGAGCAACCACCGACCCAATAGGGGCGGAGGAGGCACTTTCTTCGCTACCCGCTGATGAGGTAATCGTGTAAAGTGTGTGTGCATAATGATAAATGTTTATGAATTTAGTGAATTTGTTTACAAATTTAAGTATTCCCATCGTTTCAACACAACCGATTGCCCTGTCTTGTTGTCCGATTGCTCATAAGTAGTTGTCCGATTGGTACCAATCGGACACTTTACCCGTTTTTTGCACCGGAAAGGCCGTTTTTGCGATGAAATGGGGCATTTCTGCGATGAAATGGGCCATTTTTGCACTTTGCGCCCCTCATCAGCACGTTTACACGCTTTTTACCTACATCTTACACTTTTTGCCTGCACTGCATTGATTTTCAATGCGTTACGGCGTGTAGGTTACTCTGCACTGTGCCTACACACCCTTTACACACTACCTACACACCCTTTGCACTGCCTGCACGGCGGTTGTTCACGCCTTGCACAGGTTGGTTTTTCTGTAACGATGGGCAGCAAAAACGCTTGCGGCAGGTAGAATTACCAGTCGGAGCAACTGATATTTCTACCTGCCGCAAGCGTTATAACGCGCTGGCACAGGTGCCAATATGTTGGGTGCAGACAAGTGCCGTGCAGGCAGTGCAGGTGCCGTGCAGGATGTGCAGGCAGTGTGCAAGCACTGTGCAGATTTACCTACACTACGTAACGCATTGAATATCAGTGCAGTGCAGGCAAAAAGTGTAAGATGCAGGCAAAAACGTTACTTTTCACTTTATGGGGGGGGTACACAAACGCTACCTCTAATGGGGGCGACGCGTCTCGCGTCGGGAAAATTAAAGCAAAAGCTCACAGATAGAAGCCTAATTAGTGCTCATTTTTCCCGACGCGAGACGCGTCGCCCCCATTAGAGCTTGAGTTACTTACGGCACTAAAAATGGGGTTGGCTAACCTCACGGTCTGCCAACCCCCCATGTATAATAAATCTAACCTAATATTATCAAGTTGTAGCTTAGTCCTCGTCAGACCAAGACTCGCTGCTCCAGCCCTTCTCGCCAGAGAAAGAGGTGCCTGCGTCAACTTCCTTGTCGCTCACCTTCAGTTCGTTTGAGGCGGCGAGCATGGTCATGGCGTCGAATGTGATAGCCTGGGCTGTGGGAGCCATATATGTCTTTTTCATTGTCATTATCTGTTTTGATGGTTTAATACTACTGTCAATTTAATTAGCGTGCAATGAACTTGTTGCCACCCTTGATGTAGAGGCCACCCTTAACGGTGCGCACTACGCGACGGCCGGTGAGGTCGTAAACGGGGGCGTTGTTCTGCTCGGCATTAACGATCTGGTTGATGCCAGTTACATTGCCACCAAAGTTCATAGAGATGGCCTGTTCGCCACCGGCTACATTGAGGGTCAAGTATGCCTTGTTGGCCTTGAGGGTTGTACCTTTCTGACCCTTGTAGAATGCTGTGCCATCAGCACCATTAGCAAGAATGTAGGCATTGTCACCATCTGCGATTGTCTTTTCAGCACCAGCAGAGTTGCCGAGTTTGTTGTTCTCGATTGTAGCAAGAGCTTCGTCAGTAGCGGGAACCATGGTTACAGCCTCAGCGCTTTCAGAGGTCAAAAGAACGCCCTCGTTTGCGGGGATAGCCTTACCAGTGATGGCTTTCATTGTAGCCTTGCTATTGTCAGCAGTGCTTACATAGTAGGCTGTAACACCCTCGGGGATAACAGTGGCAAATGGTGCGCTGAATGTGGCGAGGTGGCTCACGCCCTCAACGTCGCTAACAGCTTTGAAAGCGACGGTGTTGGGGTAAGTGGTTTCTTCAATCTTGATGAGTGAAGAGAATTTGTCACCTCCACTTATTTTATAGAAAGGCGCAGTAGCTTGGTTATAAGAGTAGGTTGAACCCTTCACATTGAATATAAAATAATCCTGTTCTGGTTTTTTGTTTGTAGCTTTACGATAACCTATCACGCCTACGTAACCTAAAAGGCCTTCGTTTTCTATGTCTACTACATAGCCGCCCTTTACTATTTTGGCAACAGTTACTGCATATTCAGCGTTGTAAGTATCAACATAGCCCTTGTTGCTATTGGCTCCGTCAGTGCCACCCTTCCACACAAAATGCTTGCCATTATTATTTACGAAAGTGAACTTGTTATCGCCCACTTTGCGACAAATCAACTTAGCTGTTTCAGGATAATTGGCATTAGTTTCGTCTGAAGTAGGCACAAGCGAGTAACCACTCTCTGCATAGTCCATGTATCTCTTTGCACCATCATAAAATATAGCTGTAAAGGTGTAAGCCTTACCATCTTCGGGCATTTGAATATCCGTTGATGTAAGATATGCCGTGTAAGCCGAGCTAAGTGCACTATAATTGGCTAAAGTCTTTGAGGTATTGGCATTGGTTAAGGCTGTACTGAGATTGGTACGCGCCGTCGATGTAGCAGTAGGGTAACCTATGCCTGTTTTGCTCAGTACGTTCTCTACCTTGGTAATAAGAGTTTCGTCAAGTTTGTAATTAACAGTCAGAGTTTTTGCAGAAGCGTCAAATACAAATGTCTTGGTGCAACCAGCCACATCGGAAATGGTGAAGTCACTCTCGCTAACTGAGGTGCCGGCTGTAAAGAAATAACTGCCGCCATTGTACACTGTTTTCGTACCCTTATTAGCAGAATTAGTGCTGGTAACCGAACCCGTTGTTGCATCACCTGTCATACTTACTGTATAAACATCATAAGCAGCAAGAGCATCATCGCTTACCTTTGAAAATTGGAAGGTGGCAGTGCTACTGTTGCCAAAACCGCCCATTACGCCAGTATTATAATCGTCCCAAAAATCACCTACAGTAAAAGTCTTGTCTTCGGCACTCACCACTTTAATGTTCATACCTGAACGAGTATCTGTTGCCTGTGCTTTACTTTGACCCCACTTGCCATTGATATTCTGAATACCATAATCTTTTGCACCTTTGTCTATATAAATAAAGGCTGTGGCATCTTCCTTCTGAGTATCCGACGTGCCGAACCATGAATAGCCCTTAGTTTCGTTAGAAAAAACATACTTAGGTAACTCTGAAGTGACAGCATTGTTTTTAGCACTTTTCACCTGGCGCATCTGATACCAGCCCGAAGCATCAATACTTGAAACCGGTTCAAATTTTACCTGTGCCGAAGCGGGCATAGACAGGCTGCCCATGGCAATGAGTGCCAAGGCAAGAGTAGAAATTTTCTTCATAGGTTGTGATATTTGTTGATATTAAGTTATAAATGCAGCGTCGGACAACGCACAACACAACTATCGCCGCGCTATGGACTGACAAGGCAGACCATGGCGCGGCGATGACTCTACGGCACAAAGGGGGCTTGCACCATAGCGAGTGTACGTTGCTGATGTTAAATGTCTATAACAAATGGGGGGGGTAAATAGCAGCATATTGCTGGCATACAATGCCGCGTGCTTGACCTTACGACCAAACTCGGAGGAAAGTACATAATACGCGTTGCGTGTCATAATTTGTTGCTAAATAATTTTGTGTAAATTTACGCTGCCGCATTTGTAAACGCACAACTGCGGCGTGACAGCCTCATCGCTCTGCTCTGCTTTTATCAACAACACTTAATGCAATGGCTGTATCTTGCGTCTTCATTATCAATTCGGCGCAAAATTAAAACCTTTTTATACATTGCGCAACACTTCTGTCACATTTTGTGTCACTTTTGTGCTTAAAAACATATTTTGAAAACTGTGCGGCAAAGTTCCAAGGCTCATAGTGATGCTTTTGCCCTTACAAGCAGGGTGTACGAAATAGACTTTTAGCGAGACAGGTTTTTGGGAGGATTTTAAGTTGTATGAAACGCGCCGCAAAGGAACGCAAGCACACAACGCAAGCACACAACGCAAGCTCTAATGGGGGCGACGCGTCTCGCGTCGGGGAAATTGCAATG
>UMHE01016282.1_pt1 | contig 13907 bp, 8 predicted proteins | sample 1965451 | NCBI WGS metagenome assembly UMHE01 (sample SAMEA4836090, study PRJEB28245) | human gut metagenome | biome: gut microbiome; material: fecal sample | place: Denmark | collected 2008 | reverse complement strand
TTATTGGCATATCTCCTGAGATTATGGCATACGGGTATCATCGCGGATACGCTTACCCCGAACTGGGGTACGTTGTATTTTGTTAGATATGTCATTGTCCTGTAAAGTTTCAGTACGTGAAAAAATCTACCATATCTTCCAGAATTGCCGTAACTTGCACATTACGAGCACGATAAAGGCTGGTAGATAGGCTTCCGAGAGCGATATCTACCAGCCTATCTACCAGTCTATCGTAAGCGGATACGCTTACTGTCAACCTATTTCTCTACATACATTTTGCGCGAAAGCGCATTGCCTATTTTCACAATGTAGAGGCCATTGTTTAGGTGAACGGTGACATTCGCGGCATTGGGCGTCTCGCTATAAACCACTTTCCCGTCAAGTCCGCAAACGATAATGTTCGTATTGGTGGGCAAGCCCGTCAGGCTGATACCTCCCTTCGTTGCTCGCAGCGACAAAGCGTCATAGCCGACTTGCGATATTCCAGTGGCATCGCCCACGTTTACCGTCCTGCGCGAATTTACCACCACATCGCCATTGGCGGAAATCAAAGTGCCGTCGGGAATGACTATGGTGTAGCCTTTATCGGATGTCAGCGGCGTGCCTTCAAAGTCGGCTTTCAGTACCCATTGCCCGTTTTCCTCCGTCAGCGTTGGCACCACTTCCTTGACCATTTCCGAATTGTCGCCATACCACAGTTGCACCTTCGGGTCGCAGGACAGCATCACGGCTTGGTTGTAGTAGAACGCCACCTCGCCTAGTACGTCCGTCGGGTGGTTGTCGAATAGGCTGCACCACACGTAGTTAATCGATGGCAGTGGCTCTTCGTAGCCGCCTACAAAATGCAATACGGCTTTCTTGTTTGTGATGTCGGGGCGGTACATGGCATAGACAGTTCCTTCTGGTATTTCAAGGGCGAAGTTTACGCCTTTCTCGAATTTTATATATTCACCAAAATCCACACATGCTTGTCCTAAGTCCCAATCCCATGTGGCTTGAAATGGAAACTGGCGTACTGGCACGCCCTCGCGATACAAGACGGCTTGTTGTTCATCACTCTCAGTTTCCGTACCCCAATAGAAGGTCATTAGATTTGCTTTTGCAAGAGTGGAACCGTCTACAATGTCCGTGTGGAATTCGCCGAGGTCGGTGGGAATAGTGAACGAATATCTAACTTCATCATTATCGATGTCAGGCTCACCTTCTTTGTAAAAAGTTCCTTCGTCAATAACCACGGTGAAAGTTTCACCTTTTGGCAGAACAAGAGCTTCGTCGAACATTACTTCTACTGTCCCTTGTTGTGTAGTTGAGGCATTCGAACTGTCATGTCCATGATAATTGTTTATGGCAAGTTTACCTTCGGCAATCACTTCATCTCCCTTATATACTTTGGCAGTGGAGTCGTTAAGCGATAATAGTTCTTGGTATGTAAAATCAATCTGCCGCAATGGCCAATAAGCGGCACGAATATCAAGTGAGCATTGCTTAAATGTTAGCTCTGTAGCTTGCGCTGATATTGAAGCCGTTAAGCCCAACGCCACAATGATTGTAAGAATATACTTTTTCATGTGATTACTTTTTTACGATTATTTTTTTTGTTGTTAATGTACCGCTCGCGTCAGAGACGGAAACGATATAGAAGCCACGTGGCAAATTCATCTCAACAGATGCATTTCTGCCGAATTTGGTGGATTTATACTCTCGACCAGACATATCTGTTACCCTCACCGTTGCAGGATTATTCAATCCATGTATGGACAAAGTTCCTTCGCTATATCCAATTAATACTTTTGGGGGCGAAGATACAGATAAAATGCCTGTTGCCTCTTTGGGGTTATATACAGGGCGTATGTTTTTTCCTGTATATTTTAATCCTATCGCTTCTCTAGCGCCAGCACCAGTATCATAATAAATACAATAAGCTCTTTCTGGGACATAGGTTGTTGAATCTGGAACGCCGTTATTGTAGATGTCGCATTTCGCTTCACCCATCCATAATACAGCCGATTGTCCTTCTGGCAATTCATATTGTGCCCCAGGGCCAGCTCCCGCCCCTGCTGCTGGAATAAAAATACTATTCGTATTGGGACCACAGAAACGTTGTCCTTTTACATCATTCTCTTCAATTATCCCATTACTCCAGCACATCATTGTTAGTTCGTACTGCTCTTCTTGTGTAGGCATGCGCCAACCACTGCCCCATAGATTCACTGCTGCATCATATTCTGTTCCACTTATATTCCAGCCAATATCAATGCATTCATAAAATTCACCATATCTGGAATCTTGAATAATTTTCCCTGTATGATATAGATAATTCTCTGGGACAAACCAATCCTTTGGCTCAACTTCGCCCCAAGCAAAGAAATCGCCATATTCTTCGGGCGCGTTGGCACCAATGTTACAAGTTGCCCATAGAGTTCCACTTGGCAGGCCTAAATCAGCATAATCATGCCCCGCGTGAGTTCCACTTACCCAATGTGCTGGAATCTTATTTTGCGCATTGCAAATGACTGCAAAAATCATTAGTAATGCAGTAATAATGTATCTCATACCGTGCCATTTTATTGGGTGCGATGCTGAATACGCGCATCGCCCCCGTTATTTCATTGTTATTTTACCTTACAACAAGTTTCCTCGATGATATTCCTTGTTTAGTCTCTACAGACACAACGTATATTCCTTTCCCCCACCATTGTAGAAGGCATAGAAACATGTGTCTCTGTCCCGTTACATGTGGAATGTGCCAAAGTGGCTCAACGGATATTTTCCGTGGCAGGGGATGTTTGTTAGTTTTTCTTTTTGGAGTTAGTGTTCAAAATAAAAAAATGAAAGTCTTACGACGAATGAGAGATGCAGTCTATTCTGCTGCAATAAATCAATTCTCTACTCTTTTATGAGAGTAAGCACGTTTAGAATATAAAGACAATTTAGTTTTAGATTTTTGCTTATACATCCTTTTGCCAACAAAAATAGAATATTATAATTTGAAATGCAAGCGACAGTCGAAAAAACTTTGGTATTTAAGTTTATTTTATAGTGCGTTTGGATTTAGTAATATCTATTAACGTGCAAAAAAACAACTTGGACATCTTGGGTTAAAGCGTTGAGTTGACTATTTCGGTCTTAGTTGTAAAGCTAATTGAGTCAATTAAGATGAAAAAACGGGCTCCAATAGTGCGATTGTGTGAAATTTTTGGGTGTTTGTATGACGGATTATGTGAAATTTTTGGTGTTTATAGTGCGGATTATGTGAAAAATATGGGTGACTATTGTGTGGATTATGTGAAAAGTGTTATCTTTGCACATATAACAAATGAATAGGAATATGGATAAACTGCTCAAAAGAAAGGTAGACAACTACTTGTTGGAATGGAAGAACAATCCAGACCGTAAACCACTTATTATTAAAGGTGCCCGACAGGTTGGCAAGACTCGTTCTGTTGAATGGTTTGCCAGCCAGAACTATCAATGTGTTATTCAGATTAATTTTGTAGAGCAAAAGAGGTATAGGGATATCTTTGAAGATGGGTTTGAAGTTGATGCGATTCTGAAGAACATCTCCTTGCTTAATCCTGAACTGAAGTTCATACCCGGTGACACGCTTTTCTTTTTTGATGAGTTGCAGGCATGTCCCAATTGTGTCACATCATTGAAGTTTTTCAAACTCGATGGTCGGTTTGATGTAATTTGCTCCGGCTCATTGATGGGTATCAATTATCGTGAAATAGAGTCGAACAGTGTTGGCTACAAGGAAGATTATGAGATGCATTCTATGGATTTCGAAGAATTCCTATGGGCAAAAGGATATTCAGAGGAATTTATAGACGACCTTTACCAGAATATGTTGGAGGTCAAGCCTATAAACAATTTGCAGATGGACGTTCTTTTCGGTCTTTTCCGCGATTATGTTACTATAGGCGGTATGCCAGAGGTGGTGGATTTGTATATCAAGAACAACAATTTCAGCGGTACTTTGGCTATTCAGCGTCAGTTGCTGAAAGACTATGAGGAAGATATCACCAAATATGTAGAAGGTTTGGATAAAGCTAAGGTGAAGGCTGTCTATAACCACATCTCTACGTTCCTTGCCAAAGAGAACAAGCGTTTCCAGATAACAAAGATAGGCAAGAACGCACGTAACAGAGATTATGTGGGGTGTGTAGAGTGGCTGGCTGACGCAGGAGTCATCAATGTCTGCTATTGTCTTAATCAGCCGGAACTTCCGTTGAAGGGCAACTACGACCCTAAACTTTATAAGATTTACTACAAGGATACCGGTCTGCTGATTGCTTCTCTTGACGAAGAAGCTCAAGAGGACTTGAGGGCTAACAAGAACCTCGGCACGTACAAGGGGGCTGTCTATGAGAATATAGTTGGAGATATGCTTGTGAAGCAGGGTTACAATCTTTATTACTACAACAACGACAGACCCGCACTCGAAATGGACTTCTTTGTAAGAGATGCCGATTCTTTGATTCCGGTAGAGGTGAAGGCTAATGACAACGCTACCGCCTCACTAAACAATCTGCTGAAAGAAGACAAGTATCCAGATATAAAATACGGCATCAAGTTGGGGTACAAGAATATCGGATTCAACGGCAAGTTCTATACATTCCCATACTTCCTGACGTTTCTGCTGAAGCGGTTCGTGGCAGAGAGGGGTAGGTTTTGAAAATGATTGTTTGAAAAATGATATTTTTAAAAATCATTTTTAGAAATGTGTTTTTTAGTCGCGCTGCGCTACTTTTAGTAGAAACCTTACGGAGTTTCGCCAAAAAACGGTATATTTGCAATCGAAAGAAACAAGCGGCGGCGTGCGTTGAAGCGGCGCTGCCTGATAAACAGATACATACATGGCACGATTCTATTCGCTTAAAAAGAAGGATGAGGACGACGCAAAGACAGCCGATCCGTTCGGCGTGCTGCGTCCGAAAGTGAAGAATGCAGAACAACAACAAGTAAACATATACGACATGGCAAAAGCATACGTATTTCTTGCCGACGGCTTCGAGGACATCGAGGCGTTGGCACCGGTAGACATACTCCGCCGCGGCGGACTCAACGTAAAGACTGTTAGCATCAACGCTACAGACATGGTGGCGTCGGCGCACGGCGTGCAGGTGAAGGCGGACATGACCTTCGCCGAAGCCGACTTCAGCGACGCCGACCTGCTCATGCTGCCCGGCGGAATGCCCGGCGCGAAGAACCTCGACGAGCATGAGGGCGTGCGCGCGGCGCTCGTGCGCCATGCCGAACAGCAGAAGTTCATCGGCGCCATCTGCGCTGCGCCTATGGTGCTGGGCCATCTCGGGCTGCTCCGCGGCAAACACGCTACGTGCTATCCGGGCTTCGAGACAGAGCTTGAGGGCGCCACATACACCGCCGAGCCTTGCACCGCCGACGGCAATATCATCACGGGCAAGGGTCCCGGCGCATCGTTCGCCTACGCCTACCGACTGCTCGAGGAGTTCAAGGGCGCAGGCGTCGTTGAGGAGTTGAAGAAAGGAATGATGTACGAGTTTTGAATTTTGAGTTTTGAGTTTTGAATTATGCGCTGCGCGCATTTTGAGTTATTCAATTTTGAATTAAAAATTCGCAATTCATAACTCAAAACTCATAAATTCAAAATCGCAGGCGAAGCCGAGAATAATTCAAAACTCAAAATTCAAAACTCAAAATTGCCATAGGCAATAATTCAAAATTCAAAACTCAAAATTCAAAATTCATAAAATGAACATCCTCTCACAGGACATAATGTATCTGCCGGGAGTCGGCCCCAACAAAAAGGACGTGCTCAACAAGGAGTTGGGCGTGCGCACCTGGGGCGACCTTCTGGAGTACTATCCATATAAATATGTGGATAGGAGCCGCATCTATGCCATACACGAACTGCAGAGCGATATGCCGTTCGTGCAGATACGCGGCAGGATACTCTCGTTTGAGGAGTTCGAGATGTCGGCACGCAAGAAGCGTGTCGTGGCTCACTTCTCCGACGGCAGGGGAGTGGTCGACCTCGTGTGGTTCTCCGGCGCGCAGTACGTTTACAAGACCTACAAGGTGGGCGAAGACTACATCGTGTTCGGACGCCCCACGGTATACGGCGGGCGTTTCCAGTTCTCTCATCCCGAGATAGAGCGCGCCTCCGAACTGCAGCTCTCCGAGATGGGCATGCAGCCCTACTACGTCACTACCGAGCAGATGAAGAAACGCAACATCTCGTCGCGCGCCTTGGAGAAGATAGTGAAGGCGATGCTGCAGAAGATAACGGAGCCGATACCCGAGACGCTGCCCGACTTCATCGTGAACGCACGCCACCTCGTCTCGCGCGACACAGCCCTGCGCTGCGTCCACTATCCGAAGAACGCCATCGAGATGCAGAAGGCGCGCGAGCGACTGAAGTTCGAGGAGCTGTTCTACGTTCAGCTCAACATCCTGCGCTACGCCTCCGACCATCGCCGCAAGTTCCGCGGCTACGTCTTCTCGCAGGTGGGCGACGACTTCCACCGCTTCTACTCCGAGAACCTTAAGTTCGAGCTCACCGGTGCGCAGAAGCGCGTCGTGCACGAGATACGCGACGACATGCGTTCGGGCCGTCAGATGAACCGACTGCTACAGGGCGACGTGGGCAGCGGAAAGACCCTCGTGGCGCTCATGACCATGCTCATAGCGCTCGGCAACGGCTATCAGGCGTGCATCATGGCGCCTACCGAGATACTCGCCGAGCAGCACTTCGCCACGATACAGGAGTTTCTGCGCGGTCTCAATATACGCGTCGAACTGCTGACGGGGCAGGTGAAGGGCAAACGGCGCCAGAAAGTGCTCGACGCCCTCATAGCCGGCGAGGTGAAGATACTCGTCGGAACGCATGCCGTGCTCGAAGACCCCGTGCGTTTCCAGCGACTCGGCGTGGCGGTTATCGACGAGCAGCACCGCTTCGGCGTGGCTCAGCGCGCACGCCTCTGGGCTAAGGGCGAGAACCCGCCCCACATACTCGTGATGACCGCAACGCCCATACCGCGCACACTCGCCATGACCATCTACGGCGACCTCGACGTGAGCATAATCGACGAACTGCCACCCGGCCGCAAGCCCGTGCAGACCATACACAAGTACGACAGTCAGATGACATCGCTCTACGCCGGCATACGCCAGCAGATACGACTCGGGCGTCAGGTCTACATCGTCTATCCGCTCATCACCGAGAGCGAGAAGAGCGACCTCAAGAACCTCGAGGAAGGCTACGCCGCGCTGTGCGACATCTTCCCCGAGTTCAAGATAAGCAAGGTGCATGGCAAGATGAAGTCGAAGGAGAAAGACGCCGAGATGCAGAAGTTCGTATCGGGCGAGACGCAGATTCTCGTCGCAACCACCGTCATCGAGGTGGGCGTGAACGTGCCCAACGCCTCCGTGATGGTGATACTCGACTCGCAGCGCTTCGGACTCTCGCAGCTCCATCAGCTGCGCGGACGCGTAGGACGCGGCGCCGACCAGAGCTACTGCATACTCGTCACCACCTACAAGCTCTCCGCCGAGACGAGCAAGCGCATCGACATCATGTGCGAAACCAACGACGGATTCCGCATCGCTGAGGCCGACCTCAAGCTGCGCGGACCCGGCGACCTCGAAGGCACGCAGCAGAGCGGCATTGCCTTCGACCTGAAGATAGCCGACATAGCGCGCGACGGACAGATAATGACCATCGCACGCGAAGAAGCTCAGAAGATAATAGACGCCGACCCTACATGCACCTCGTCGGAGTACGCCATGCTCTGGCGCCGACTGCGCGAATTGCGCGATACGAACGTCAATTGGGCGGCAATTTCATAGCAACAAGCTGACAGACAGGCTGATACGACGGCGTGTCTGTCGGCTTGTTTTTTTGCTTTATAGCTGCAAAGAAAATGTTAAACTTCGTACAAAAACTGTTAATGCAGAGCGAATCATGTAATATTATTCAATATTTTTTCGTATCTTTGCAACGCAATGTTCAAAATGCTATGCCAACATTGCAAATTAACTACTACTGATATCGAATATACTACAATTCGATGACCATCTTTTTGAAGGAATGATATACTCATTCTATTTTAAAAAAAACTGCCTGAAGAATGAATTTGAAGAAAATCGTTAAGACATTTGCAATATCGATGTTGCTCGCCGTTACTTCTACAACCGCCAACGCACAAGACCTTCTTGCACGCCAGGCGCCGGTAGACCGTAAGATGGCAGCCGTCGACACAATCATGCTTCGCAACATCACTATGCGCGAAGAACTCGAATCGCCCTCTGCAGACCTCTACGCCAACTGGGACAACAAGTACGCTCACCGCGCTACGGAGCTTCCTGAGACATACAAGATAGACCTCCGCCACTTCACCATGCCTACCACAAGCCGTGTCATCACGAGCAACTTCGGTTCGCGTTGGGGACGCCAGCACAAGGGTCTCGACATCAAGGTATACATCGGCGACACAATCCGCGCTGCCTTCTCTGGCAAGGTGCGCATCGTGCGCTACGAGGCAGGCGGCTACGGCAAGTATATCGTAATTCGCCACAACAACGGTCTGGAGACCATCTACGGCCACCTCTCAAAGCAGCTCGTCGAGGAGAACCAGGAGGTTCGTTCGGGCGAGGTTATCGGTCTCGGCGGCAATACAGGCCGCAGCACCGGTTCGCATCTCCACTTCGAAACACGTCTTTGCGGCGTTGCGCTCAACCCGGCGCTTATGTTCGACTTCCGCGCGCAGGACGTAACCGGCGACTACTACGCATTCAACAAAGAGACATACGACAACGAGTCGACCAACGCTACACGCTTGCGCGGTAAGCAGGATTCTTCTACTTATGCAAGCACCAACTCTTCGGACGACTACGCTACAAACAAGCGCACCACTTCGGGTCTTACCGACCAGATTTCTTACCACAAGGTGAAGAAGGGCGAGACATTGGACCGCATCGCAAAGAAGCGCGGCGTAACTGTCGAAAAGATCTGCAAGCTCAACCACATCACAAAGACGATGCGTCTGCGCCCAGGTCAGATTCTGCGCTACTCTTAAAGTGCAATCGGGGCGCTATTCAAGAACGCATAGCGCCATTCATAAGCGTATATTTTACGACTGTAACAACATAGCAAGGCGACGCCAAACAGCTTGGAAAGGATTTTCGGGTTGTTTGGTGTCGCCTTTTTTGTATATGGCGCATTGTTAATCGTATACTTCTACGACGTTTTGTGTTTACGATTGTTTGTAGAAAGCGCAAAAATGAGTAAATTTGCAAGCTGTAAGGCGCAAAGAATGTGCGCATGTTAATGATAACACAATAAGTTGTAATGATAACGCAACAAGTGGTAATAATAACACAATAAAAAGTATCAAGGATGACACAAGAGAGAGTTAGTTTTGGAAGTAAGTTGGGCATGGTTCTTGCCACAGCAGGATCGGCAGTAGGTTTGGGAAACGTGTGGCGTTTCCCTTATATGGCGGGCGACAACGGCGGCGCCGCCTTTATCCTTATATATATAATGTGCATAATGCTGCTCGGTATTCCCTGCATGATGAGCGAGTTTATCATCGGCAGACACGGATCAGCCAACACCGCACGCGCCTACTCGCGCATGGACACGCATAAGGCGTGGCGCTTCGTGGGACTGATGGGCGTGCTCACGGGTTTCCTCATCACGGGCTATTATGCCGTGGTGTCGGGCTGGTGCCTGCAGTATATCTTCGCCTCGGGCGTGGGCGAGCTGAACGGCGACCCGCAGTATATAGCCAGCTATTTCGCCGACTTCTCCGCATCGCCCGTGAAGCCTGTTTTATGGACTGTGGCGATACTCTGCATCTGCCACTTCATCATCGTGCGCGGCGTGCGCGGCGGCATCGAGCGTGCGTCGAAAGCCTTCATGCCGACACTCTTCGTGCTGCTGTTGGTGGTGGTAGTGAGTTCGTGTCTGTTGCCTGGCGGAATGAAGGGCGTGGAGTTTCTCTTCAAACCCGACTTCTCGAAGGTGAGCGGCAAGGTGTTTCTCGCCGCAATGGGTCAGGCATTCTACTCGCTGGGACTTAGCATGGGCTGCATAAGCACGTTCGCAAGCTATTTCTCGCGAGAGACCCATCTGCTGAAGTCGGCTGTGAACATCGCCGTCATCGACACGCTGGTGGCTATTCTCGCCGGACTTATGATTTTCCCCGCTGCGTTCAGCGTGGGCGTAAGCCCCGACAGCGGTCCGTCGCTCATCTTCATCACTCTGCCCAACGTGTTCCAGCAGGCGTTCGCCGGAATGCCGCTCGTGGGCACTGCCGTAGCCGTCATGTTCTACATGCTGCTCTCGCTTGCTGCCCTCACGTCGCTCATTTCGCTGCACGAGGTGAGCACGGCGTTCCTCAGCGAGGAGACATGCCTCGACCGCAAGAATGCGGCGCGCCTCGTCACGGTGGTGTGCTCGGTGATAGGCGCGTTCTGCTCGCTCTCGCTCGGCGACAGAGCCTGGCTGAGCATGTGCGGAAAGACGCTGTTCGACTGGTTCGACTTCGTTACGGGTCAGCTGCTGCTGCCGTTCGGCGGAGTGCTCACCTGCATCTTCATGGGTTGGGTGGTACCGCGCAAGCTGATAAAGGACGAGTTCACTAACTGGGGCACGCTGCGCGGCACGTTCTTCGGCGTGTACATGATTCTCGTGCGCTATGTGTGCCCGGTGTGCATCGTGGCAATATTCCTCAACCAGCTGGGAGTGTTGTAAAAGTAAAGCGCTAAAAAAGTATCTGCTTTGTTTTGCCGACTCCTTATTTTCAGTTAAATTTGTAGGTAGAACAAACAATATAGATACATATATATGCGAACAGTCATTCTGCTGCTTTTATCAGTGCTGCTCAACCTGCCGTTATGGGCGCAGGCTGAGCAGCGTACGGCGTCATCGAAAGAGTTGGCGCCGGTGGTGATCGTGTCGTCGTACAACACCGCCGTGCGCCACGTGAACGAGAACCTTGCGGAGTTTTTCGAGGAGTACACCCGAAGCGGCATACCTAATCCCATAACCGTTGAGGACATCAACGCGCACAACCTGCGCGACTGCCTCGGCTGGCGCCACCGACTGAGACGAGTGCTAAGGAAGTATTACGAGCACGGCAACCGTCCGGCGTGCATCGTGCTGCTGGGTTTGGAGGCGTCGTCGGTGTTCTTCTCGTTCGACGACGCCGAGCTGAAGCGTACGCCGGTTGTGGTGGGCATGAGAAACTCGGCAATAGTGAAGATTCCAGCTCAGCAGAATCTCGACATTGTGGAGTGGAATCCTGAGTCGTACGACCTTACGAAAGACTTCAACGACTATAACATCGTGGGCGGCGAGCTCTACTACTACGACGTGAAACGCAACCTCGACCTCATAAAGCGTTTCTACCCGAAGTGCAGCACGATCACGTTCATGACCGACAACACGCTGCGCGGCGTAACGATGCATGCGCTCTTCAAGAAGTACGCGCAGACGGACAAACGCTTCGACGTGAACTATATCGACGGCAGAAAGATGTCGATGATAGAGGCTGACGAGACGATATCGAACATGCCGCCTTCGCAGGCGCTGCTGTTAGGTACGTGGAGCGTGGACAACTCGAACAGCTATGTGGTGCGCAACTCTACGTACACCTTCGGACAGACCAACCCGAAGCTGCCTACGTTCACCCTCACCGACGTAGCTATGGGCCACTGGCCCGTGGCGGGCTATTCGCCGCGCTATCATGTCATGGGCCGCACGCTTGCCGACAAGGTGGTGGAGTTTCTGAAGACGGGCAGGAAGAAGTCGGTAGAACTGGTGGAGAACCGCTATGTGTTCGACCTGCAGCGCCTGAACATGCTGAAGCTCTCGCTCGATGGCTTCAGCTTCAACTACGACGTGGTGAACGAGCCGCTGAGCGTCTTCGAGGAGTATCGCGACACCATTCTATTCATCACCGTGCTCATCATCGTGCTCGTCTCGGCGCTCGCCATAACGCTCCATCTGCTGCGCAAGAGTCGCCGGCTGAGCGCCAAGCTCGTGAAGCAGGGCAAGGAACTGCTCGTGGCGAAGTACAACGCAGAGGAGGCAAACCAGACCAAGTCGCGCTTCATTGCCAACATCAGTCATGAGATACGCACGCCGCTCAACGCCGTGCTGGGCTTCTCGCAGCTCTTCGCCAACGACCAGATAGAGATGTCGGCGGAGGAGCGCAAGCAGTATGCCGACCTCATCATGACCAACAGCAACATGCTGCTGAAGCTCATAGACGACGTGCTCGAGGTGTCGAAGATAGAGGCGGGCAAGCTGAAGTTCAACATCGGCGAGTACGACGTGGTGGCGCTCGTGAACACGGCGGCGAAGATAGCCGATGCCAACAACAAGTCGGCGGATGTGGAGATACGCGTCGCGACGAACGTCAGCCGTCTGATGATAGAGACCGACCGCGAACGCCTGCTGCAGGTGCTCGCCAACCTCACTACCAACGCAAAGAAGTGTACGGAGAAGGGCACGATAACCATTGCGCTCGAGAAACTGCGCAAGGACGACATGATAAGCATCAGTGTGAGCGACACGGGCTGCGGCATACCAAAGGAGAAGGCTACGGAGGTGTTCGAACGCTTCAGCAAGCTCAATTCGTTCAGGCAGGGTACGGGGCTCGGACTCTCTATCTGCAAGGCGTTCGTAGAGGAATTGGGCGGAAAGATATGGGTAGACACGACGTACACCGAGGGCGCACGCTTCGTATTTACGCATCCTATACGGCAGAAGTAACGGTCTGAACTCAATTACCGCGCGGCAAAAATGACATTCCCCCTATGCTGTAACACCGTTACAGCATAGGGGGAATATCGTTACCAGTCTGCGGTAATATCACCACCTCACCATCTCAACATTTCATCATCACCATCTCACCATCTCAACCTCTCAACCCCTTTGTAGCATACATCAGCATGAAGTACAAAGCTGTGCCGGTGATGAGGCCCGCGATGGCGTCGATGGCGTAGTGCGCCTGTATGTAGACTGTGGCGAGACAGAGGAAGAAGTAGAACGGAGCGAGGAAGAGAAGCAGGCGGCGGTTGCCCGAGTGGTAAGCCAGCCACATGCACACCGTCGAAACGCCCACGTGCGACGACGGGAAGGCGGCTGTGGGGCGTTCGCCCGCTGCCTTAGCCTGCTCGACGAGGTCGTAGAAGAAACCGTCTACGTAGCCCGGCGTGGGCAGACATTCCTGATGCGTGTTGAAGTAGGTGCCGACGGCAGGGAAGAAGCCGTTGGCGATGTTCTCCAAGCCCACCGCCTTGAAGTAGAACGTAGGTCCGGCTACGGGCACGAAGATGAACACGATGTAGTAGATGAAGAACGAGGCGAGCAGCACGAACGATGCGCGCTCGAACTCCTTGTAGCGTGCGAAGAAATAGTAGAACGCCACGAGGCCTATCATCGGATAGTAGGCGGCGTAGCCCATGCTCATGAGTTCGCTGATGGGAGCCCACGAGAAGGTGGAAGCGAAGGTGAGCGCCGGCTGGAAGCCGAACACCGACTGCTCAGCGCGGCAGAACACATGGTCGAGGTTGGGGAACATGCGGTTGAGCTCGTACGTGTCGGGATACCACCACGCTAATAGCGACATCTGCGCCACCACGCGCGCCAGCAGCGTCAGTCGGCACGGCACGAGTCGGTAAGCCACCCACAGCGCCACGGTCATTGCCACCACACGCACGCGGCCCCAAATCATGGCGTCGGGGTTCTGCAGGTTGGTGTAAGTGAAGAGCGCCACGAGCAGCGTGAACACCGTGTATGCCATCACGAGCCACTCCAGCGCGAGCAGTCCGCGCTTGGGCGATTTGTCTATAGAGAAAAGTTGTGTAAGGAATTTCATTGTCTTAAGTGTAATTTTAGGGGGTGCACTTGTCTC
>UMHE01024902.1_pt1 | contig 13975 bp, 8 predicted proteins | sample 1965451 | NCBI WGS metagenome assembly UMHE01 (sample SAMEA4836090, study PRJEB28245) | human gut metagenome | biome: gut microbiome; material: fecal sample | place: Denmark | collected 2008 | reverse complement strand
TGTTGAATCAGTGTTGAATCAGTGTTGAATCAGTGTTGAATCAATGGCGACAACCTGCCCAGCAACTCGCGCGCCACGCCTGCGCCACGGCTGCCCCTGACCCGTTAATAAGGCTCTATTCCCAGAGCTTGATGGATGCATTAGATGATGCCGGCCGTTTCTTGGGAAGGTGCCATATACGAAAAAGCCCCTCACTTTCGTGAAGGGCTTTCAGGCGGTGCGGATGGGGCTCGAACCCACGACCTCGGGCGTGACAGGCCCGCATTCTAACCAGCTGAACTACCGCACCGTGTTCTGCTGTGTTTGAGGTTTTTCTCAAACGCGAATGCAAAGATAGGTATATTTTCCGGACCTGCAAGCATTTTGTGTAAAAATTTTCAAAAATTTCGATATAAAACGATACTTGCCGGAAACGAAAAAAAACGGGCAGAATCGCTTCTGTCCGCTTTTCCCAGCACTTTATCAAATGGAATTATTTGATTTCGATTACTTTATGAGTATGTTCAGGCTCAACCTTGACAACTTTAGGGATATTGACCTTTAATACACCGTGCTCGACCTGAGCATTGATCTTCTCCCTGTCGGCATCCTCCGGCAGAAGCATTGTCTGCTGGAATTTGCTGTATGAGAATTCGCGACGGAGGTAATGACCGTGTTTCTTCTCATCATTGTTCTCCTGTTTCTTTTCCATATTGATTACAAGGTCTCCGTTCTCATCGAGAGAAACTTTGAAATCATCCTTGGTCATGCCCGGAGCAGCGAGCTCCAAGTCATAACTGTGTTCGTTTTCTAATACGTTGATGGCCGGAGCGGTAGCATTTGATTTCTCCATCCAGTCATTGTCAAAGAAATCATTGAACATGCTTGGTAACCAATTCTGGTTATATCTTCTTGAAGGTACCATAATATAAATCTCCTATTTTTAATTTCATTTAACTTTCCCGGACCTCGGACCCTTTCGGATCCTGTGCCGGTTCTTTGTCTGGTCTTTCGACCGGACGCCTTAGTTTATGGCAATCTGCATACCATTGCGAAAAAAGTCCTAAAAGAGGACAAAATGTCGTGTATGTGGACAAAATGGCATTGATTTATTGTCAAAATGTCCGAAAGCCGCATTGTCTTAAATTGGAATATGTAGTAAAAGATGTATATTTGCAAATTCGGTTTGTCGGAAGGAGCGCACGTGCCGAAGGGCTGTGCCAATGACATTGACCGAAGCTTCAAAACGGGAGTGAATATGCCTGACAACGGAAATATCATAATTAAGGGGGCCAAGGTCAATAACCTCAAGAATGTGACGGTGGAGATTCCGCGCAACAAGTTTACCGTGGTTACCGGAATTTCGGGCTCCGGAAAATCTTCATTGGCCTTCGACACATTGTTCGCGGAGGGACAGCGGCGTTTTGCGGAGAGTCTGTCCTCTTATGCGAGGCAGTTTCTCGGCAGGATGAGCAAGCCGGACGTGCAGGCTATCGAGGGGATTCCGCCGGCAATCGCGATAGAGCAGAAGGTCAATACGAGGAACCCGCGCTCCACGGTTGCCACGACCACTGAGATCTACGATTATCTGAGGGTGATATTTGCCCGTATCGGAAGGACGTTCTCGCCGATAAGCGGGGTAGAGGTGAAGTGCCATAGTGAAAATGACGTCATGGCTTTCATAATGGGCAGCGCCGAACCGTCAGCCGTCTATCTTTTGGCGGAAATCGGCTGGGATTCGCGGGCGGACAAGACAGAGTTGCTGCTTTCCCTGAAGGAAGAGGGCTATTCGAGGCTGTTTTCCCAGACGGAAGGGCAGATGCGGATCGATGATGTCATACGGGGCGCCGAGGCGGGAGAGTTCCCGACCGGTCTGTTGCTGATGATAGACCGTATGAAACTGCCGGCCATCAAGAACGGTGTCCCGGTCCCTGAAGGAGCCGTGTCAATGTCCCTGAGCGAATGGGAAGATATCAAGACACGTCTGCATTCTTCTATCGCCACCTGTTTCAGCAAAGGAAACGGGACAATGTACGTGAAGATCGACCTGGGCAGCGGCAAATCATCTTTTCAGAAATTTGTTGACCGGTTCGAGGCGGACGGCATGACTTTCCGCAAGCCGGACGAATATATGTTCAGTTTCAACAGCCCGTTGGGGGCCTGTCCTGTGTGCGGCGGATTGGGAAAAATCATTGGCGTAAGCGAGGACCTGGTGGTGCCTGACAAGACATTGAGCATATACGACGGGGCTATAGCCTGCTGGAAAGGCGATAAAATGGGCTGGTTCAAGGATCACCTGGTCAGTGTGGCCGGCAAATATGGTCTGAGAATTTTTGAACCGTACTGCAACCTCACCGAGAAAGAGAAGGCATTGATATGGGACGGGCACAAGGCTGCGACTGAGGAGGATTCTGTCATCGGTATCAATGAATTTTTCAAGTGGGTGGAGGCGAACCGGTATAAAATCCAGTACAAATATCTGCTTAGCCGTTTTTCCGGAAGGACGGTCTGTCATGAATGCAAGGGCAGCCGGCTCAGGAAAGATGCCTTGTACGTAAAGGTGGGCGGAAAGAATATCCACGAGCTCCTGAGCATGAACGTACATCAGCTGATGGACTTCTTCAAGAACTTGAAACTGACTGAGTATGAGAACTCTATCGTGAAGAAGGCGGTTTCGGAAGTCACTTCGCGGCTCCAGTACATCTCTGACGTGGGACTCGGTTATCTGACATTGAACCGGGCCAGCAATACTCTCTCCGGCGGTGAAAGCCAGCGTATCAATCTGGTTACCGCGCTCGGCAGTTCTCTGGTCGGGTCAATGTATATTCTCGATGAACCGAGCATCGGCCTGCATCCGAGAGATACCGACAGGCTCATAAGCGTCATCAAGCGTCTCCGTGACATCGGCAATACCGTAGTTGTCGTGGAGCATGACGAGGAGATAATCCGGTCGGCCGATATGCTGATCGATATGGGACCTTTGGCCGGGGTCAATGGCGGTGAGGTCGTGTTCCGCGGGCCGGTGGACGACAACCTGACAGAGGAGCAGATTTCCGCGTCAATGACGTTGCAGTACATAACAGGCCGCCGCAAGATGCCTCTCCGGGCCAAACGTCCGTGGACATATTATGTAGGCGTGGAGGGCGCCATGGAGCACAATCTGAAGGATATCAATGTCAAGTTCCCTCTCGGGGTGCTTACTGTAGTGTCCGGTGTCAGCGGTAGCGGCAAGTCTTCGCTTGTCGGCGATGTGCTCTATCCTGCCGTGTACAGACATCTGAACCAGACGGGTCAGCAGCCGGGCATATTCCGTCATCTCACCGGCAATCTGGACCGGATTTCATCGATCGAATATGTGGACCAGAACCCGATAGGGAAGAGTTCCCGTTCCAATGCCGTCACCTATCTGAAGGTGTATGACGATATCAGGAAGCTGATGAGCGAGCAGCAGTTCGCCAAGGTCAATGGCTTCACGCCGTCATATTTCTCATTCAATCAGGACGGCGGACGATGCTCGGAGTGCCAGGGGGAAGGGTTTGTTCATATCGGAATGCAGTTTATGGCTGATGTGACAATGGTTTGCGAGGCTTGTGGCGGCAAACGGTTCAAGCCTGAAATCCTGGAAGTGAGGTACAATGGAAAGAATATCGACGATATCCTGAATATGAGCGTGGACGAGGCCATAGCGTTCTTCGGCGCGCAGAAGGAGGCTGCAGCTAAAAGCATAGCCAAGAAACTTCAGCCTCTCGTGGACGTCGGCCTCTCCTATATCAAGCTCGGTCAGAGCAGCAGCACATTGTCAGGCGGTGAAAGCCAACGTATCAAATTGGCATATTTCCTCTCGATGAACGATGCTTCCGACAAGCCGTCTGCCAAGAAAATAATGTTCATATTCGATGAACCTACCACAGGCCTGCACTTCTTCGATGTGGAGAAATTGCTCAAGTCATTCGATGCTCTCTTGGCAAAAGGCCACTCCGTAGTGGTTGTGGAGCACAATATGGATGTGATCAAAGCGGCCGACTGGGTAATAGAACTCGGTCCTGACGCCGGTGACTTCGGAGGTGAAGTCGTATTCCAGGGCACACCGGAAGACCTCGCCGCCAAAGGCCGCACCTACACTGCCAAGTATCTCAAGAAAATGAAGGGCTAACCGCTTGAGAACCTGAGATACAGGCGTTTGCCGCTTACGGACTGAGTGAGTCTTACAATGTAACTGCACTTGGCGCTGCTTTCCGTGATTTCAGTTGAGTCAATGTCCTTTCCCGTGGCGATGCTGATCTCGTAGCGAATGTTCTTGAATGTGCTGTCCGTGGTGACTGCAATCCCTGTAGCTTCTTTATGGTATGTGGCTCCGTCATCGGAACTGATATCTACGGTGAACCCTATTGTTGAGGTAAATTCTTGTCCGTCAGAGTATTTCCTGTATTTTATGCTCGAGACGTCAATCTCACCAGACTGGTTTGACGAGGTTATGGCAATGCTGTCTTGCGCACATGCCAACCTGTAACTGATATCCGTCAGAGGTGGCAAGACCTTTCCTTCCGCAAGCACTGGCTCATCGTATCTGTCAAATGCCTCCATCGGGAGATTCCATGTGTATATCCGGTTAGGCAGCAGGGCAGTGTTTCCCGGAACGGCGTAAACGTACCACCCTGAATCCGACTCTATCTGAAATGCAAGTCCTTCATAATCAAGCGGCGGGATTACTATATAATAGTTTTCCTCCTCACCGGTTCCGCTTCCGGACACCGGTGCGCCAGTAGCTGTGTAGCCTCTGCTCTCTTCCGAGCAGGTCTTCTTATCTGCTCCGTCACACGCACAATCCAACTTCAGAGTGCGGCCAATCATGAATCCGTCACTTTTTGTGCTTTCCCAAGTTATGGCACCGTCAACGCCCATCTGTCCGGTAATCCCGCCTATATCCCTATAGGCTCCGGCACTTATGTTTCTTATGGCCGCCGGCTTGCCAGTCTTGTCAATGCAGTGCAACCGCAGTCTCACGATGCTGCAGATACCGGAAAACTCCAATGAGTTGCCTGTAGAATGTGCGGCCATCGGATACAGCAGCTTGTCGTTGCGCTGCTCCTCCGGCATGGTGAATACACCTTGAAGCCAATTCCTGTCAGGATAGAATCCAAGATAACTGTCAGACGCATTCAAGCGACGGTTCCCTTCTAAGGACTTGTCGAAAGCGAACTGTGCTGAAGCTGTTCCGGAATCTTCTGTGATATAGATGCTTTCGCCTCTGTCATCCATAATCCTGATCCTGTCACCTGTTTCCCAATAAACCGGAATATCACCGGCTGAGTCCATATCAGGACAGACTTTAGTCGTGCATACAGGGCGACCGATTCCTGCAGAAAACATTATTGATGCCTCCTCCAGTGTGGTTTCCGTTTGTCTGCATCCGGGCAGGAGCAGAACTAGGGCAAATTGTGATAATAATCTCTTCATCAGTAGCTTACGATATTAGTGTATGAAGGAAGTTGTGACTGGATGTCCGCGGGGACGACATTGTCTTTCGCGTATAGCGTAAGGCCTGCCGGTACACTGGAGAACAGCCTGCTCATTGAGATACCGTCCTGGATGCCGGTCATATCCATCCGGAGAGTTTTCAGATTTATGCAGCTGGCTAACATAAAGGTCATGTCCGTCACCTTGCTGAAGTCGAAACTGCTCAAATCAAGATCCACTACGCGTGTATTGCTGAACATGGAGTATATTTTTTCTACATTCGTGGTGCAGAAAGATGATACGTCTATACTTTCCAGTGAAGTGCATCCTTGGAACATCATCTGCATATCAGTAGCGCTTTCCGTATGGAATCCGCTCAGATCCAGAGTCTTCAGCTTTGAGCATTCGAGAAACAGATAGCTTATGTCTTTTGCCCCGCTTGCGTCGAAATCTTCCGAGACAAAGGACTCGAGAGAATAACAGCGTTCAAACATTGAATGCAGCATGCAGTCAGGTCCGCATTTGAATTTTCTGATAGTCAGAGATTTGAGCGCGTCGCAATTTGCGAACATATAGTAACAGCTCTTGAGTTTCGGTGATATCATGTTTTCGATTGCAAGTTCTCTTACGTTGAAGCAGTTGTGGAACATCTCACGTCCGTTTTCAAGACTTGAAAAATCAAATCCGGACAAGTCCAGAACCTCGGCTCCACAACGGGCAAACATGAAATCCATACTCTTGACAAGAGGCGTCCTGAATCTGGAAATATCCAAAGAGTTCAGCTTCTTGCAGTTGTAGAACATGTAGCTCATGGTTGTTGCCTTGTCTGTACGGAAACTGCTTATGTCCAGTGATTCAAGCTTGATGCAGTCATTGAACATGCCGGAAAAATAGAGGGAAGCATCGGTGTTGAAGTTTCTCAAATCAAGATGTGTGAGTTCTTTGCAACTTGAGAACATGTAGCTCAAGTTTGTGACTTTTTCTGTCGAGAAATTCGAGACGTCAAGTGACCTGAGCTGCTTGCATCCATTGAACATCGCTCCCATACTGGTGACATTGTCCGTCTTGAATCCGGAAACATCCAGCGACGTGATAGTCTCACATCCGCCAAACATGTTGTTCATGTCCTTGACATTGCGCGTGTCAAATCCTGTCACGTCCAGTGCTTCCAGATTTCTGCAGAAGCTGAACATGGACTCCATGTTCTCGGCGGAATCCGTGCGGAAACCGTCAAGGGCTATTGTGGTCAGGTTTGTGTCCCATCCGAACAGATAGGACATGTCCTTTACTGCCGAAGTCTCCAGTTTGTTTATATCCAGATGGATGAGAGAAGAGCAGTCATAGAACATCTTATGGATGTTGACCAGATTGACAGTGTTCAGTTTCTTCTCCGGAAAGATTACATATGCGAGTTTCCGGCAATTGTCGAATGTGCAGTCCATACTTGTAAACGGAAGCGGATTCAGATGCGAAAGGTCTATTCCTATAAGGTATTTGTGGGTTTCCATATACCTGTTGTCCTGCATCAGACGGTCCAGTGTCTTGGCATCATGGTTCAGCCATAGAATCGCTTTGTGCTTGCCCTCCGTTTGGAATCTGTGATAAAAGCTCTTATAGGGACTTGAATATTTATCATACTCAAAACTGATTTCAGTGCCGTCATCATATAGGATCCCCTTGAGGTTGTCCAGATGAGAGGTGCATATCGGTACTTCCTGGCTCGGATCAACAACAAGATACTCCGCAACAATGGCATTGCTGAGCTGCATTACCCTTACAGTCTGTGTCTTTCCTGACTCTTCCTGAGTGAATCTCACCAGACATTCGCGGTCCGTATCGAATTCCGGAATATCGTATTCTACCGAATGGCCATCGCCGGACAGAACGAACGAATCGAACATTTCAGGCGTTTCCGCATTCCAGGTCGCGCCCTTGTCAATGCTGAAGTCCATTTTCCATGACACGTTCCGGTCTTTGCCCGACCCGTCGCTGAATGTGCTTGAAGAAAGGCTGGTGATGTTTATCCTCCCGTTTCCCCCGTCTCTGAATGACTCCACTCTGCTTCTGTCCGTCTCGAATCTGTACTCAAGACCGGTTATCGCAGACTCGTCATTCTCGCGGATGATGTCGTCAATGCCGGCTGATCTGAACTGTGTAAGGTCCAGGTCAATGTTCAGGATACCTGACCGTTCAATGTTTATGCTGCCCGGAAGGGAATATATCTTTTTGCCCGCATCTGTCCCATCGGAAACAAGAGACAGCTGTATTTTCAGTTCGCCTATGCTTTCGGGCGGAAGCACAATGCAGAAATCTTTCGGCTCTGAACTGAGCTTTACACCGCTTCCGCAGTTGAGTGTCAGCACATTGCCTCCATCTTTCTCCATCATCCAGGAGCCGGATGCAGATGTGCAGGACAGGCTGCCGTACAGGTTCTTGTCGGCTTTAAGCTTTATTTCATTGACATAAACGTCTTTTTTCAACGAGCTTATCCTGAGTCTGCAGATGCCGCACAAGTTCTTGAACGACAGCTCTTTCGTGGTGGAAGATGCTGCCATCGGCATTGATCCGTTTCCGAATCCTGATTCGGAATATTCCTGAGTGGATTCAAGCGACAGGACATGCTTTCCGGCGGCAAAGGAATATCCTGAGGCAGGGTAGAATGCCTGCCATTCATCTGCTTTCTTCGCTTTGGCATTACCTGAAACGCTCTTGTCATACACGAATCTGGCGCTTCCTGCCCCCTCGTCTTCCGTGACGAAGCAAGATGAGGCACGGACCGAAGATGAAGAGGAGATGACGATTCTGTCTCCTCTTGACCAAAGCAGCGGATATTTTCCATCTTCAGTCCCGTTCCCCATAAATGTCTTGCATTCAGTGTGTTCCATGTGCGTGGCGATAAACTCCAGTTCATCGGATACATTAAGTTCTCCGGCCTCTTTATTGCAGGCGCAGCACAATGTGGCGACTGAGAACAATAGAATAATCGGATAGCGGTCAATAGTCTTCATAGTATCAGAATTCATTGATGGTATTGTCTTCATTTGTTTCATTGATGGTGATATCCCCCGAAGTGAACAGATTCTCAGTGGAGTTTACTGAAAAATGCCCTCCGCTGTAGGATATGGCATATGTGGTCAGTTTGCCTTTTTCCCACTTTTGGCCCTCAAGCGGAATGCTGCCTGTCTCAGAGTCTCCGTTTTCAGTGACTGTTATGTTCATACATGCTTTGGAACCGCGTCCGAACTCCTGAGGCGGCAGCATGAAAGCAAGTGAGGGATCTGACATCGTAAATGTCCTTTCAGAAGAAAGTCCTGACCATTCCCCATTTTCAATATTGTATATACCGTCTCCTCGGATGCCGGACAGGGATATTCCCGTAATCTCAGCCTCTTCGCTGAATGTTTCTCCCTTCCGGAATCGTATGGCGGTAAGTGTGTGGTTGAAAGCGAGTTGTACTGTTCCTTCTCTCTGCACGTCACTTGCCGCAAAAAGGTCAATCTGTTCCTCTGCCCTGGTTTTGGCTGAGAATTGCAGCGAAGGCGCCCCGCCTGCCGGGAACGGACTGAGCCCATTGTCGGATGAAGGGTATGGCGAAAACGCATAGAACCGTATGTCTGTGTCATTCATCCAGTAGAGTGGCGTAGAACTGCTCCATCCTCCATCACTTTTCACTACTTTCATGTTCCACATATAGTCGGTACGTGCTGCGCCTTCTGTCCCGAGACATGCGGAAAGACTGAAGTCGGCAGGACTTGCAGCATTCCCGGACGGTGACGGGGATTTGGTGATGGAGGCTTTGAACCGTATCTGCTCGTTCTCTGTCCGGAGGCTGTCCAGGACAGTGACAACCACCATTTCGGCAGCGCTCGCAGGTGCCCCGCCTTCAATATACAGGATGCCGCTTCCCGGCTTTTTCAGGTGCAGGGTTACTCCGTGTCCGTCTTTGTCCATAGTGTAGTCATAGATGCCACGGCTTTTGTCATATTCCAGCTCTTCTTCTCCAAATGACAGCCTTGACCCTTTAGGCTCTATCTCTGCCCATATATGCAAGTCAGAGCCGACTTTTCCTTCTACATAATTGCCAGGATGGAGATGTATGGACGCTTTTCCGTATGGTAAAAGACTGCTCTTGTCTATTCTCCAGCTGTCCTCCTCGAGACCGCTCCCTGAAGGACTTACCCGTATATGGTAATGACAGTTCCGCTGGACATCGAAATCAGACGGGGAGTCTCCCAGATAAAACCTGTATTTAAGATATTCTCCGGGACCGGTGTACAATGAGTCTGAACGGTACTCTGCCTGAATCTCGATATATGAGCATAGTCCTGCCACTGCATCTGCCATATCCAGGACCTTGTCCTTCTCCGTTTTGGCCTCCGGAAGCAATCTGCCCTGCATGTTTTCAAGCATGTACACGCTTACCTCACGGCTTACACCACCGCTCCTGTCAATGTTCAAGTCATCAGCCTCACCATAGCTTTTGCAATATCCTGATGCGAACACATCATTGCCCCCGCTCACCTTGCTTTGCGAGAACAGACAGGCAGATTTGGGGCAGCCGCCCACCTGTACGCTTTTGACATTGAACTTCACGTTCTTTCCAAGTCTGGTCCGGTCAATGCAGAGGGATACCTTAGCCATCATGCTCACGAGATTTATATCTATGTCATTGACCTTGTCGTCAATGTGCACAATGCCGCTTTCTCCCGTCATCGGCAGCCCTCTGCTGTATTCGTCAGGGTAGGATAGGTGGTAACGGTATTGCTCCAAGTCTCCGACCGAGCGGATGCCGGTAATCCTGAATCCCAGATTCGCGCAGGCAAATACCCTGCAGTCGGTCTGCCCTATCCAAGAAAAGCTGTATCTGGTCTCACCTCCGTTCATATGCGAATCGATATAGGCAGACTCTTCAAGATGGCCTCCCGCATCGAAAATGAAGATGTTGAGGTCGGAAATCTTGACTTCATCCGGGTCGTCCGTCCTTGTCGCAGGCGAAACTGCTATGTTCACCGACACCACTGTCGATGCCGGGGAGGTCTCTTTACGGCATCCGCAGAGCAGTGCCAATATCAGAACTGATAATATCTTCGCGTATCGCATGACTATCAATATGTTATGGTCTTTTCATCCTTTATTGTCCAAGGCTTGACGCTGAACTTGCAATTCACTGTCGAGAGGTTTATCGCAATATCAGGTGAACTCACACCCCGTCGTGTCAATGTTATGTCGAATATGTAGTCTCTCCCTGCCTGGACGCCGGCACTGTCAGGCGTGTTGCACCATTGCCCCCTGTTGATTTCTATCGGGTACCAAGTCCGTTCTCCGTCCAATGTCCCTTCTATCACAAGCTTGGTGAAACCTGCACCGAGTCCCTCCTGACTGATTTCATTCTGGTAGCAGAACAGTTCCGTTTCCGGGAACCGTACTGTCTCGCCGATGTTTCCCATTCTTCTGCTGCATATAAGATTTCCGAAAGTGAATCCGGCCGTGTCAGACGGTTCCAGTTTTCCTGCGTTCAATATGCTCTCGGGTATGGTCGGGGCTTTCCCGCTCACCGGAAACCGCCCGCAGACATCAGTAAGATAGACACATACGTCTTCTAGAGACTTTCCCTCATACGGCCTTCCGTGAAAATCGCAGCTGATGCTGTTCAGCGTTATCCGGGCGAGCAGGGGAGTGAATGTTATCTCACATTCCCTTTCATATCCGGCATTGACCCTGTTTTCAGCATACATCACAGGTGCGTCAGGGTTCTCCGACTTCAGCTCGGCATACAGATTCTGCAGGTCGTCATAGGCGAGCACTTTACGATATTCCTCCGCGTTCAGCGGGGAATTGGCAATCGTTACCAGTATCTTTTTACCTGCTCTCGAAGCGGATTCTGTCCTCTCGCTTCCGCCAAGTTCCGCCCGCATATAGGAATCAAGCTTCCGGAGTCTGTCATCGTTGAAGTACAGTATGTCAATGTACCCTTTGACTGCCTTGTCTGTCTTGAATGTCAGTTCGGTTTTTTCCTCTCTGTCATTCCTCTCAGTCCCGGCAGTTTCAGGTGCAGTCGATGTGCAAGAATAAAAGACCGGCAACAAAAGCAAGGTTACGGCCAGAACGGCCGAAATATAGTAGATGGTCAAGTTAAAGGCGACAATATTATGAATATGCAGCCGGTCTTTTTTTATGTGATTTTTCATTTTCATGAGTTGCAGTTGTTATCGTTTCCGGCTGCAAATATATTAGGATGTTTTTTAAAAAATCACCATTTTATGCGTCTCAAATGCAGATTTTTACGATTCTTAAACTTTAAAATTTGTTTTAAATGCCTTTTTTCGATTGCAAATTTGTGACATAAAAACACAAAAAAGCGGCTGGACAGACGCCAGTCGCTTTCAAAAAAATATTTTCAGGCTGTTAACCGCCGAAATTGTCATAAAGAACATTCTCAGGAGGAACTCCGAGACTGTCGAGCAATGTGTTGACAGATTTGACCATCATAGGAGGTCCGCACATGAAGTATTTGATGTCTTCCGGTGTGTCATGCTCCTTGAGGTATGTCTCGTACATAACATTGTGTACGAAACCTGCAACATATTTTACTCCTGCTTCATCAGCTGCCGGATCCGGACGGTCGAGAGCCAGATGGAAGTGGAAGTTAGGGAACTCTTTCTCGATTTCAGCATAGTCCTCGAGGTAGAATGCCTCTTTCAGGCTACGCGCACCGTAGAAGAAGTTGACCTGCTTCTTGGTCTTGAGAGTCTTGAACAGGTGCATGATGTGGCTTCTGAGAGGAGCCATACCTGCGCCACCGCCGACAAATATATATTCCTGTGAATCAGGATCATCCTTAGGAAGAAGGAACTCTCCGAACGGACCGGAAATCATAACCTTGTCACCTGGGTGACGTGTGTAGATATATGAAGAACCGATACCAGGGTTTACAGGGAGGAGTTTGTTGCTTCCCTTAGGCGCTGTCCTGTCAAATGGAGGAGTTGCGATACGGACATTCAGTTTGATGATGTCGCCCTCAGCAGGATAAGAGGCCATAGAGTATGCTCTCATGGTCGGCTCAGGGTTCACGCACTTCAGGTCGAAGAACTTGTAGCGCTCCCAGTCTGCCTTGTACTCAGGATCTACGTCAATGTCGCTGAAATTGAATGTTCCCTGAGGAATATCAATCTGGATGTACTCTCCTGATTTGAAATCGAGGTGAACACCCTCAGGCAGCTTGACAGTGAATTCCTTGATGAAGGTAGCCACGTTGTGGTTGGAAATGACTTCGCACTCCACTTTCTTGACGCTGAGCACTGACTCCGGAACCTCGATCTTGAGGTCTTCCTTGACCTTGACCTGGCAACCGAGTCTCCAGTTGTCCTTGATCTGTTTTCTGTTGAAGAATCCTGTTTCGGTAGGGAGGATGTTTCCGCCGCCTTCGAGGACTCTGACTTTACACTGTCCGCAGTTGGCCTTGCCACCGCAGGCTGACGGGAGGAAAATCTTCTCCTCTGCAAGAGCGCCCATGAGCGAGTTGCCTGGAGCGACGTCGAGCACTTTGTTGCCTCCGTTGATGTCAATCTTGACTGTACCGCTTGGGGTCAGTTTTGTCTTTACCCACAGCAGCAGGACTACCAGAATCAGCGTAACCACTGTGATAGTTGCTACTGAGGCTATAATTGTAAGAGTAATTTCATTCATCTTTCAAGTCTCCTATTAAAGTGAAATACCCATAAATGTCATGAATGCCATGGCCATAAGACCTACGGTGATGAATGTGATACCGATACCCTTGAGAGGTGCAGGCACATTCGAGTATGACATCTTCTCTCTGATGGCGGCGAGTGTCACGATAGCGAGGAACCAGCCGATACCTGAGCCGAGAGCATAAACGGTTGCTTCACCGACATTGACGAAATCTTTCTGCTGCATGAAGAGCGCACCTCCGAGGATGGCGCAGTTCACTGCGATAAGAGGCAGGAAGATACCGAGCTCTGAGTAGAGTGTAGGTGCGAATTTCTCGACAACCATCTCTACGAGCTGTACGATAGCGGCGATGACCGCGATGAATGTGATGAAACTCAAGAAGCTGAGGTCAACGCCTGCGAGGCTTGGGCTGAGCCAGCTCAATGCACCAGGGCTGAGCACGTAAGTGTTCAGGAGGTAGTTGATAGGCAATGTGACCAGGAGCACAAAGATAACAGCCGCACCAAGTCCGGAAGCTGTCTTCACATTTTTAGATACTGCCAGGTATGAGCACATACCGAGGAAGTATGCAAAAATCATATTGTCAACGAAAATTGACTTTACGAATAAGCTTATATATTCCATATTACTTGCGTGTTAGTTGTTATTTCTCCTGAAGATCTTTCTGGATGCTTCTCTGTACCCATACGATACATCCGAGCAGGATGAGTGCTACAGGAGGAAGAATCACAAGTCCGTTGTTCATATAACCTGCATCGTAGAAGCACTGCGGGATTACCTGGAATCCGAAGAGGGTTCCTGAACCGAACAGTTCGCGGAAGAAAGCCACGATAAGAAGGATCATGGC
>UMHE01040957.1_pt1 | contig 13978 bp, 9 predicted proteins | sample 1965451 | NCBI WGS metagenome assembly UMHE01 (sample SAMEA4836090, study PRJEB28245) | human gut metagenome | biome: gut microbiome; material: fecal sample | place: Denmark | collected 2008 | reverse complement strand
GGCTAATCAGTCTAATCAGGGTGTACTTTCTCTGTTACAGTAAAAGTAAATATGGTCATTACACATCAAAAGGGACTTTTCGGAGCCCCTTTTGGTGTGTGTTTATACTTTTACTGGCATAGAATTTAATGCCTCTTCGTATTCATCTGAAGTGTAATCCAGTAAAATTTTTTCTTTTGGAACGTTATATTTGATCATATTTTGAATTGCATCGATTCTGCCTCTGGCTTCTCCTCTGGCTTCGCCCTGTTCCAGCAATTCTTCAGACCGTAACTTCAAAATCTTACCACCCATAATCTCACCCAATCCTTTCCTAATATCATTGTCTTTTGGAATAATATAATCCGCGATTTTCTCAATTAAAACAATCATATCCATATAAAGATGTGACTTTTGTTCTTTTTCGGACGCGTCCTCTAACCTTCGGTTGATCTCCCGGAAATCGTCCAGCAGATGCTTCACTTTTTTCGAATTCGTTCCATTGTGCTTCAAAAAATGTTCATACCGTAAGATATGATACGGAAGCAGAATCAGCAGCCGTTTTTCAAAAATCCGATCCACCGTGTATCTTTTCGCCTGCAAAACCGGAACGCGGTAACGTACTTTCTGACCATCTGCAAACGTTACGATTGCCTCATGATAATCTGGAAGCGAACGGTGATTGCGGATATAAAGCACGCACGATTGAGGAAACGCAATCTCCCAAATTGCATGTTCCCCCAAAGAAGCATGTTCAAGTGCAATCGAAATGTCGTACTCGAACATCCGGATAACCATTGTCCTGTCCTTAGAGGACTGGCATTCCAGATGGTATATATGTCCACCAATCCGGATAATGGAGTCCGTGATCACGGTTCCGTACTTTTCGTAATGTTCGTTTCGCAATTGTTCAAACTGTTCCTCCTCGCTGTAAGAAGTGTGGAAAACTTCATTGATCAGCGGAATGAGAAGCTGCGGCATTTTTTGCGCGATGGTTCGGAATACATCGTCGAAAATCGTGCTGTGTTCTGTTGTGTTTTCTGTGTCGGCATCTGGCAACGAAGTTGTCAAAATGTCAGTGTTCCCCATGTAGCGTCCTACCTTTCCTTTAGTATATATCATAAGCATCTGCTGTTACAATATAGAAAGTATAAAAAACAGAGCTGTTATGACCAGTTCTATGAAATTGTGGTTCTAATGGAAATTTATGAGCGAAATGCTCTCCATGAGTGGTGATTGCGGTACAATGGCGATGTATCGCATAAGTAATTGTGGTATATAATTTTATAAATCCAGTAAAAACAGAATATCGTATTTTCGGACAGAAGTCAAATGATTTATAACAGTAACAGAAAAACAACAATTGCGATACGATTGGAAAATAAATCGTATCACGATTGTTGTTGTAAAATTATTTTCTGGTTTATAGGATCTCCTCAAGCCCATACAATGCCGCACCCAGTGCACCGACAATCTCTGGTTCCTCATAGATATGTAGTTTTTCTCCAAGCTGCTCCTCCAGCACGGCAACGACACCCGGATTCTTGGCAACACCGCCAGTCATCATATATCCCGGATTCAGACCGACACGTTTCAGGAGGGACATTGCTTTCCCGGCAATTGCTTTGTGAATTCCATGTGCAATATCAGCAATCTCTTTGTTCTGTGCGATCAGGGAGATAACTTCCGATTCAGCAAAAACACTGCACATGCTGCTGATTTCAATATTTTCTTTGGACTGCAGGGATACTGGACCAAGTTCGTCGATACTGATTTCCAGGGAGCGCGCCATCATTTCCAGAAAGCGGCCGGTTCCGGCGGCACATTTATCATTCATGACAAAATCGGCAACTTCTCCATTGTCATTCAGCCGGATGGCTTTGCTATCCTGACCGCCGATATCGAGGATCGTGTGAACGTCCGGGAAGAGAAGATGCGCACCTTTTCCGTGGCAGCTGATTTCAGTTACATTTTTGTCCGCAAATGGAATGCTGACACGACCATAACCCGTGGATACAATCAGGGAAATATCTTCCCGGTCAAGTCCGGCCTTTTTCAGAACATCTGCCAGTGCGGCATCTGCACTCTGGGAAGATTTGGCTCCGGTGCGGACAACGGAAAATGCTTTGATCTGTCTGTTTTCGTCTAAGATTACGGCGTTTGTAGAGGTAGAGCCGCTGTCAATTCCTAATGTATACACAGTATCACCCTTTCTTTTTATCATTTGTTTTTCCCCGGTCAGGGACAATCCTTTTTTCACTTTCAATTCTTCCATAAAGGCTTCCACACGGGTCCGGACCTGTCCGGCACATTGTCTGGTGGAATCGGTTTCTACCAGCAGAATCGGCAGATCCAGCCGCTGGCGGAAATCCGCATACTCGTAAGAATAAGAGTCACAGAATTTGACGGTATGATATATAATTCCATCCAGGCGGTCGGTAAAACCGTCAAGAAAATGTTCACGGTTCGCTGCTTTTAACATGCGCATGCATGGAATCTGGTTTAGCAGCGCGGCAGCATAGGAATGCAGGGCCTGATCCTCTGTAATGGAAAAATCACGTGCAAGTCCGGTGCATGTTAAATCAAACAGCAGATTGGCACCGCGGTCGACAAGCAGCTGACGGATTTCATTGTTGCATCGGGCACCCATGATACCAATATTGAGTTTCTGTCCGTTTCCTTTTCCGGACGCTGCGCTGGCAGACATGCGGGTGTTTTCCTGTTTTTTCAGAGCCGCTTTGTTCTGCATCATGGAAACAAAACGTTTCAGATCCAGTGTTTTTCCGGAGAAAGCCTCGTACTCGGTGAGCATTTGTTTTAACTGGCGCTCATAGAGTGCTACTGCAAAATCATTAAATTTGCGGGGAATATCCAGCAAAAAGAAAAATTTATCCGGGAACTGGCTTTTTAATGTGTCATACAGACGCCGGATGCTGTCGCAGCAGGTAGTCAGAATGACACCCTCATAGTCATGTTCCATCACATCTTCCAGCACGGCCTTGGTATAGGAACAGATGTTGGCGTGCATCAGGGTATCCGCATGGTTAAAATCCGTAACGGATGGTTCCAGACGTGTGATTTCCGTGTCCATGGCTTCAAATAATTCCATGGGGGTATATTTACATACATAACCTAACATGATGAATTCCTCTCTTTATCCAGAATTTCCAGAAAAGCTTCCAGACGGGTTTTGATCTGTCCGTCATGGCTGTTCCGGCGGTCCATGGCATCGCCATCCAGAACGAGCAGTGGAATATCCGCGGCCTTGAGTGTTTCGCGAAGCTGGAATACTCCGCCGGCAGATTGCTTACAGCCCCAGTGGCAGAAGTTAATGACGCCATCGGCATGCATTTCTTTTGCCAGTTTTACGACCATGTTTGCTTTTTTTTCGTATGGACCGTTATAGAGATTGTTTAGCATTTTAGTGGCAAGTGCTTCCAGTGGGTGGGTGGTATCCAGTTCGTCCATGTAATCCAGGTTCATTTCGGTACACTGGATCTGGTAATCTCTGTTCAGGTTAAAATAGTGTTTGAGTGTTTCCTGATAAAAAGGAAGCAGATGTACCCACACAATCCGGGTGCCGTCATATTTCGGATATTGTTTGATATCCTCGGCAAAACTGCGGAACAGGTCAAGGGTTTCCGGTGTTCCGATGTTTAAGTGGGTGGCAAAAAGCATGTACATCTGCAGAGTCAGTGTCGATGGATAATAGCGCTCTGCCTGCAGTTTTAAAAACTCTTTGTAATAAGCTTTCGACTGGTTTTCGCGGGCAAGTGTTTCCGACAGGTCATCCATGGACAGATGTTTTCCGGTCAGTGCTTCCAGTTTCTGAATCAGTTCTTTCAGCTGCATGGTCACATATTCCACGGCTTCCGGAGAACAGCTGTCCGGCACATCGATCACATAAGTGTCAAGATCCGTGTGCCGGCTGACATAGCGGAATGTGTTAATATTGCCGTCACAAATCATGGAAGTTGTCACACCGAGTCTGGCAGGTGAAATAATTCCGGAGTCTACGGCACCGATAAAATCTTTGTGATAGGAACAGAGCGTGGAGGCAATTCCCCGGCTTTCTGCGCGGTCGATAAAATAGTCTTCACACGTAAATCCTGAGAGAAACGAGGAAAGACATTCCATGGAAAGCGCACTGAGTCCGAAGCACTGGAAAATTTCCACGGGTGCAAACAGATTGCACCAGACCGTGGATTCCGGGTATTCCAGCGCATGAAGCGTATTTTTTACGCCGAGCGTATTCAGCTTCTGATATGCTTTCGGCATTGTTTTTTCTGCAAAATGTTCAGTCCGGAACTGTTCGAGATGTAATCCGATGTCAATCATTTTGCGGGAAACTGCCGGGTGGGTGCCGGCATATTTTTTAATATAATTTCCGTAAGTTTTGACGATATTCATAGTATATATCCTTTATTAAACAGGTTCATTTTCAAAAAATTATTATAACCTTGTGTCTGCAAAAAATAAAGTTTTGTGTACTAAAATTTTAGAAAAACCTAAGAATCTAAAATATTGCGTATTATAGGGGGATTGATTATAATAGAAAGTACGGAATTATCTATTATGGAAGGAATCAGGACACATGGGAGCACAGGACAATACGGAAAAGGTACTGCGCAGTCTTCACGTTTTGCTGTCGAAGAGTGAGCCGTATCCGAAAGAGCCGAGTAAAGTTATCATAGATAAGCAGCAGGTGATTGATCTGCTGGCAGAATTGAATACCTGTATTTATCAGATTATGGATGAATACGAACTGACCATTCGAAGCCGTGACAAGGCAGAGCGCGATTTCCATAAAAAGGGAGATCAGATCATCTGGGATGCAAGCCGTAAGGCAGAGGACATTTATGCGGCATCTGTCATGTATATGGATGAAACGTTAAACCGTATGCAGGATATTATGCAGGAGGCGGACAAAAAGGTCGGTGCCATCTATCAGGAAATTAAAGAACAGATGGAAAAAGAAGAACAGGAATTAAGAACCAACAAATCCGAACTCAAAGGACAGCTGCAGGATCTGGTTGATACCGAAAAGTACTTAAAGATCATCGAGGAACGGAACCGCGAGATTGAGAAGGAAAAGATGGAAGGAAGACCGGAGTACGAACAGGAGAAGCGGGAAGAAAAAGCAATTTACGCAAACCGGCAGACCGATATTAAGATTAACCAGGAATATCTGGATAAGCTGGGACTTTCCGTACCGGAAGAACCGGTAGAAGACCTTGCGGAAGAACCGGTAGAAAAGCCAGTGGAAAAGCCGGTGGAAAAACCAAAGAAGCTGTCACCGAAGCCGGAGATTCCGGCACCGGTTACGGTAGAAGATGACGATGAAGAGTTAAAGCAGCTGGAAGAACAACTGCGTGTGAATCTGGATGCTGATTATTTTAAGTGGAAAGATGAACAGGAAGAACAGGAAGCAGCAGAAGAAAAATCCGCCGGCTTTCAGAACAAGATCAAGAACCTGATAGGAGGACATCCGCATGACGATTCTGGTGTGTGATGATGACAAGGAAATTGTAGACGCAATTGAGATTTACCTGATTCAGGAAGGATACCAGGTAGTAAAAGCATATGACGGGGAACAGGCTCTGGAGATGCTTCGCACAAAGAAAATTGATCTGATGGTGATCGACGTGATGATGCCGAAACTGGATGGAATCCGTGCGACATTCCAGGCACGTAAAACAAGCAGCATTCCCATTATCATCCTGTCTGCCAAGACAGAAGATGCGGATAAGATTCTGGGGCTGAACGTGGGGGCGGACGATTATGTGACCAAGCCGTTTAATCCGCTGGAACTGGTTGCCCGTGTGAAGTCACAGCTGCGGCGTTATACCACACTTTCGAGCACCCCTTCCGGTGATGCCGTTTATGAAGCCGGCGGCCTGGTTATTAACGATGAATTAAAAAAAGTTACGGTAGATGGGGAAGAGGTCAAACTGACTCCGATCGAATACAACATTCTTCTGCTTTTAATGAAAAATAAAGGAAAAGTATTTTCCATTAGTCAGATTTATGAGGAAATCTGGAATGAAGAAGCAATTGGCGCAGACAATACAGTTGCTGTCCACATCCGGCATATCCGGGAAAAAATCGAAATCAATCCGAAAGAACCGCGGTATCTGAAAGTGGTCTGGGGTGTCGGCTATAAAATCGAAGCGGGGGCGTAGCTGTCTATGAAAGAATTCTCCAGCGGAAAAAAGGGCGCAGCCATTGTCATGCATCAGATGTTTCTGATTATGATGCTTTGCGGAATCTATGGGATCGGATACAATCTGCGCAGACATATCGGAGGGCTGGGTATTCTCAGCCTGTTTATGGTGATCGGCATGGTCGGAAGCTTTGTATTCCTTGCCTATCTGACAGGTGTTGCAGGGCGCCGGTCAGAGGAGGATGCAACCATTTACCTGACCTGGATTGATAAAATTTATACGGATATCCAGATGGCACTTTTTGTGGCATTCATTTATCTTGTGCTCTTTTTGGGGAGAAATCTCCATGACATCCAGTTTGAACTGTCCGGACTGATGGTAGCGGTCGGAACAGTCGGGTATCTGGTCGATGTTGTATTCCTGCTGTTTTATTTGAGCATTGTCCGGCGGGTCAAAAACAATACCCTTCTGACATACAGTCTGATCTATCAGGCAGGAAGCTTCCTGAGACGGGTGTTTATCTCCGGACAGAATCCCAGACTGTGTACGCGTAAGGCGCGCGAAAGATATGAGATCCAGCATGCAATTGAAAAAATTGCGGCAGGGGCACTGGATACGACACTGGATGTGGAACAGTTTCACGGACAGGAAAGAGGCATTGCAGCTTCTGTGAATAATATCCGTGCAGGGCTGAGCGAAGCCATTCAGGAGCGGATCCGGAATGAACGGATGAAGGCAGACCTGATCACGAATGTTTCCCATGATATCAAAACACCGCTTACTTCCATTGTCAATTATGTGGATCTGCTCAAACGTGAAAACCTGGAAAACGAAAATGCACGTAATTATATCCGGGTTCTGGATGAAAAATCCCAGCGGCTGAAACAGCTGACGGAGGATCTGGTCGAAGCATCAAAGATCAGTTCCGGAAATATCCGGCTGGATATGCAGACCATCGATCTGGTAGAACTGCTGTACCAGACGGGTGGTGAGTTCAATGAACGTTTTGAGGCACGGGGGCTGACCATTGTGACGAAACTGCCGCACAATTCGGTGATGATCCGGGCAGACGGACGGCAGCTCTACCGTGCAATTGAAAATCTGTATACCAATGCGGCAAAATATGCACTCGAAAATACCCGGGTTTATGTAGATCTGGAAGTAGAGGAGAACAATGCGGTTTTCCGTATCAAAAATATTTCGAAAAATCCGCTGCCGGAACAGGGAGCGGCGAGGAAAGACCTGACGGAGCGTTTTGTGAGGGGAGAGGAATCCCGCACGACAGAGGGAAGCGGTCTTGGACTGTCCATTGCAAAGAATCTTACACAGCTGATGGGCGGTGAGTTTGCAATCCTGGTAGATGGCGATCTGTTTGCGGCATCCATTACGTTTGCAGTCGTTGCATAAAAATACATTTTATTATATAATTATCATTAACCATGATTTCGAAAACAAGGAGGAAACTATGAAGTTATATGAGAACGGCGCATACCTGGTCAACGGCAGGGATGTTGTCATTAATTCACCGGAAGCGGCATCTGTTGTCAATGCAAAGACAGGAAAGACTGTTACACCGGAAGATGCAAAGAAACAAACCATTGCATATGGAATTTTAAAGAACCACAATACATCCGGCAACATGGAAAAACTGCAGATCAAATTTGATAAGCTGACTTCCCACGATATTACATTTGTCGGCATCATCCAGACCGCCAGGGCATCAGGTCTTGAGAAGTTCCCGATTCCTTATGTACTCACTAACTGTCACAACAGTCTGTGTGCAGTCGGTGGAACCATCAACGAAGATGACCATATGTTTGGACTGACATGTGCAAAGAAATACGGTGGAATCTATGTTCCTCCTCATCAGGCAGTTATTCACCAGTTCGCAAGGGAAATGCTTGCAGGCGGCGGAAAGATGATCCTTGGATCAGATTCCCATACCCGTTACGGGGCACTGGGAACCATGGCAATTGGAGAAGGTGGTCCGGAGCTTGTAAAGCAGCTTTTGAATAAAACCTACGATATTGATATGCCGGGAGTTGTCGGCATTTACCTGACAGGTACCCCGCAGAAGGGTGTCGGACCGCAGGATATCGCGCTTGCCATTATCGGTGAAGTATTTGCCAACGGATTTGTAAAAAATAAAGTGATGGAGTTTGTCGGACCGGGCGTATCCAATCTGAGTGTTGATTACCGTATCGGTGTTGATGTTATGACAACAGAAACCACCTGTCTGTCCTCTATCTGGAGAACCGATGACCAGGTGAAGGAATTCTATGAGATTCACGGAAGAACCGGAGATTTCGAGGAACTGAATCCGGGAGAAACTGCATACTATGACAGCTTTATCGAACTTGATTTAAGCGAGATTAAGCCAATGATCGCCATGCCGTTCCATCCAAGCAATACATACACGATCGAGGAATTAAATGCAAACCTGATGGATATTCTCGATGACTGTGAGAAGCGTGCACAGATAAGTTTTGATGGAAAAGTAGACCTTGACTTAAAGAGCAAAGTAAAGAACGGAAGACTGTATGTAGATCAGGGTATCATTGCCGGATGTGCTGGTGGTGGATTTGAAAATATCTGCGATGCAGCAGACATCTTAAAGGGCACTTCCATTGGAGCGGACGAGTTTACGCTGAGTGTTTACCCGGCTTCCACTCCGATTTATATGGAACTGGTTAAGAACGGTGCCGTTGCCAATCTGTTAGAGACAGGTGCCATTGTCAAGACTGCATTCTGCGGACCATGCTTTGGTGCCGGAGATACGCCTGCGAACAATGCATTTTCTATCCGTCATTCTACACGTAACTTCCCGAACCGTGAGGGCTCTAAGGTACAGAACGGACAGGTTGCTTCCGTAGCACTGATGGATGCGCGTTCTATCGCTGCAACCGCTGCAAATAAGGGATTCCTTACCGCAGCTACCGATATTGATGTAAACTACAGCAAGCCGAAATACTTCTTTGATAAGACCATTTATGAAAACCGTGTATTTGACAGCAAGGGTGAGGCAGATCCGGACGTAGAGATCCAATTTGGACCAAATATTAAGGATTGGCCGGCTATGAGCCCGCTTCCGGAGAATCTTGTGCTGAAAGTTGTTTCCGAGATTCACGATCCGGTGACCACAACGGACGAGCTGATTCCTTCCGGAGAGACATCCTCTTTCCGTTCCAACCCACTGGGACTGGCAGAGTTTGCACTTTCCAGAAAGGATCCGGAATATGTTGGACGTGCCAAGGAAGTACAGAAGGCACAGAAGGCTGTCGAAGCAGATACCTGTCCGGGGGATGCACTTCCGGAGATTCATCCGGTTATGGATACCATCCGTGCAACGTTCTCCGATGTCAACCGCTCAAACGTTGGTTTTGGAAGTACGATTTTTGCAGTAAAACCGGGAGACGGTTCTGCGCGTGAGCAGGCGGCTTCCTGCCAGAAGGTACTTGGCGGATGGGCAAACATTGCAAATGAATATGCGACCAAGAGATACCGTTCCAACCTGATTAACTGGGGTATGATCCCGTTTGTTATTGATCAGGGAGAGCTTCCGTTCCACAATCTGGATTACCTGTTTGTTCCAAAGATCCGTGAGGCGATCGCAGACGGAAAAACAGAATTTGAGGCATATGTGGTAAAGGATGGTGCTTTAAAGCCATTTACCCTGCGTATGGGAGAACTGACACCGGATGAGAAAGATATTATTCTCAAAGGCTGCCTGATCAATTATTACCGCGGATAGGAGATCTTGTATGACAGACGTGGAAAAACAAAAACAGATGGAACAGATCAAACAGAGTGAGGATGGCATGCGTCAGACGGTTCTTCTGATTAAAATCGGATTGATGGTATTTCTCACCTTTGCCTGTTGTACCGTATTTTTCTTCCTGGTGCTCCGGTACAAGGGGGTTGCAGATACCTGGCATCTGATTACAGGTGCATTGCAGCCGATTATTATCGGACTGGGACTTGCTTATCTGCTTAACCCGGTTATGAAATTTCAGGAGCGGCGCTGGCTGCCGTTTCTGAAAAAGAAAATGAAATCAGAAAAATCAGCGGCTAAAGTGGCACGTGGATTGTCCATTGCCGGGGCAATCCTGTTTCTTCTGGTGATTCTGGTGCTTTTGATTGCGGCAATTGTTCCTTCGGTGGTATCAAGTGTTACCGGGCTGGTGGAAGCACTGCCTGGTAATGTGGAGAGCCTGATCCATATGGTGAAAAGTGGAAAACTCGGAGCCTATGGAGTGACAGATACCATCAGTGATATGCTGACAAAACTGACGGATCAGGTGGAAAACTGGGCAACGAAGGATCTGCTTCCACAGATGCAGCAATATCTGTTGCAGATTACTTCCGGCGTAATCACGATGGTCAAATCCATATTAAACTTCATCATTGGGATCATTGTCGTTGTTTATGTCTTATCCATTAAAGAAAGCCTGGTGGGACAGAGCAAAAAGATTGTGTATGCGATCTTTAAACCGAAACATGGAAACATTATTATCGAAGTTTTCCACAAGGCAGATGAAGTATTTGGTGGTTTCATCATTGGAAAGATTATAGATTCTGCCATCATCGGAGTAATCTGTTATTTTGGATGTCTGATCCTGCATATTCCGGATACGATACTGGTTGCGGTTATCATTGGAGTAACCAATGTCATTCCGGTGTTTGGACCGTTTATCGGTGCGATTCCGTCACTTCTTCTGGTTGTGATCCAGAGTCCGCTGCATGCGTTGTATCTGCTGATATTTATCATTATTCTGCAGCAGGTGGATGGAAATATTATCGGACCGAAGATTTTAGGTGATTCCACCGGATTATCCGCGTTCTGGGTAATGTTTTCGATTCTGATCGGAGGCGGACTGTTTGGATTTCTGGGAATGCTGCTTGGGGTTCCGGTGTTTGCGATGATTTACTATATTATCCGCAGACTGGTAAACCACAGCATACGAAAGAAAAACCTTACAACCGTAACGGAGGCATATGTGGAGGCAGCCGGTGTAGATGAGGCAACCGGTGCGATCATATATTACGGGGAAAAACAAAAGAAAAAGAGAACTTTAAAAGATTCCGGAAAGAAAGACGAAACAAAGAAAAACCAGTAATTTCAAGGGCTGTACGCGTTTGTGTGCAGCTCTTTTTTTCGGATTATTTTTTGACACTAATTGCCGCCTATGGTATACTTGAAAATAGACAGATAGACCTGTTTGGGGATACTTTAAGGAGATAACAATTGGACAAATACGAATATAATCTGAAGCTTGATCAGATGAAATCCCGCTATGCGGAAGAGAAATACGATGAGGCAGCAGATATTGCAGATACTATCAATTGGAATAAGGTTAAAAATGTAAATGGTCTGGTAAAAGCTGGGGAAGTGTACGAAAAAGTACAGCGTTATGAGGAGAGCCGGGAAGTTTTGCTGATGGCATATGACCGCTCGCCGATCGGAAGAATGATTATTTACCGTCTTGCGGAAGTGGCGGTCAAGATGAAAGATTTTCAGGCGGCACAGGATTATTATGATGAGTTTGTGGAGATTGCGCCTCATGACACCCTTAAATATGTACTTCGCTATGATATACAGAAGGCACAGGGGGCTTCTTATGAAGAACTGATACCGATTCTTGAAGAACTCAAGGAGCAGGAATATACGGAAGAGTGGGCATATGAGCTTGCTTATCTGTATCACAAAGCAGGGATGAGTGAGAAGTGTATTGATGCATGTGATGAGCTGGTTCTCTGGTTTGGAGACGGGCCATATGTAGAGCGTGCATTGGAACTGAAAATGCTGTATCAGCCATTGACGAAAACACAGGAAGAAAAGTATCGGTCGTTTTGTCAGGCAAAAGATGACAGAGCAGGTTTGACACACATTGATGTGGAGGAGATGGCGCGTGCCGGGGAGACCGTGCATGATCCGGTCGCAATTCCAAAAGTAGAAGTAAACACAGAACGGTTTAATACCGTCAATCTTCAGGCGGAAATTGCAAAGGGTATGCAGCAGATCATGGATGCAACCGAAAAAGAAACCGTCACGGATACGCTGGACAATATCAACCGTATGGTGGAAGATGTTCCTTATCTGAAAATGCAGATGGAGGAAGAAAAGCCTGAGGCACAGCCGGAACAGAATACACGGCACATTGAGACAGATGAGGAGATTGATGGTTCACTCAAGACAAATTTCAAAGAGTTGTTGGGAGAAGACTCCGATGGTCAGATGAGCATGATGACAAATGAGAAAAACATGATTGAGCATCAGATCACAGGCCAGATGACAATTGAGGAAGTGCTGAGTGAGTGGGAGAAAATGCGCAAGGCTGCGGAAGCTGCACTGGAAGATGCCAGAAAGCGGAAACTCGAATCCGCCAAAGCGCGTGCACTGCAGGAGGCAGGCGATATTATGGACCGCCTGACAGGAGTATTGCCAAAACTGGATGCGGTACTGGCAGAGAAGGCGGATATTGTGGAGGAAACGACGGAAACACCGCCACAGACGCCGGAAAGGGAAACACCGCTGGCAACGAATGAGCCGGAGGAACGAAAGGAAGAAGAGGAAGAGAACAAAAAAGAGGAACAGCCTGCCAAGGATACAGATGCCGAAGAACTTTGGCCAGAGGGAGTATCTTTAGAAGAAATGGTACGTTCCCAGCAGAAAAAGAAGACTGAAGCTGCCGCACAGAAACCGGCAGAAGAGACATCCGATGTGACAGAAGATGACAAAAACTTAAATGAGAATCGTGGTGTAGAAAAAATGGAAACAGAAACAAAGAAAAAGGATTTTGAGGAGGTTCCGATCGAGGATCTGCCACAGAAACCAACACTTGCACAGGAGAGGGAAGAAGAGTTTGCTTTTGTAAGAAGAAAAACAGATCGCTCTTCCTGGAAAGGAAAAACCATACATATCCCACAGGTAGACACACCGGTGGATCTGGGAAAAGAGGAAAAACAGAATATCCCGCTTGTAGAACTGACAGATGAACAGAAAGCGATTTTTTCGTATTTTATGCCGGTGAAGGGCATGGAGGATCAGCTCTGCAAAGCGTTGACAGTTGCTTCGTCCCATCTGAAAAATAAGGAAACTGCATCGAGGGGGAATCTCGTAATTAAAGGCGGACAGGGAAGTGGAAAAACAACACTTGCCACCAGCATGATCAAAGTCCTGCAGCAGGAGACCGGGGTTTTGGATGGAAAGATTGGAAAGATCCATGCGGAAGCATTAAACCAGAAAAATGTCAGCGGGCTGCTGGATAAGGTGTCAGGGGGATGCCTGATTATTGAGCAGGCGGGGGATATGGAGAAAAAAACTGTATCGGAATTATCCAATCTGCTGGATGCCGATGAGAGTGGCCTCTTCGTTATTTTGGAAGATACATCCAAGGGCATCAAGCGGTTATTCGCACAGAATGAGACATTTGCACAGAAATTCAGTGAGCAGATTTCCGTTCCGATTTTTACTAACGACGAACTGGTTACGTTTGCACGTTCTTATTCCAGGGAACTTGGATACAAAATTGATGATATGGCGGTTCTGGCATTGTATAACCGGATCAGCAATATTCAGAGACTGGATCAGGCGACAACCCTGACAGAGGTGAAAGACATTGTGGATGAAGCAATTCATCGGGAGGCACATGGAGGGTTAAAGAAAGCTATCAGTATTCTGACCGCCAGCCGTTATACGGATGATGACAGAATTGTACTAACGGAAAAGGATTTCGAGTAAGATAGATAAGAGAAGACAGGGAGGGTATTTATGAGTAATTTTACAGAGATGGATTGTTACCTGTTTGGACAGGCAACACATTATGATATTTATC
>UMHE01014703.1_pt1 | contig 14051 bp, 8 predicted proteins | sample 1965451 | NCBI WGS metagenome assembly UMHE01 (sample SAMEA4836090, study PRJEB28245) | human gut metagenome | biome: gut microbiome; material: fecal sample | place: Denmark | collected 2008 | reverse complement strand
TCTTAACCTGTAAATCTGATAGAAAACGCAAGCACTAATGGGGACGACGCGTCCCGCGTCGGTTTTTTCAGTAGCCTCGAGACGCGGTAAAATGCAATGTTCATGCATTAAATAAAGGCTCACAGACAGCACGAATTACACGCCTGTCTGTGAGCCTTTGCCTTCAATCCCGACGCGGGACGCGTCGTCCCCATTAGTGCTTGCGTCTTCTATCAGATTGACAGGTTAAAAAGCGGATTTGAGGCCAGGGAAAGAACAGTTATGCCAGGAAATCGCGCTCTAACTTTTTTCATTCTTGTCCTTATTTAATATGTGAGTTAATAAGTGGGCTGTTTGTACAATCTTTTTTTGTGCCATGATGTGTGTGGTAGTGATTGCCATGATGATGAGCAATCCTGTCTTTTTAATAAAGCTTGTCATGCCGTTTTGCGGTATTCGCTGGGCGTCTTGCCTGTTTTGGTCTTGAAGAAACGCACAAAGTGTTGCGGATATTCAAAGCCAAGCTGGTGACTCACTTGTGCAATGCTCAGCGTGTCGTCGGAGAGCAGTTGCATGGCGGCGCGCAGCAGGCGGTCGTTAATAAAGTCCTTGGCCGTGCGGCCCGTTTCGGTTTTGACCAGCTCGCCAAAATATTTGGGCGAGTAGCAACATTTGTCGGCAAAGTAAGCCACGGTAGGCAAACCTTGCTGGTGGGCGTGGTTGGCCATGTAGTGGTCGAGCATGGTGACAAATTTCTTGACGGTGGCGTGGTTAATCTCCTCGCGTGTGATGAACTGCCGGTCGTAAAAGCGCAGACAGTAGTTGAGCAGCAGTTCGATGTTGCTCACAATGAGCTCGCGCGAGTGTTTGTCTATGCTGTGCTGCAGCTCTTGGCTAATCATGTTGAGCACGCCCCGGAATATGTCTATTTCGGCCGCCGACAGGTGCAGAGCTTCGTTCGACGTGTAGTCAAAGAACTCGTAACGGCTGATGTTACGCCCCAGTTGCATACGGTTGAGCAAGTCGGGGTGGAATACAATGGCCGTCCATTTGGGAGCGACGGCATTGGGTAGTGGTTTGGCGTGTATAGTCTGCCCGGGTGCAAAACTCGTCACTGTCATTTCGTCAAAGTCGTAGGGCGTGCGGCCGTATGACAATTCGCACCCCTTGTTCTCTTTTAGATAGAGGGCGTATATGCCGTAATGGAATATTGTATCTTCAATTTTGTGCGGCTTGTCAAATCGTGCTACGCCCACAAGTGGGTGTAGTGTGTCAAATCCGTGGTAGTCGTTGAAGTCTTGAACAGTGTTGATTGTTATTTCGTGCATGGGATAGAGGGGTTAGGGGGTTATAAGGTTATGGGGTTATGGGGTTAAGAGGTTAGAGGGTTAGGGGGTTAAAAGATTACCATTGCTTGCTCAACACGCAGAGGTTACTTTATAACCTCCTAACCCTCTAACCCTCCTAACCCTCTAACCCCTCCATAACATCCTCCACAATTTGTTCGTCGAGCAGGCGGTTGTCGGCCAGCAGTTCGTTGACGTCGAAGCGGTCGTAAAGCCCCTTTTTGATACCGCCCACGAGCACCCTCATGCTCGAAGTGCCGTAGAACGAGGCAATGCGCTCGCCAAATCCACCGTCCTTGCAGCCGTCCTCGAGCGTGACAACAAGCTGGTGGTCAGACTTGAGGCCGTTGAGCGTGTCGGCATCTACGGCGTGCAAGTAGCGTGGATTGATAAGCGTGGCGTCAATACCCTTGTCGGCCAACAAGCGTGCCACACGCTCCCCCTTTTGGTAGAACGAACCGGCGGCAATGATAGCCACCCTGCTGCCGCGGTGCATCACCTTGTAGCTTGGCTCGTAGCCATATTCCGTGTCCACGGGGGCGGTGGCGTGGTGCACCCCGTTGGTAGGCACGCGCAGCGCAATGGGCATTTTGTCCTGCGCAATGGCCCAGCGCAGCATGGCAAAGTACTCCTCGCAGGTGGTTGGAGCCAGATAGATGAGACCTGGAATGCTGCACAGCATGGGAATGTCGAACAAGCAGATGTGCGTGATGTCATTCATAGAGTTGACACCACCGCCCACCACGTTGATAACGGCAGGGTTGGCGTTGATGCAAATGTCCTGTGCTATTTGGTCGTAGGTGCGTTGTATGAAAGTGCTGTACACCGTCCACACGGGGTGCAGTCCGCCCTTGGCCATGCCCGAAATCATGGCTGCAGCCTGCTCCTCGGCAATGCCCATATCAATGTGCTGCTTGCCCGCCTGTTTGCGCTTGTCGGGCGTGAAGCCCGCAGCCGCAGGCGTGCCGGCCGTAACGGCAATGAGTGTGGGGTCGTGCTTCATTTCGTTCAGCATCCAGTTGCTGAACAGCTCCTCGTAAGTTTCGACAGTCGGTTTGGGTGGACGGCTTCCGTCCTGGCGGTTGAAGGGCAAGCCCCAGTGCCATGCCTCCTTGTTGGCCACGGCGGGTGCAAAGCCATGCCCCTTTTCGGTGTGAATGTGCACCACGGTAGGCTTGTCGGTGCCCTTCACGCTTTCGAACACCTTGATAAGCTTTTCGATGTCGTTGCCCTCCTCAAGGTATTTGTATTCAAAGCCCCATGCCTTGAACCAGTTGTGCGCACAGGTGCCGTTGCTCTCGCGCAGTGCCCGCAGATTTTTGTAGATGCCACCGTGGTTCTCGGCAATCGACATCTCGTTGTCGTTCACCACAATGATGATGCCCGTGCCCAGCTCCGAAGCCTCGTCAAGTCCCTCAAAAGCCTCGCCGCCCGAGAGCGAGCCGTCGCCAATGACGGCAATGATGTTCTCGTCGGTGCCCTTGATGTCGCGCGCCTTTTGCAGTCCGGTGGCCAGACTGATAGAAGTAGAGGTGTGTCCCACCTCAAAGTTGTCATACTCCGGACATTCGGCGGGAGACGAGTAGCCCGAAATGGCGTTCATGTCGTTGATGCTGCCCAAAAAACCTGCGGCGCGTCCGGTGAGCACCTTGTGCGGGTAGCACTGGTGGCTCACGTCGAACACCAGTTTGTCCTTAGGCGCGTTGAACACATAGTGCAGTGCCACGGTGGCCTCTACAAAACCAAGGTTAGGCCCCACGTGTCCACCGTGCTGGCTCACGCGGTTGAGCACGGCATCGCGTGTTTCGTCGGCCACAATTTGCAGTGCTTTGATGTCCAGCCCTTTCAAGTCGGCTGGCGACTTTATCTTTTCTATATACATGGTTGTGGTAAAGTTTGATGGGTTTGTATTCGTGTTGCAAAGGTACTTATACTATGGGTATTATGGCAATACCTTTAATACGGAAGATTTTACCACAAATACAACTTTAGCCGTTTGTTGGGCGAGCAAGGGCGTGCTTATGGTAAAAAGTGGCAGTTGCTCCAAACAAAACACGCGGCACAATGTTACTACTCGGCCTTTTTTGTGTAAGTTTGCAAATTGGTAGCACCGTGTTGTAGCGGCTGCCAGAATTTGTAAGAAATAATATAGCAACCTCAAATCAAGCATCATGCAATCGCTATTGCCCACCAAACCGCAGCATTATGTATGGCCCCTGGCCGCCCTGTGCGTGATAACCCTGTTTTTGTTTTTAGGCGACACCCTGTTCAACACCCGCGGCGAACCGCGCGAGGCCGTTGTGGCCCTGTCGATGCTGAAAGAGGGCAACTGGGTGTTACCCATCAACAATGGCGTGGACATGGCCTACAAGCCCCCCTTCTTTCACTGGCTTGTGGCACTCTGCTCGCTGCCCATAGGCCATGTGACCGAGTACACGGCACGCATGCCGTCGGCCATAGCCGCCACGGTGATGGTGCTGGCCGGCTTCAGGTTCTTTCAGCAGCGCCAAGGCACGGCAGTGGCCATGCTGATGGCCGTTGTGACGCTGGGCAGCTTTGAGGTGCACCGTGCGGCAGTGGCCTGCCGCGTAGACATGGTGCTCACCTGCATGATGGTGCTGTCGCTCTACACCTTGTATATATGGGTGGAGCGCGGCATGAAGGGCATTCCGCTGTGGGGCGTGCTGTGCTTGAGTGCGGCCTTTCTGAGCAAAGGCCCCGTAGGCATGGGGTTGCCCTGTGTGGTAGTGGCCGTGTTTGCGTGGCTCAAGGGGCACGGCTTTTGGCGTGTAACGTGGCGCATGGCCCTGGTGGGCGTGTTGGCCCTGGTGCTGCCGGCAGCCTGGTATGTGGCCGCCTGGCGCGAGGGCGGCGACCGCTTTCTGCACCTTGTGTATGAGGAGAATGTGCTGCGTCTGCTCGGACGCATGACCTACGAGAGCCATGTCAACCCGTGGCACTACAATGTGCTGACCCTCGTGACTGGCTTTGTGCCCTACACATTGCTCATGCTCATGTCGCTGCCCGTGTTGCCGTGGCGCAAGCTCAAGCCCTGGCTCGGAAGCCCTGCCCAATGGTGGACACGGCTCAAGGCATGGGTAAGGGGTATGGACGATGCCCGGCTGTTTGCCCTGCTCAGTGCGGTGATAATATTTGTGTTCTACTGCATACCCAAGAGCAAGCGCAGTGTGTACCTGTTGCCCGTATATCCGTTTGTGGCCTACTACATGGCCGAGTATTTGCTGTGGCTGCGCCACAACCACCGCCGTGTGCTCGATGCCTTTGGGTGGGTGCTGACGGCAGTGGCCTTGGTGCTTACATTGACCTTCTGGGCCATCAGACTTGGCCTCGTGCCCACCGAACTTGTGGCGGGCGGACATGGCGGCCCCCAAAATGTGGCCATGCTCACCGCCTTGCAGCACACACCATACACCCCCATGTTGCTTGTAACCGTGATGATGCCGCTCATAGGTGTGGCCATATTTCTGCGTCACCGCCGCATGCTGCCGCTGACCAGTGTGGTGATATTGGTGTTTGCCCTGTACTTTGGGCTTGATGGCGCCTACCAGCCCGTTGTGCTCAACACCAAGAGCGACAAGCCGCAGGCCGACTACATAGCGCGCATGGCCCCCACGGGCACCATATATTCGTATCGCACCGATGTGACACCGGGCAACCCGATGCACCCGTTTACGCTGAACTTTTACCTTGGCGACCGCATAGCTCCCATCGAAGCCTCAAAGCCCATGCCGTGCAGCGGACTGCTGGTGGTGGGCAATGACGAGATTGAGACTTTTAAGCAGCAATATGTGGGGCTGTATAAAGTGCAGCTTGTGCAGGACTTTGACCACCGCAGTTGCGACGACCACAAGATGCTGAAACTCTATCGCTTTGAGACGGTGCCGTGCCATCTCTGACCCATGACTTTGTGCGCTCGCTGCACACTGGCCTATTCGTAAGTAATGATGTCCATGCAAAATCATAAGCATACAGCCGCCCAAGCTTTTCGCTTTGTGCTGGTAGGCATATTTGCCACGGCGCTGCACTACGGCATATACCTGTTGTTGCGTTGCGCCATACAGATAGATGTGGCCTACACCATAGGCTATGTGTTGAGCTTTTTGGCCAACTTTTATTTGACGGCACGTTTCACCTTCCGCACAGCACCCTCGTGGCGCCGCCTTGTGGGCATGGGGGGAGCGCATGGCGTGAACTATGTGTTGCACATGGTGCTGCTCAACCTGTTTTTGTGGCTTGGCGTGCCACCGGCTCTGGCACCGCTGCCGGTGTTTGCCGTGGCCGTGCCGGTAAACTTTATACTGGTGAAGGTGGTGTTTAAGAATAATAGTAAACGGGTTGACGGGTAAGTTTGTCAAGCTCTTAAGTATCTTGCCCGTCTTACTTTAACATAATAAGTAGCGTAGAGCATACTTACTTGTCAACCCATCACCCCGTTAACCCCATTACCCCAAAACTGCTAAATATGACCCTTTCGATAATAGTACCCTGTTACAACGAAGAAGCTGTGCTGCACGAAACCAATGCGCGGCTCACCGATGTGATAAAACGCATGGAGGCCAAGGCGCTGATAGACCACGGGCGCATTATGTACGTCAACGATGGGAGTGCCGACCACACTTGGCAGATTGTAGAAGAACTGGCCCAGGCCGACCAACACGTGGGCGGCTTGTGTCTGGCCCACAACGTGGGACACCAGCAGGCATTGTGGGCGGGCCTTGAATGGGCCGCGGCACACAGCGATGCTGCCATAAGCATTGACGCCGACCTGCAGGACGATGTGGAGGCTATACCGCAAATGGTGGAGCTGTGGCTGCACGGCGCCGATGTGGTGTATGGTGTAAGGCGCGAACGCAAGACCGACACGTGGTTTAAGCGCACCACGGCACAGGGTTTCTACCGCTTGATGCGCGTGATGGGCAGCGAGGTGGTGTACAACCATGCCGACTTCAGACTCATGAGCCGACGTGCCCTGCAAGCCTTGATGGCCTACCCGGAGCGCAACCTCTTTTTGCGCGGCATGGTGGCACAGTTGGGGTTCAACACCGCATCGGTTTACTACGACCGTGCAGAGCGCTTTGCCGGTGAATCGAAGTATCCGCTGACCAAGATGCTTGGCTTTGCGCTCGATGGCATCACCTCGTTCTCGGTGCGCCCCTTGCAGTATATTACTTACCTGGGGGCCGTGTTTATGCTCATCTCGATATGCGCCATCGTTTACGGCATTGTGTCGTACGTTGAGGGCCGCACCATAGCGGGCTGGACCTCGCAGCTGGTGAGCATCTGGTTTATAGGTGGTGCCATACTGCTGGCCTGTGGCATCATAGGCGAATATGTGGGTAAGATATACACCGAGGTGAAACGTCGCCCACGCTACTTTATACAGAAGACGGCTGGCCATGAACTAAGTTAGTTGACGGGGTGACGGGTTAACAGGTAAGTATGTGTTGTACTACTTGTTGTGTTAGCGTAAAAGTTTGACTAACTTACCCGTTAACCCATTAACCTCCTAACCTCTTAACCCTCTAACCACCTAACCCATTAACCCCCTAACCTCCTAACCTCCTATACTTTGCAAGCAAGTTACCAACATAATACCTAATGTAATGAAGTTAAACCTAAAGAAACTGCTGCTGCTCAGTGCGCTGCTACCTACCGCCGCGTGGTCACAGAACGTAGACCGCAGCAAATATCCGGATTACTCGGATAAGGTGAACCCAGACCCCTCGCTGATGCAATCCCGCAAGATGAGGGGGAAGGCCGTCAGCGTTACGGGGCTGCCCGACTATGTAAATAACGCCGAAACACGCTACTTTCCGCCCGTGCTCAACCAGGACGGTGGCTCTTGTGGCTCGGCCTCACGCATCTGCTACATGTTTTCGCATGAGCTGAACTCTTTCCGCAATCTTGATGGCAAAGATGCCCACAACTATTATCCGTCACACTTTGTGTGGCTGCTAACTTATGGCAACTCGGGCAAGGACCAGTTTGTGCAGTATGTGGGCGTGCCCTCGGCTGCAACTTACGGCGGACAGACCACCTCAAAGTTGTTTGGCTATCAAGAAGCGTCGCAGAACGACTTTGGCTGGATGACGGGTTACGACAAGTGGTACGAAGCCATGTTCAACCGCATGCTTAAACCGGCACATTTCAGCGAGAACCTTGGCACAGAAGCCGGACGCGAAGCGTTGAAACGCTGGCTTTACAACCACAATGGCGACTCCGACTTCAGTTCGGGCGGTATTGCGGGCATTGGCTGTGCCTCGTCGGGCATACAAATGAAAGCTATCGAAACCACCCCGGCCAACACCGCTGCTGGCGTGGTGGGCAAACACTATCTCAGCGCCTGGGGCACTACCGTAGACCATGCCATGACTATTGTGGGCTACGACGACAGAATAGAGTTCGACCTTAACGGCAACGGCAAGTATGGCGAACAGGAGTCGGACGAGCGCGGTGCGTGGATAATGGTAAACTCGTGGGGCGACGATTGGGCCGATGGCGGCTTTATATATTGCCCCTACGCCTATGCTGGTGCTACCTTCAACGCCGACGGCAAATTTACAGGCAACTGGTGGACGCCCGAGGTGTACAAGGTGCGCAAAAACTACCGCCCGCTGCGTACTATCAAGGTGGAGATGGACTATAGCCGGCGCTCAGAGCTGTGCCTGTCGGGCGGTGTGGCCAAGGACTTGAATGCCACGCAGCCCGAATACTCTGTGCCTTTCCACCACTTTCAGTATGCTGGCGATGGCAACAATGGTAATACCAACCCCGCTCCCGAAATACCGATGCTGGGACGCTGGATTGACAACACACTGCACACAGAGCCGATGGAGTTTGGCTACGACCTGACAGACCTCAGCGACAACCTCGACCCCAACGAACCTCTGAAGTACTTCTTTATTATAGACACCAAGAGCTGGGCCAAGGGCACAGGACATGTGTACAAAGCCTCAATACTCGATTATGCACAAGACAGCAAGGGACTGGAAATTCCCTTTGACACGGGTGACAATGGTGTGACCGTTGAAAATCAGGGCAACCGCACCGTGCTGACAGTTGTAGTGCCCGGACGCGGCTACAGAGCACCGCTTAATGTGGCTGTGAACGGAAACACCCTGACGTGGAGCAAGCCCGCTGCCTCGAAAAATGTGCTGACAGGTTTCCGCGTGTACAAGGGCACTGACGAACTGTTGGCCACACTCGATGCTGGCACCACACAATATGCGCTGCCCGAAGATGCTGCGGGCTCGTATGCCGTGCAGGCTGTATATGGCAGCAAACAGTCGGTGAGCGTAAGTGCCACCGTGCCGGCCAAGTCGACAAGCAACAAGTGCCTGAAGGCAGATCACACAGGCTTTACCATTCCTGGTGTGTTCGGCTCGAAATATGACAAGGCTACGATAGAGTATTGGATACGTCCGATGTCGCTGTCGAACTGGAACCAAAGTGCTGGCCCGGGCTGGGGGCAGTTTATGTTCCACGCCAACGCTAATGGCAACTTTACCGCCGGTTGGGGGCTTGGATCGGACCGCATGGAACTGTCGAGCGTGCTGAAGCTGAACCAATGGACTCACATTGCAATGGTGGTAGATGGTAACACGCTGACCACCTACGTAAATGGTGTGAAGAAGGGCAGCATAACGTCGGCCAATTACAGCGGCATAGGCGGCTTTGGCGACTTGGCGTTTAGTGGCAGCGGTGCTAACAGTGACCAGCACGCCTACTACGACGAAATACGTATATGGAACAAGGCACGCACGGCGGCCGAAATCAGTGCCGACTACAAGCTGATGTATACCGATGGCATACTGCCCGAAAACTTGATAGCCTACTACCCGGGCGACACGTTTGAAGTGGGCGGCGAAACTTTGTTGCGCGACCATACAGCCGGACAGCGTCATGCCTCATTTGCCAACAGCAAATTCAGCGTTAACAGTGGTTGGGCACAGTCGCTGGGCTACACCACGAAGACGGAGGTGAGCATTGTGCAACCCGACACAAAGGTGATGGTAGGACAGCCCGTAACACTGCGTGCCAAAGGCTCAACCAACATTGTGAAGATGGAGTGGACCGCTACCGGCACCGACGGCGGCACAACTGTGGCCTCGACTCTGACCACCACCTTTAAGCAGGCGGGCAAGCAAGAGGTTAAGGTGGTGGCCACCGATGTAAAAGGAAAGATGCAGGAGAATACCCTCAGCATCGATGTGGCCGAGGCACCCAAGGCCGACGCTGCATTTAAGATGACGAAGCAGCAGGTGACTGCAGGCGAGCGTGTGACATTTATGCCTGTGCAGGTGTATGACGGCACTACCTATAAATGGACGCTGGCCGGGGCTTCAACCCGTACTTCAGACCAACCGTATGTAACGGTGTCGTACGATGCCACTGGCACCTATGATGTGACGCTCGAGGTGACTGATGCCAACGGACAAAAGGCTACCTCTACACAACAAATAGGCGTGAAGGGTGTGGCTCCCAAGGTGTCGTTTGACGTGAGTCCTGCCATTGTGATGAAGGGCGACGATGTGACGCTGACTAACCACTCGCTCTACAACCCGCAACATGGCCAGTGGACGCTGGTGAGCGCACAAACGGCTATGCAATGCGAAGGACTCGACGTGGGTTTCCGTCCTGAAGTGCCAGGTATTTACGATGTCACTTTCAAGGCTACTAACGATGTGGGCAGCGGCGAGGTTACCATGAACCGCGCATTGGTAGTGTGCAACGCCGACAGCAAGACCGGCCTGAGCTTTATGCCAGAGGGCAGCGCCAAGGTGGAACTGTCGAAAATGCCTTTAACCAAGGGTCAGGGCTACTTCACTATTGACTGGTGGATGCGTCCTAACTCGCTGCGTGCTTCTTGTAATGGCATTGGCGAGAGCAAGTCAACTTTCGAACTCATGACCACCGCCACGGGCAAGATGTGCCTCTACATTGGTGGCAAATGTGCACAGTCAAGCGATGGCTTTGTCATTGCCAACGAGTGGCATCACTATGCAGTGACTTACAGCTCTCCGGGCATTGTATGCTTCTTCCGCGATGGCGAAAAGCAAGACTATAGTTCGGTGATACAACAAATACCCGAACTTTCAACCTTTAGCCTGGGCACCAACGATGCGCCTATGATGGGCACTGTCGACGAGTTCAGAGTGTGGAACTTTGCCTTTAATGAGAACAAGCCCGAAAAGCTGCAAGGCTACATTTCAAAACCCCTCGATGAGGCTGGTGTGGCTGCTGCACAGAATGAGGGCTTGCAGGTTTACTACAAGTTTGACCAAAACAGCGGCAACGTGGCAGACGCTACCTCAAATGCCAATACGGGCGTAAGAAAGGGCTTTGGTCCCGATGGCGACGCTTGGACAAGCTCAAAGGGCGTGTTTGCGCTCTGCTTTGACAATAAGGCTGAGGACGTAACAGAAAAGTACCTTGCCAATTACAAAGCACCATTTGCTAATACCGGCGAAGTGTTCAACGATGTGTACGGCTTCTTGTATGGTTCACGCTTCATGACACTGAGCGACTGGAAACTCGATAATGTGGCTTACGACGAATATGGCAAGGAATCGAAATCGAACACTGGTGCTGCGGCCGACAACATGATAGCCAACTACCTTGTAATAAGCACCGGACAGGATGGCTTTGTCAATGTACTGACAGACCACAAGGTGTATCAGACTGTAGAACTGCCAAAGGGCGCATACGTGTTCAGTGCAAACTATCCCGGCGACAAGGCTGTACAGCCTGATGGTTGCTATGTGGTAGCTGCCGAAGGCGACTCGCTGCCTGGCACCAACTATCTGACAGAAGCGCTGGCTTCGCGTGCCTTGGGCGAGAAGAGTGCCTCGCTGCAGAATAGCGTGTTCTTTGTACTGACAGAACCCGCCAAGGTGAGTCTTGGCTTGTTGGCCAGCATGACAGGCAAGCAGGCATTGTACATCAAATCGTTTGCCCTCAAGTGCTACGACATCACCCCCATGAATGGCGTCATCAACGGTTGCAACGGCATCAAACTTGATGGCGTGGGGGCCGAAACGCCTGCCGACATTAACGCCGCAGGTAATGTATACGACCTTTCAGGCCGCCGCGTAATGGTACCCGGCAAGGGCATATACATCATTGGTGGCAAAAAGGTGGTGCGCTAAATCCCCTCCAGCTATTTCCCAAAAGGGTACTGCGGATAGATACGAGGGGTAAAAAGCAGTACGCTAAATTGCCCCAGCTATCCTCATGCGACAGCATGCCAACCCGCTTATCAACAGCGATACGAACGCTTATCACGTAAGTCTTGGTATGTTCGCTGATGTTAAAACGTACGCTTACAACAGCGTTTCGTACGCTTATTACCAGCGTTACGTACCCAAAAATGCAAGAAAAAGGCCGACAAACTAACATTGTCGGCTTTTTTTCTTGTAGATTTCAGCAATAACTTGTATATTTGCACTCGCAAAGAGCAGCAAAGGCTGTTCATATTTGCACGGACTTGTAGCTCAGTTGGTTAGAGCAACAGACTCATAATCTGGAGGTCCTAGGTTCAAGCCCTAGCTGGTCCACATTGAAAATGAAGCAGTTACGACATTCGTAACTGCTTTTTCCGTATAGTAGTGCAAACATACTGTTTGAGTTAGGTGTGTTTACGCAATGATTCTCTGTGATATTCAGCAACCATACAATTTTGAAATGCCAAACTGGCACTTCATACTGGTGAAATGGGCTTGCATAATTCAAAGCATTCAAAAATATCAGATCCTTTCCAGTATTTGCAAAACTGGAAAGAATTTGATACAATGATTGCCCATAAGATATATCATTGGGATAGCAAAGAGTCTAACCCTTCTCCTCTAATATAAGCCCTTTTCACTTTGTTTAATGCGATCTCTGTTATAATATTTTTTTTCAGCAAGCCAATGATGTCGCTTTTTGCAGTGGTTGGGCTAATTCCAAATTTTATCTGCAGATCTTTTATCGTTATTAATGCTTTAGGATCATCCGCATATAATTTAATAATTTGTGCTTGACGTTCATTGAAATCACCCATGCGCAAATATATATTTGCTGCTTTTTTTTCGTTTTGTTTTCTCTTGATATAATCTTGTAATTGCTTAAAAGATTGTTCCAACACTCTTAGATTGTACGAAACAAAGTAACCAATATCCATGTCATCAGCCTCTGTGTATAAGAACGCTTTTTCATAGGCTTTTTTTGATTTGGCAATAACTCTTGAGATGGAGAGGTATTCTGTCAACCAGTATCCTTGTCTTAACATGTACCAATAAAACATAGCTCTAGCAGTACGTCCATTACCATCAGAAAAAGGATGGACATAGGATATCATGAAATGGATAGTTATTCCACGAATGATAGGATGAATAAATTGTTTGTTATTTTTCTCATTAAAAAACTCACAGAGATCATCTATAAACTGAGGAATTTCCGTATAGGAAGGCGGAGTATGGACAATTTCATGCGTGATACCATTCTCTACCACAACGTCATTATTATTCCTAAAACGTCCTGCGTCATCAGGATTCTGCATGGTTTTCTCTGTCATTAGACGATGTATCTGCAATAACAACCCTTCGGACAAAGGTTCATCTTTGTGGTCAACAATAAATTGAATTGTTTGATAGTTATTATGAATCATTTGTTGGGATTTGTCTCTCGGAGTCATTTTCTTCTTAAGCATTTCTTTGGCGACCTTTCTTGTTGTTGCGGCTCCTTCCATTTGACTGGAATATATGGCTTCTTCCATTAACGAGCTAACAAGATATTGTTCCTTATTTTTGGAATCAATAGTTGAGTCTGCTCCCCAACTTCCTCCCCAAAACATGTCAAATTCATGACACATTCTCTGCATCACATTTGTCAAACTCAAATTCACGCCGTATTTCTCCCATACTTTCACCATACTTTTTAGTCTGGAGGCTTTGACAAAGGTCCACAGTCGCGTAGGTGTATATCCGGCAGGGCACTTTTTGTATTTTACAGTATCCCAATAATCGAAGGAATTATTGATTTTTTCCACAATCTCTTCGATTTGTATATTTGGAGGAGATATTATAGCTTCAAATAAATCTTCCTTATTTATTTCTGGAGTTCTTTCAATTACCATACTATTGATTTTTTGCGCAAAGCTATCAAATACTTTCCAGTTTTGCAAACATTGGAAAGAATTTGGTGATTTTCCGTTGGCAATTTTAACATTTGGTTTCTTAATATATTGCCAAGTAAATGGAGTTTCTTTGAGGTCGTTTAATTGTCATTCTTGTATTAAAAACAAGAGTTGTACATGATGCTTTGTGCGGAAAAAGTGGCAATATTGCGTAAAAATCCATGCAAAGATATTTGTCGTACGTTTTACTTGACTATCACCAAAATTGAATATTACGCAAAGTACTTTGTTTGATATCCCTGCTTTTACTACTATTTATTCAAAGATCTCCCATCGATATTGTATCTTTGCAGAAATTATTAGTCTTATGGAAGATAAAGATTTCAATCGTATAAAGGTTGTCCTCGTTGAGCACAAGCGAACAGCCCGATGGCTATCAGAAGCATTAGGCAAAGATCCTGCAACTGTAAGCAAGTGGTGTACCAACACTACACAACCATCACTTGAAACCCTATTCAAGATTTCAGAACTATTGCAAGTACCTGTACTGGAACTTATTAAGAAACAGAATATATAGAATATGACCGAAC
>UMHE01007218.1_pt1 | contig 14051 bp, 12 predicted proteins | sample 1965451 | NCBI WGS metagenome assembly UMHE01 (sample SAMEA4836090, study PRJEB28245) | human gut metagenome | biome: gut microbiome; material: fecal sample | place: Denmark | collected 2008 | reverse complement strand
CCGTCTTGCGAATCTGTGGCAGCACCTCGGAAGTAACCCAGTTCTTAAACTTTACCGCTGTAGGAAGCTTGGAGCCGAGAACCAAAGCATAGAATCCGCTCTCGTTGACGAAAAGCATCTGAGTCCAGCGCTTAGCCTCGCTTCCATCCTTCTTAAAACCTGTCACTACCCATGCACTGCGTTTTGCCGTATCAAGTGGCTTAACTAGTTGGCTTACAGCGTCATTCGCTCTTTTGTATCCCAGTACATCACAGATGTCTTTCGCGCAGAACAAAGGTTCTCCATTTTCGTCTGTCAAGGTGCGAATCTTACCGAATTCAGGGTTTTCGAACACGACAGCATTACCCGCTGTCTTTTCATTCTTCATCTCTTCTTTTTTTGTTTTATAATTTTTTTCCATGATATAAAAATGTATTAAAAATTAATCACTAATAACTAATCACTACCCAATGGCTATCCAAATGCTTTCCTCCCTGTCTCTCGCAGCGGTAATGGCATTGATGAGGCGGTGGAGCCAGATGCGGGAGTTGACAACCATGCCTTTTACACGGTTCTCACCCACTAGGATGCAGCCTTGCGTATCATCGGGATAATTGCCGGCATGGATGCGGATGCCCTCAAATTTGGGGACACCCAACAGCAGCGGCAACCACATCTTAAACTTCGGCGACTTACTGATCACCACCGGATAAGTGCCCTCAGGTATCGCCGTCGTGCCCTTCATCTTCTGCGCCTTCTTGCCCGATACACGACCCAACCGCACATTCTCCTCGGCAGGACTTAGCTCCACACCCAGAAGGTTGCGCCAGCACGGCTCCAGCGTATCACAGAAATACGAGTCGGCATTCAACTTCTCCGGGGGTATCTCGCACACCGTCTTCAGCCCCCTGTACTTGTTCACACTCTCAATCGTGCGCTTCTTCACATCCTCATCCTTCAGGATGTAAAGGCGACCTATCGTGTAGGTCTTCTTCTTCGCTATACGTTTTAAAACTATCTGCATAAGTAAAAATAAATTTAAGATTCAATAACCATACCGTCGTGGCGATACTTCAGCTTCTCAAAACTGTCACAACTGTCACAACTGTCACGCTTGCCCGTATACTGATACGCCCGCCTGATGTATTTCCGGTGCAGCCACTGCCTGATCATCATGTCGGTACCCTTCGCATCCAAACCATGCTCCAGCCGGATGGCAAGCAACTGCGCAGCCGTAAAGTCATCGGGCAATATCTGTAAAAGATTCTGAGGTCCACGCTTCGAACTCCTCTCCGCTGTATAGTTCTCCTTTGCAATCATGTCGCCGAAGAACCGCATCTTGCAGTACAGGTCATACTGCTCGCTCCAGCGGATAAACTCGTCAATCTCCGGCTCCCACTTGCAACCATTGGCTACATACAGCACACACGCCTTCAGGTAAGCGATGACGTTGGCACGGAACGAGAGATTCTCAAACGTCCTGTCCTGCGACAGTCGGGCAAACTCAGCATTCTCATCCTTCAGTTTGAGGGCAAGCTGAAACGCCTCCTTACACTCTATCAGACCCGTTACTTTGTTCAGATTTTCGATGTAAGGCCTGAGTGCCTCACGGTACGATTCATCATAAGTACCGTATACAGGCATCTCCTCGCCGATTTCCCTTTCGGGGATGGTACAGAAGTTGATACGGCTGATAGGACCATCGGTAAGAACCCTAGCGAAGTAACGCTGACCCTTCTGGATGGTAGTAGATGCATTCCAGTTGAACCGGATGGTAACACGCTCCGTAACACTCATCGTTCCTACGCGAGTTTGTCCATATTTGTTACCTGGGTCGGCTGCCAGACACATGATACGGAACTGCTGGTTCCCGCTACCCTTGAGCGCATCAAACTGGTCTAGCTCATTGAGCGAAGTATAGAGGAAATGTTCCTGCGCTTCGGCCGTTCTCATCACGAAAGCCGGGTTTGTCATATCAGCATCAATCTCCTGGATAATCAGGTTTTCAGGTCTCTTGCGCTTATCCTTGTTGGCACCCTTGCGCAGCATCTCATCCTTCCACGCCTTTTCGCGCTTCAGGTTTTCAGCATCCCTCAGTCTGATATCCTCCATAATGAAATCGATAGGCCTGTTCACGCTGCTCTTACCCGCTCCGGTACCCGCAAGCAGCAGCGTCATCAGTCTCGCCTCGTGCTCCACGTTGTCAATATACCGGAACCTTGTCTTCCAGAGATGCGTAGCCAGCGGCGGGAAGATAGCATGCGCCACAGCCGGCTTATAAATCTCCGGCGTCCTCGATATCAGCAGCTCCACCAGCTTCGGCAGCTTCTTCGGCATCTCCGGCGGGTCAGGATAAGCCTCTTCTGTACTTTGAACTTTGAGATTTGAATTTTGAACTTTATGATTAGCATCAGCTATTGAATTCTTCACTCTTCGTTCTTCACTCTTCGTTCTTCACTCTTCACTTCATTCGCCTTCTGTTCCGCCATCGCATTCACCCTCATCACTTCCCTCGACATCGGCTTCGTATTGTCAGCATATTTCGCATAGAAGTCGTGAATCAGCTGATGGCAGTCGTTCTCCTGATAGTAGCTCGGCATTTTCACCCTCACCACCTTCATCAGTTCCCCTTCCTCCATCACCCTCGAAGCGCCGGCACTCATGATAGCCAGCAGCGAAGAGTGTCTCGACCCCACGGTATCAATCTCCATACCCCCGAGTCCGGCAGCCTGCGTAAAGAGGTCGAACGCAATCAGGTTCTTCTCCCTGGCTCCCAATCCGCCAGCATCTTGATTGCCTCCAGAATCCCCGATATGAGGAGCATCAGCACCATGGCTATTACCAGATTGGGCAGGCTGAACAGCAGAGCCAGCAGAAACAGCAGTATTGCCGTCATTGCCCGATAGTCTATTATTTTCATTACTTTGAACTTTGAAATTTGAACTTTGAACTTTATGATTACTATTAACTTGATGAGGACTATTATCAGCATCAGCCCTATTAACTGTAAACTGTAAACTATTAACTATTTTCCCGTCCACGGTCAGTCCGCGGTCCAGATACGCCTGCCTTCGCATCAGAATCTCCTTCTCGCTCAGCACGGCGCACCACATCTTCGACCTGTAGATTTCCGAGTCCTTATCCGTGAGATAAATCATTCTCTCGGGCGAGATGCAGCTCTCGTCATAGGGCACCCCCAGCGCTTCGCAATACGCCTTCTGCGTCTCCTCGATGGTCATTCCCACCGGCAGTCTGATACCGATGTGCAGTTTCTTCCGGGCACTGTAGCAGAGGTGCAGCAGCGAGCCGTTCCAAATGCTGTCAGAGCAGTTCAGCTCCCTTGCCTTCTCGATAGCCTTGTCTACATACTCCCTGTCGTCCACATCGATGATAGTCTGGAACATGAAGCTCTCGGGCTGGGCATTCTCCTGTCTGCGCACATTGTTCTTGAAAATGCCGTAGTGGGGACAGAAGAAAGGCAGTTCGCTCTTCAGCCTGTCCTGCGCCTTCTTCACCGCCTTCTCGTCGTTGGCATCCACCTTCGGGATAGGCAGCTCGCCCCTGATCTGCTGAATCATCTTCCTGATTTCCGGCGATGCAATCACCTTGTCATACACCGCCAGACTGTTGGAAAACACCTTCCCCTTATTGCCCTTGCGATAAGGGTTCAGTGCAATTACATGTTGTGTTTCTGTCATGTTATTTCGTTAATAAAAGATTGGTTTGTGGGGTAATGCCCTCTTCCGTTTTCACTACTCTCAGTCGTCTGTAAGAAGGATGACTGAACACATACGCTTTCACTTCCATCATTTTAAATAATTTAGAAGATTGGGGGCTCCCACCACGGTTGATGTGCAGATACACAAAAGCCCCCGAAACTCAGACCGCATTGGTTCTGAATTCCGGGGGCAAAGATAGGGGAAATCCCCTTTGTGCATATTGTGCAAAATATGCATAATAATTATGCACACAAAAAACTATCTGTTTTCTATGAAATTCTCTATTTCCTTCATCTTCTTGTCATCACAGTAGTCGCTTCGGAACCAGTCTCTCAACCCGTTTCCATACGTGGCGATCTCCACATCTGTCTTAATTTTGCAATCTTCATTCAGGAATCTGTATGTAGCTCTTACACTTACATTTTTCAGGCAGAGTTCCTTTCTCTTATCCCAAACTTTCATGAAGAGAAAGATGCTGATATTGATAGGCGAAGATTTGCTGGATGTTATTTTAAGCGCCGAGAGATGTTCTTTTTCCAAAAATTGTTTAAATAGATTAGCCATGCGTTTTGTACGTTCCATGTCTTTTTCACCTTCTTCTGTGTAGAACAAGCATTCTGTAGGTCTTCCCTTTGATGTTGACCTATTACTGGGAGGATTCTCTTTCCTTACCTCATCAATCACCTCCTCGAAGTCTGCATCTGTAACTTCAGTAACCTCCTCTGTGTTAGATGGATAGAAGTTTATATTGTCACCAAATATGGCACCATTACCAAGACTAATCTTTAAGTCTCTGTTTACTTTAATATCAAAATTAAACTCCATATTTCATTAGTTTTGAAATGTATCCGACATTTGTAGTACCCTTAAACACACATTGCCCGTCCAGGTGTACTACGATATTAACCCTCAAACTGATATTTCCTATAGTACATATAGCAATCAGCATTCTTAAAATGAATCTAGTCATAATCTTATTGTTTTGAAGATAGACTGTAATAATACTTACCTCGATTTGTAGACGAGATGGGCCCTTGTCGATTTTTCCCAAGGTGAAGCCTGACTATGGAGACATTGAGCTGCAGAGCAGTATGAGGAATGCCTCCCAGAGCTAAGATGAATAATTCATAGATTTTTTTTAAAAGTTAGACGTTAAGTTAACAATCTCTCAAAGAGTTACTATTTTATGTAACTCTTTCTACAATATTTCTGTTGGTAAACATTGATGTTTTCTTCAAGAGTGTTGAAATCCTTCATCAGATAAACAATATCCGAAAAATTATGAAAGGCCTGATCGAAATCCTCTTGGAATTGTTTCTTATCAAATTTCAGGTGGATAGCCCTGTGTTTTTTATCCAATTCTTCAACTATCTTATCCCAGTTATTCCAGATGCAATAGCACCATCTCAACTGCTGTTCTGGTCGCAAGTGTGATGTATTTAGAGTTCTGGAAATAGAATGTTCCGAGATTCCTGTAATTTCGGAGAAAGTTTTGGGCCTTATTAAGTCTCCTTGTTGACCAATAAAGGACTTAATATACGAGAGGATGTTTTTCTCTCGTATTTCATTAATCCTTTCGATAGACATCAGCTTATCCTCTTGGATTAACTTTCCTTTTAAGTCTTTAATTGTCGTCATTTTAATTTAACAATGTTCTGCAAAAATACAATTTATGTATTAAACGGCAAAATGCGAATGTATGCTAGTACAGAATAGCATACATTGATTTTATGGAATTTTAGTGGTTTGATGGCGATTCTTGCTTGAATGCAACTAAAAAGAAGGGAAAATAAGCAAAAATGCCTTCATTGAATCCATCCCCAGGCGAATCGTAACGAACCTCTTCTTTGGCTTGAATGCCGCCTACAAGCCTCCTCGTAGACCGCACAGCAATACCCCTCACGCATCCCTGCCATTCCCCTCACGCCCTGAAGGGGCAGAAGCTCCTAGCCCAGGGCATCGCCCTGGGTATTCATGTCCCCACGCCTGGCGCCCTGAAAGGGCAAAAGCTTTATATACCACATATACCACCCGAATATGATAAATAAGCCGAAAAAATAGGAGAAAAGATGATGTAAATGGATTCTTTTTTGTACTTTTGTACGCAATTAAAGAAATGCAAGACTTATGGAATCTAGATTCTTGACTAATTATACAGAGACAACCTTCCTGTCTACCATTCAGATGAACTTGCGCCGCTGCAAGTCGTTTGCTTTTTCAGTCAGCTTTATCAAGAAAGCCGGCCTGGTACTCTTGGCTAAAGACATTAGTGCTGCTATAGAGCGAGGAGCTAAAGGAAGAATTATCACTTCTACTTATCAGAATTTTACCGATGTAGAATCGTTAAACTACTTTTTGAGTTTGGCACAACATTCTAATTTTGAATGTCATCTGGACGATGAATGTTTCCACGATGAGAAGAACTATTTTACCAATGGTTTCCATTCTAAAGGCTATATTTTCGAACTGGAAAATGGTATAGAAATGGTTGTTGGTTCTTCTAATATCACACGCTATGCGTTGCTGAAAAACATAGAGTGGGATTTGGTGGTAAATTGCGAGCATGATACCGAGGCTTATCTTGATGCAATGAATGAGTTTGAAAGCCTATGGAATCAGACGTATGAATTATCGCAGGATAGAATTAAAGAATATTCTACCAAACTCAGTTTTGCTATTGAGCATTGGGATATGGATTATGATATGGCGGATTCTGAAATCAAACCTAATTATATGCAGCGCAAAGCACTTAGGGAATTGAACAGGTATCGTGCCATCGGTCAGGAGAGAGCTTTGGTGATTTCTGCCACAGGTTCAGGAAAAACGTATCTGGCAGCATTCGATGCGCTCAATTTTAACCCCGACAGATTGCTCTACATCGTACATGAAGGCTCTATCTTGAAGAAATCCCTGGAGACATTTCAAAAGGTCTTTGGTGGCTCTAAAACCTGCGGTCTGTATAATGCGGAGGCAAAGGAAACAGGTGAGGATTTCCTGTTCTCTACCAATGTTTCGATGTGCCGTTCGCTCGAACTCTTTGATAAGAAGGAATTCGATTATATCATCATCGATGAGTGTCACCATGCTGTAGCAGACAGTTATCGGAAAATCATCGACTATTTTGAGCCGGAGTTCCTGCTGGGCTTGACAGCTACCGAGAACCGAATGGATAATCAGGATGTAGTAGAGATTTTCGGCAATAATATCCCATACGAGTTGCGGCTTCGTGATGCCATCATCAATGATCTGATTGTGCCTTTCCACTATTATGGTATTCGTGACGAACTGGTTGATTATGGGTTGACAGCATCTGGCGAACGCCGTTTGATTTCGCAAATTTCTACACCTGAAAACTGCGAGTTTATCCACCAGCAGATAGAGAAGCATCGAATGGGAAACCAGAAGCTGAAGGCGCTGGCTTTCTGTAGAAACATCCAGCATGCCAGAATGATGGCTGATAATCTGGGTGATTATTACCATACGGCTTTCTTGAGCGGTAAGAACAAGACCGGTGAACGTATTCGTGCTTACAATGATTTACAGGATGAAAACCGGGATTTGGAAATCTTGTTTGCTGTAGATATCCTGAACGAGGGTGTGGATATTCCTGGTGTCAACATGGTGCTCTTTCTGCGCCCAACGGAATCGAGTACCATCTTCTTGCAGCAATTGGGTCGAGGTCTTCGTAAGTATACAAACAAGCCTTATGTTACGATACTCGATTTCATTGGCAACAGCTATAAGCGTAGCGTTCATATAGCCTTGGCGCTAGGCAGTCTTTCCCGCAATTCTATTTTGGAAAAGAAACTCTTGAAGTTCATGGTAAGGAATGATTTCAAGAGCTTGGGCTTGGATAAATATGGCGTTGAGGTACACATCGATGACCTTTCCAAAGAGGAAATCATCGACAAGATTGAGAGCGAGAATTTCAATCGCATCAACTATCTGAAGATGGATTATCAGAACTTCAAGGCATATCTGAAAACTCCGTCTTATCCATCGCACATGGATTATATGAATAGTGATTATGCTCCTAATCTCTTGAAATTCATGAAGATAAAGATTGGCTCCAAGAAAACCAATTCTTATTATGGTTTCTTGAAGGGTATAGAAGAAGAGGGCTTGCCGGTATTCTCAGAAGAGCAGATTGCTTGTATCAATTATCTGTCTAGTCTTTTGCCTTTGGTAAGAGAGCATGAGTATTTGGTAATCAAGAATTTACTGGAGGGAGAGTCTTCTTTATCTCGTATTGAAGCCAATATCCGGGAGGAGATTCCTGGTTTCAAGCATGAGCAACTGGAGCACGCTTTGCGATTCCTGGAAGAGGAAAATGCGGTGAAGATAACAGAGGGTGAAGTGCATTTGTGTGGCGAAAGAGAACAGGAATATGAGGCTTACTTGCAAGATTTGCTCAACTATGGTTTGACGCAATATGAGGCAAGATATGCTGAAACGAAAGAAGATTTCCTGTTGTGGCAGGATTATCGCAAGGACCAAGTATTCTTGAAGATATTGGAAAACCCAAAGAACAATATGAAAGGAACACATTATAAAGATGGCAATATGTATATCTTTGCAGGTTTAAAGAAGGATGATTCCCTTGAAGAGCATTTAAAGTATAATGATAAGTTCTTGTCTTCAGATGTTTTTCAGTGGGAGAGTGTTGCAGATATTTCTGCAAAAGAGGAGGCCATGCAGCAAGCCGCCAAGAGGGTATTGGTGTTTGTGAGGAAGGTGAGTGCTGAGAATGGTATCACTCTGCCATATACTTATATCGGAACTGGTCATTTGGAGAATCCGAGAAAGAATGTAACGACGAATGGTTCCATATTGTATGATATCCACATGGACAATCCGTTGTTGCAGGAATTGCAGGAAGATTTCCAGTGGATGGAGTAAATGATATTTTAAATAGGAGATAAGAACAATGAAACATTATAATGTAGTTGCAGCCGTGGTTTGCCATGATGGTAAGTACCTCTGCATGCAGAAAGGCAAGACAAAGTTTGAGTATACCAGCTATAAATGGGAGTTTCCTGGTGGCAAGATTGAGCCTGGTGAAACTCCTCAACAGGCGTTGGCTCGTGAGCTGATGGAGGAGATGGAATATCCTGTAGAAGTAGGAGAGGAGTTGGTAACTGTGAATCACGAGTATCCCGATTTCTCGATAACCATGACTGCCTTTTTATGCACCCCAAAAGGCGATGCTGATGGGTTCAGGAGGCGTGAGCACGCTGATAGCAAGTGGTGCAGCAAAGAAGAGCTGAAAGGGCTCGACTGGGCTGCAGCGGATATTGATGTTGTGGAAGGTATCTTATAAATAAGAAAGGAACTTTTATGATAAACAAGAGCATTCATTCAAAGTTATATCATCGAATTATTGCTCGTTTGCGTGCCAAGCGAGAAGGGAAGGGATTGACGCAATGCCAATTAGCCCATATTCTGAATGTAAGACAGAATTATGTGAGTAGAATAGAAACTTGTGAACGACGTTTGGATATTTTGGAACTTATGAATATTTGCGAAGCTCTTGGTATATCCTTTATCGATTTTGTACGGGAGATAGATGAGGATATATTGCCAAAGTTCAGAGCAAGTCAAAACGGCAAGAATAACTAGATTAAGTTCGCATTTTGCCCCACACGCTCTGAAAGGGCAGAAGCTCCTAGCCCAGGGCGTGTGGAACAAAACTCGTGAAAGTTCAGTTGAGATATCCTATTATTCATCCATAATTTTCACTACAGGCACTGTCTTTTCAATTTTCATTCGGGTCATATAGCTGTAGTTTCCAATTTGTTTTGCTACCTTTCCCTTCGGGATTTCTATCTTTTGATCATCGTAGTAAGAAGTACTCTCATCTCCTAGAAATAGAACTACAATACCGAAATTATCGTCATAGACATTATCTATACGAGCCAAAGCGTTTCCGTCAGGAAGTACTTGAACAACTTTAAAGGACTTTCCTGGTACAGCATTGCGAGGGCTATCAAACATAACTATATCTTCTTTTTGGGCTGAAGAGTTTTTTGCATTAATAATGCAGCCTATAACAAAAAGTAACACGCAACCCGTAACAATACCTGCTACATAGGTCAAAATAAATTTCGTTTTTGATTCCATAGACAATTCAATTAAATTAATTATTTTATTGCGGTAAGTTATAATCGCTCGTCAATTATCCGCTAAAGCAAATTTATCTATATAGAATTTCTCCTTAACATCGTTTATGATAGCTTCTTTCTGCTCCTCGTTGGAATCTTCTTTCTCGAACGCAAGTATCAGATAATCATTGGATTTCGTTGGCGAGAATATCTTGCCGATAAGCTTTCTGAAATTCCGGCTGACGAATTCTTCTACTTGCGTATCTTCTTTCGGCGTGAGGCGATAGAAGTCGTATCTTTCGTCCAGCATCTTCTGGATTTCATCACGGAACATCTTGCGAACCCGGTTCTTCCAGGCGAATTTCTGGTGCTCGTTATGACGGGCATACAGCGATACTACATAGAGGAAATTGACATCGTAGTGGAAGACGAGAAGGGTGTCGCGGTCGAACAGGCGGTCGTTGAAATGCTGGGTATTAAAGCACTTCTTTTCCCTGTCGGTTGACGAAATCTGGTCTGAGAAAGAGAGATTCTCTGCCATCTTTGCGCTGATGAAGAAGTTCGGAATGATGTTGTAGCCTTCCGTCAGGTCATCGCGAAGCTTGGGTACGTTGCCAAAGTTACGCTTGTCGTATTGCAGTTCTTCATCGTCCTTATCGTCGTTCATAAAGAGGTTCAGGTTCCACTGGATGATGTTTCTGGCGTACGTAAACTGCTTATACACAGATTCTTTGCCGATGGAATGACCTAACTTATAATACTTGCTGTCGCCGATGTAATAAACTGGCTCCTGATTTCTTGTTGTAATCAGGTTCTGGTAGCTGTACAGATGGTCTATGCGCTTGCCGTCAGCCTGTTCTTTCAGTCCGGCTGGAATGTTCTTCTCGCCTAGAAGTTCATCAATAATAGCCTCGAAAACGATATTAAAACTCTTAACCAGAAGATACTCCTTGCGTTCCTGCTGGATGTTCATGCGCTTGGCATTGTCAAAGAAATCGTAGCATAGTTGCCAGAGGTGTAAAGCTTTGTCTGAGAAGTATTTATACTTAATCTGGAGGAGTCTGGTCTTTCCTAATCCATTCAGATAGGTCTTGAAACGATAGCCTGTTATCAGTTGGAAATTGCAGTTGATATGATTGGCGAAGCCGTATCTCTCGCTGATATAATTCAGGATGGAATAGAAGATAATCAAGAGTTCTTCATCAAAATTAATCTGCTTTTTCCTGTTGACAGGATGGGTATAAACAGGGCTGTTTTTGCTGATGATGGCACTCGTGGTGGCTATGGTCTTTGACCAATGAATGCGGTTGTAACCGGAATGGATGTTCTTCAGGATGAAGAAGATGAAATCCTGGTTATGCTTGTTGAAGTCGATGAGAGCCAGCAGAATATCGAGAAATGTGTTGTTGATTTGTCTGTTACTTTTACCGAGACACGCTATTTTCTGGTGATAGACAATGCCGTTTCTGGTGGTATTGTTGTAAACCTCGATAGTGCGGTAAATCCAGACAGAGAACTCATAGATGAAGTCTTTCTCCTGTTGAGAGAGTGGGTTGTTCTGGTTCAGGTTGACGATGGTTTCTGGGGCGTATTTGCCGAATACTTTTTCGCCCTCTGAGGTGTCTTCGAGCAGTACTTTCGGCAAAATAAAGACGCAATCGTTGAGTTGGGTATTGTAGTAATACCCAACGTAGTTGATGCTGACGTTGCCATCAATGTCCTGCATGGCATCAATGCCGTGCAGGACATCCCTAATCTGTTCAGCCTGATACTGATGTTCTTCTATGAGGATTCTCATAATCTGATTATTCTTCTATTTTCTCAATGTTAATACCCCAATCTTGCGCATTTACCTTTTGGATAAACTCGGAGAAGGTATCTATGTTCCATTCTGTAGAAATATAGATAACATTATTGTTGCCCCATTTTACTATATTGGCTCTGCTACGATTGCTTTTATCTTTAGAATTTGAGGTTCTTGTGTTATACTCTTCTTGTGTTTCGAGCATGTGTGGGACATTTGCTACTACAACTGGGGCCCAATCTTCCATTATTTCCTTTACAGTCTTTGTTGGATTACGATTGGTGTAATTCTGTAATACAGCAAGGGCTAATGGACCTTTCTTATAGTCGCCTCGTCCGTTAATTGTATAATGTGAATTGTCTCTGCTTCTTTTTTCAGTAGTACTATTTGAGGATTCTTCTTCCTCAATAGAATCTTCATCGTCTACATCCTCTTCTTCTTTATTAAAAGAAACCTTTTCTACTCCCAAATTTTCAAGGAACAACTCAACATTGGCTATATCAACGTTAGTTTTGCCGTTCTTATCCTCATAGAATCTATCGAAAGACAGAATCTTGCCTTCTTCATCCTGAAAGTCCTTATCATCGAAACCATAGTCCTTGAACACATCATTCCAGAGATAGAAGATAACCTTACTAACGAATAAATCGGCATCGATTTCGCCATCCTTTGCCTTGCAGAAGAAATAGCCGAGCTTCTTGTCTTCTGAATTGGTAAGTGAACCAATCAGCTCATTAACCTTGCTGATAAATGACCACCATTTGTACTGCTTATCTCCCGTGTTGATGTACCAGTTGAGAGGAGCGTTGGTTTCTTTGTCACGACCTTCGCGAATAGGTACATACTTCCAATCCCAGCGGCGCTTAAAGGCAGAGTCGATAGGGAAGAGGCTCTGGTCGCTGGTGTTCATTGTGGCCCAAATATAGAGGTTTGAAGGCAGAACAAGGCGCTCTCCCTTCATGATGAGGTTTACCATATTGGCTTCGCCATAGAGCTGGTTGATTTCGTCTTTATTCGTAATCTCCCATCCCGCAAATTCCTTTTCGAGATACTTCTGCATATCCTTGTCTGCAACGATAGGATAATCAGAAAAGCCATATTCGTTGCGGTCGAGCAATTGGAACAGATCACCAAAGATTTGGGCACAATTGCCTCTGTTTATTTCTTCGATAATAAGATATTGCTTTTTTGATGCCTTATTCTTAGTGAAAATTTCTGGAGTATCGAGAAGTGCTGGGTGGATTCTATTATAGCTTTTGTCGCTATTATCACTCTTTTTTCTGCCAAGTTTCTTCCACGCTTTCACATAGGCTTCGAGAAAAGCCTGAGGAATGAACTTGTAGGCAATTCTTTCTTCCTTTACGACTTCCTTTGTATCGTCATCAATGACCTTTTTCCCATAGCAATCTCGGAGATCAACTTCTTCTGTGATAGGCTTATAGGTGCCCACAAAAGAGACGTAATCTGAGTCGGGGTGGAATGTAGTACGAATCACGCTCTCTCCGAAAGTCAAGTCCTTGATGGTCTTTGATTTGCCTGTGCCAGGAGCACCATAGTAAATCTGCTGGAGACCTATGGGCTTAAGCAGATGGTTTTCTGCACGAGAAGATTCTGCTGGAATCCCTTTTCTGACGAGTTCGTTCTTTGGGTCAAGAACCATCTTAGCCATCGCTGTCAACGTAGCGTTGTAGCCATATTCATATTTATCAATGTCAGACAGTTCTTTGAGTTCTACTCTGGCATCCTCAGCCTTTTTGTCGGGGTTCTTTCTATAGTAGTCTATAAATTCTCCCAGCAACTGCTTGGATATGGTACGAATACTAAAGCTGCCTTTGCTCCCTGATTTTACCAGATAGCAAAGTCTGTCTTTATCAGCAATTATAATGCGCCCGTCAGTAGATTGGTCGCCAACCATAAGTTTATCGTAATCTTCCATGTTGTTTCTTTATTGAAATTTAGGCAAAAGTACAACTTTTCGGTGAAATGACCAAGTATTAATTCGATTATTTTGATAAATGTATGATATAAAGTAAGATTAGGTATATTTTCTGCAAATTTTTAGGCTTTTTCTCAAAACTTTCGCCCTTACATAGAAGGGCTTCAAGGTATGATTTCAGACGGACTATCAGGAAAAACTTAGGGGGCATTTCTACATAGACATCAACATCGCTTCCATCGTGGTGCTGGTTTCTTGCTACAGAACCAAAGAGGCGCAGGGAGATGATGCCGAAGGTGTTTTGCAGTTCTTCGGCATGAGATGTGATGAGGGCTATGTATTCTTCTCTTGTTTTCAGTTTAGTTTTCTTGTTTTTAAAAGGCTTTTGCCCTTACAGGGCGCAAGGCTGATTGCGCTTATACCCAGGGTGTTACCCTGGGCTAGGAGCTTCTGGGCCTTCAGCCCGTGTGGGGCAAGGTATCTAAAGTACCGCTGCACAGACCTTGCGGAAC
>UMHE01009908.1_pt1 | contig 14057 bp, 10 predicted proteins | sample 1965451 | NCBI WGS metagenome assembly UMHE01 (sample SAMEA4836090, study PRJEB28245) | human gut metagenome | biome: gut microbiome; material: fecal sample | place: Denmark | collected 2008 | reverse complement strand
CGGGCCAATAGCGAAGTGAGCATGCAATGCTCACAAAATCCGTGAAATCTGTCATCTCCGTGGTGCTAAAGCACGTTGCACGAGCAGAAAAATCCGTGCAATCGGTGCGATCCGTGAGCAATAATATCAGAATGGTTCAACTGGACTGCAATAGTATCACATAAGCGCTGGGTCGCCATCGTGCTGGAACTGGTTGCCGGCAATAATTTTACGACAATCCCAACAAGGCTTTTAAGTCGTCAATGCGGCAGTTCATGCTTTGCGCTATAACCTCCAAGGACACACCATTGTGGTACATTGCTTGTGCCATTGAACGTATCTGTGCATTGGCATCTGATAGCTGCGAATTGGCATCTGACAGCTGTGCGTCCAAATCCGACAGTTTTGCCTTTGCTTCCATCAGCAGTGTGTCACGATCCTCGATAGCTGAGAAATATTCGTCCTCGTCGTTCATTTCCTGTCGCAAATCGGCATTCATGGTGGCAAGGCCCAAACGGTGGAGCAAGTGCATCATGTCGGGGTCGTCTTCGTACAATTTGCCGTCAAGGTTGATAACGTGCTGGTTTTTGTCCGCTACCAGTGTTTGGTCGAACACGCTCAACACCTTGTCGAGGCGGTTGTTGATTTTGCCATGCAGCAAAGGTATCTGCACAATAATGCTGTCGTGTGTGAGACTGTTGATAAAGGGGTCTGTGTCGCAGTTTGCCACCTCGCGGCCATCATAGTCAAAAGCCTTGTGATTAACGTACACCACAGGCTCTTCGATGTCGCCCACACGGTGGCCAAGCAGATATACGGCCACCATGGGCATGGCGTAGCATCGCTGCTCTTCTTCCTTCAGCATGTTTTCCTCGGCATTGTATTGGGCTGCCAGGTAACGACGGAAGCGCAGGGTTTCGGTGTTGAGCCAAGTCTTTTGCAACTCTATCAATATCAAGCGCTCAGAGCCGTCGCTCTCGCGCACCTTTGCGGCGAAATCTATTCTGAACATCGACAAATTGTCACGTGTGACATTGGGGTGCTCATGGCGCCGCATCTCAACAGTAAGTACCTCCTTTTTGAGCAAGGCCGAGAGTACGGTGCGGGCTATGCGTTCATCTTCCATCATGAATTTGAACACAGAATCGTATATGGGGTTGGCTACTGTTATTTTCATAATTACTTTACGCTTTGGCGAAATTGGTAAATGAGTGGACAAGCTAACGGGTTAACAGGTTGACGGGTAATAAATCTGTAAACTTGTTACCCCGTTAACTTATTATGGTAGGACACGGTCAGGCCCTTATTCACGCCCGTGTGTTCAGCGAATGGCGCTGAGCATGTTGGCCAGTCCGTCGGCCGCCTGCTGCAGGGGTTTGGCAACCATGCCCTTCATGAAGAAGTTGACCTCGGCGCCCACGGTGACGCGCAGTTTGCAGGCCATGTCGCCATGCGGCAACAGTTGTATCCACACATAGAGCTGCACGGGCGAGCCTTCTGAGGCGAACTTGATGCACTTGGGCTCCTCGCGCTCTACCACGCGCAGGGTGATATTGCCCATGGGCGAACTGATGTGCAGGGCATCGGTCTCGAATGTAAGGCCCTCGGCATACTTTTGCAAATCGCCTAATTTGTCGGCCGGCACTTGCTGGCTGATGCGTTGCTGCACTTCGGGATTGCTCAAGGCCTCCTTGATGGCGGCCAAATTGTTGAGATCGGCAAAGCGGCTGAACACCACTGCCTGATTTTGCGGTACGAGCTTTACTTCGCTCTCAAATTTTGCTAATGACATATTAGGGGGTTAATGGGTTAGAGGGTTAATGGGTTAGGGGTTGATGGGCAACTTGGTCAAGTTCTCGTGTTCCTTTTCCTTCTGTCTTTACCACAATAAATAGTAAAAAGACATATTTACTCGTCAACCCGTCAATCATTCAACAGATATTTACTTGCCCAAGCATGTGAGCATTTCGGCGGCAGCCCGTTGTGGTGCGCCAGGCTGTCCGAGACGTTTTGCCACATCGGCATATCCCTGCAGCTGGGCTTGGCGCACAGGGGATTTATCGTCCAACAACTGGGTGAGATGTGCACGGAGAGCCGTCACATTCATGCCATCTGCCACCAATTCGGGCACTACTTCGCGTCCGGCTATAAGGTTGACCAACGAGATGTAGGGCACCTTGAGGAAATAGGGGCGCACACGCGATATGAACCAGCCGCAACGCATGTAGTAACACACCACCTGCGGCACACGGAACAGTGCTGTTTCGAGTGTGGCGGTGCCGCTCGTAACGAGGGCGACCTGTGCATGCGAGAGCAGCTCGTAGGTGCGGCCGCTGACCAGCTGCACATTGTCGGGAGTAATGTCTGCGGCGTGTATGATGCCTTGATAAAATGCTGGTTCGACGGCTGGAGCCATGGCCACCACAATATGATGGCTCGAGGTCCAGGGGCGCACAGCGCACAGCATGCGGCTGAGGTTGTCGGTTATCTCCTGCCGGCGCGAGCCAGGCAGCAGGGCAATGGTGCGGCCGTCGGGCACGGGGGTGCCATGCGTGTGGCAGTAGGCTGACACCTCGTCCACAGTGGGATTGCCCACATATGATATGGGATAATGGTGCTTGCGCTCAAAAAAGTCGACCTCGAAGGGGAGTATCGAGAACAAGCGGTCGACATCGCGGCGTATGGCATTGATGCGGTGTTCCTTCCAAGCCCATATTTTGGGTGATATGTAGTAGAACACAGGACAAATGGCGCGCTGTTTGACATAGCGTGCCATTTTGAGGTTAAAACCCGGGTAGTCCACCAATATCAGTGCATCGGGCTGCCATGCTTCAATTTCGCGCTTGCAACGGGCCATGCCGCGCAGAATGGTGCGCAGGTGCAAGGCCACTTGCACAAATCCCATGTAGGCCAGTTGGCGATAGTGGCACAAGAGGGTGCCGCCCTCGGCCTGCATCTGTTCGCCGCCATAATAGCGGAACTCGGCACCGGGGCATTGCTGCTTGATGGCACGCATGAGGTGGGCCGCGTGCAGGTCGCCACTGGCCTCGCCGGCTATGATGAAGAATTTCATTGACTGTTTGCTCATTGCATTATATTACGCGTTGGCGGAGTTAGTTGACGGGGTGATGGGTAAGATGGTTGATGGGGGTGGGTTAGCTGGTTGACGAGTGAGTTTGTCAGTTTCTTACGATTCTTAGCTTTCTGTCCTTAATATTGTAAATTATGCAGAACATACTTATCTGTAAACTCGTCGGCTCGTCATCACAGCACCTCTCTCAGCACGTCAACCAGTTCGCGGGCGGTGACGTCGAGTTGCGTGGGTGTGACGGCCACATAATTGTGAGCCAGTGCCCAGCGGTCGGTGTCGGTGGCTTCGGGCTCGAGCTCCTTGCAGTCGCCAACCAGCCAATAGTAGTCGCCGCCATAGGGGTGGGTGCGGTGTTCCACCTCGTTTTGCCAGCGTGAATGGGCCATGCGGCACACTTTGATGCCCTTGAACTTGTCGGCTTTCGGGAAATTGATGTTTAAGCACGTAAGTTCGGGCAGTCCTACGGCAATGGCCTTGAACATGAAGTCGACCAAATAAGGGCGCAAGGGTTCGAAATTGGCGTCCATGCTGTGGTCGCACAACGAGAAAGCCACAGCGGGATAGCCCTGCAACGCGCCCTCGGTGGCCACGCCCATTGTGCCCGAATAGTGGGCATTGACCGACGAATTGTCGCCATGGTTAATGCCACCTATCACGAGGTCGAATTTGCGGTCGTTGAACAGGTTGAGCGCCATCTTCACACAGTCGGTCGGGGTGCCTGAGCAAGCGCATACGGTGAGCCCCTCCTCCTGCCGCAACACCTTGTAGGTGAGCGGCCGCGACGAGGTGATGGAACAGCTGAAGCCCGAACGGGCCGAATCGGGGGCCATGACGAGCATGTCGGCATAGGGGCGCAGGGCTTCGATAAGGAAATTGATGCCAGGCGCGTCGACGCCGTCGTCATTGGATATGAGCAGATATGGACGCATTGTAAACAAAGGTTTCAGAATGATTTGTATGCCACACAGCGGCAACGGCTGTTACCACCATGCTGCTTATCTTATGCAAAGATAGTGCAAGGTGAGTGCAGAACATCAAGCTTGCTTGAATGTTATGCCGAACCGCTGCCTATCTTCTGTAAAGATAATGCAAGGCGAGTGCAGAACATCAAGTTTACTTGAATGTTATGCCGAGCCGCCGCTTATCTTATGCAAAAATACGAAAAATAGCCAATGGTTGGAGGAGTTCGCTGTTTTTTTCTTACCTTTGCAACCTATTATAGCACTGCTATTCTTAACCTCAAAACCATAAATAACCGACATGAGTAAGATCATTGCTTTGGCCAACCAAAAGGGTGGCGTGGGCAAAACCACTACTTCGATGAACCTGGCAGCCTCGCTCGCCACACTCGAAAAACGTGTGCTGCTGATTGACGCCGACTCACAGGCTAATGCTTCGTCGGGCCTGGGCGTTGACCTGAGCAAGGTGGACTGCTCCATCTATGAGTGCCTCATCAACGGCAACGATGTGCATGAGGCCATTTACACCACCGACATTGACAGGCTCGACATTGTGCCCTCAAATATCAACATTGTGGGGGCCGAGGTTGAGATGTTGAACTTTGACAAACGCGAGTTTGTGATGAAAAACCTGCTGCGGCCGCTCGACAAGGAGTATGACTACATACTCATCGACTGCTCGCCATCGCTCGGTCTCATCACTGTTAACGCACTGACTGCGGCCAACTCGGTTATCATTCCTGTGCAATGCGAATACTTTGCACTTGAGGGCATTTCAAAACTGCTCAACACCATCAAGATAGTAAAGAAGAAGCTTAACCCCGAGCTTGAGATTGAGGGCTTTTTGCTCACCATGTACGACAGCCGCCTGCGCCTGGCTAACCAAATATACGACGAGGTGAAACGACACTTCCAAGAGTTGGTGTTCAAAACGGTTATTCAGCGCAACGTCAAACTGTCGGAAGCCCCAAGCCACGGACTGCCGGCCATATTGTACGACGCCGACTCCACCGGGGCAAAGAACCACTTGGCACTGGCCAAGGAGGTTATTAAGAAGAACGAAAAATAAGTATGGCAACACATAAGAAATATCCAGCATTAGGACGCGGGCTCGACGCACTCATCTCGACCGAGGAGGAGGTTCACACCAGCGGGTCGTCGAGCATCAACGAGGTGCCGGTGTTCAAAATCAAGGCTAACCCCAACCAGCCGCGCCGCGAGTTCCAGCCCGAAGCACTGCAAGAGCTGGCCGAGAGCATACGCCAAATAGGCATCATACAGCCTATCACGCTGAGGCAGATGGAGGACGGCACTTACCAAATCATTGCCGGCGAACGACGCTGGCGTGCAGCACAACTGGCAGGGCTGACCAACATTCCGGCCTATATACGCACCGCCAACGACGAGAACGTGATGCAGATGGCGCTGGTGGAGAACATTCAGCGCGAGGACTTGAATGCCATCGAAATAGCTCTGGCCTACCAAAACCTCATTGAGCAGTATAGCCTGACTCAAGACAAACTGTCGGAAAAGGTGGGCAAGAACCGCGCTACCATAGCCAACTATCTGCGACTGCTCAAACTGCCCGCACAGGTGCAGGTGGCGCTGCAGAACAAGGAGGTGGACCAAGGACATGCACGCGCACTGCTGGGGCTGGACAAACCATCGCTGCAGGTGAAGCTCTTTAACGAAATACGCGAAAAGGGCTACTCGGTGCGACAGGTGGAGGAGATGGTCAAAGCGCTTAACAACGGCGAAACGCTGAAAAGCGGACGCCACACACTCAAAAGCAAAACGGCCACTAAACGACTGCCCGAGGAGTACACCGAACTGCGCAACAGACTGTCGGAACGCTTCAGCACGAAGGTGCAAATGACGTGCTCGCAACAAGGCAAAGGCAAAATCAGCATTCCTTTTGCATCAGAGGAGGAACTTGAGCGCATCATCACGCTGCTCGACAAAATCTGATAGAGATACGCCATATATTAAGTGGGTGTTCGGGCTATGTGACCGAGAACAAGGGGGGCAGATACGTCCCGATAACGCACTTCCGATGCGGAAATGACACCTGCTGATGTATAAAATAATATAGAACACCTACTTATAGTCAATGAGTTCGCATACACTACGGAGCGTGGTGCTGATGGTGATGCTCGCATGCTCACAAGCACTGGCGCTTTATGCAAAAAATACGGCCAAAGTCGGAGCCTCAAACGGGGTTCCGGCTTTAGCCGTTTTTGCTGCCGCACGCACCGGTTGCCCTGCCATGCGTCCCGACACAGTGAAATCGCCCGACGAACTGGCCCGCGAACACAGCACCGATGCCGATGCCGACTTTGACCGCATGGCGGCCGAACTGGCGTCGGATCCTGACTCAATGGTCATGCCCGTGGACACGGCCAGACTGCAACACACTGCCGACTCGCTGAAGGCACACCCCGCCACACTGCCCGCCAACGGCAAGGGGGGCAAGCCCAAGGTGTTTGTGCCTAATCCCACCAAGGCGCTGTGGCTGTCGCTGGTGTGTCCCGGCGCCGGACAGATTTACAACCGCAAATACTGGAAACTGCCTTTCATATACGGCGGCTTTTTAGGTTGCGCCTACGCCCTGATGTGGAACCAGATGATGTACCGCGACTACTCGCAGGCTTATCTCGACATCATGGACGACAACCCTAACACCAACTCGTACCTTGACATGTTGCCACCACGTTACGACATTACAGGGCGCGAGGACCAATTTAAGAACATATTCAAACGCAAAAAGAACTTTTACCGCCGCTACCGCGACTTGAGCGCCTTCTGCTTTGTGGGCGTGTACTTGCTCTCGGTAGTCGACGCATACGTTGACGCACAACTCTCGGTGTTCGACATCTCGCCCGACTTGAGCATGCGTGTCGAACCGGCTGTCATAGGGCAGCCTGCCTTGCTCGGCTCATCGTCGGGACGCTCGGCCTACGGCGTGGGCTGCAGCTTGACGTTTTAAGCTCGACGCTTTAACGTTTGGCATTTTAAGGCACACCATGCGCCAACAACACAAAAGATACACACTTTTTTGATGAAACGCTTAAAGACATTGATTGTAGCACTGGCGGCCGGCTTTATGTCTGCCACAGCGCAAAATGAAATTACCGTACACAACGACCAAAACGGACGCGACGAGGTGATAGACCTGCCCGAGGGCATGTCGGCCGACTGCGACTCGCTGCTGGGAGAGTGGATGGCCAAAAAGTATCTCTACCCCGACACCACGTGTGTCAATCCCGACTACAACCCGACCTTCACCGCCGAGGAGTATCAGGAGCGTCTGCGCCGCCTGCCGGTGGTGATGGAGATGCCTTACAACCAGGTGGTGCAAAAGTTTATCGACCAATACAGCGGACGCCTGCGTCGCACCGTGTCGTACGCTTTGGGCGCCGGAAACTTTTACATACCCATATTTGAGGAGGCGCTCGACTACTATGGCTTGCCGCTCGAACTGAAGTATCTGCCCGTCATTGAGTCGGCACTCGAGCCCCGCGCCAAGAGTTCTGCCGGTGCAGTGGGCTTGTGGCAGTTCATGCTGGCTACGGGCAAGCGCTACGACCTCAAGGTGAACAGTCTTGTCGACGAGCGACAGGACCCCTACAAAAGTTCGTGGGCCGCAGCGCGCTACCTGCGCGACTTGTACAAGATATACAAGGACTGGAGCCTGGTAATTGCCGCCTACAACTGTGGCCCGACCACGGTGAACAAGGCTATTCACCGCGCCGACGGAGTGCGCGACTACTGGACTATCTACCCCTATCTGCCCAGCGAAACACGCGGTTATGTGCCGGCATTTATTGCGGCCAACTACATCATGAACTATTACTGCGAGCATAACATTTGCCCGATGAAGACGAAAATTCCCGTCACTACCGATACCATCATGGTGAGCCGCGACTTACACATGAAGCAAGTGGCCGACCTTTGCAACATCGACATCGAGGCCATACGCGCACTCAATCCGCAGTATCGCACCGACCTCATACCAGGTTCGGCGGGACTCATGTCGCTCTGTCTGCCCACCGAAACGCTCAACACGCTTATCGACTTGAAGGACTCGGTGTACAACTACAACGCTGACGAACTGATGACACGCCGTGCCACAGTGGAGGTGGACGAAAAACTCGACAACCGCAGTGTGGCCTCGCGCCGCCGTTCTCGCTCGGCCTCAACCGACAGCAAGGCGTCGCAAAGTGCGTCATCGTCAAGGTCAGAGAGCAAGTCGTCAAGCAAGTCATCGTCGAGGGGCAGCAGGTCGTCGTCAAAGTCGTCAAGCAAGTCGTCAAATAAGAGCCGCAAAAAGTCTCAAGAAAGGGAGAAGAGCACCACGGTGAAGAAGGGCGACACGCTCTACGAGATTGCAGCAAAGAACGGTACAACCGTTGAAAAGCTGAAGAAACTGAACAAAATAAAAGGCAACACCATCAACCCGGGCAAAAAGCTGAGGGTGAAATAAACGCAAGCACCAAACGCAAGCACCAGACGCAAGCACCAAATGCAAGCACCAAACGCAAGCACTAATGGGGGCGACGCGTCTCGCGTCGGGAAAGTGCAATGTTCATACACAGAATAAAGGCTCGCAGACAGCACTAATTACACGCTCGTCTGCGAGCCTTTGCTTTAATTCCGCGGGACGCGGCTGCAGAAAACCGACGCGGGACGTGGCTTCTGAAAAATGCCCGACGCGAGACGCGTCGCCCCCATTAGTGCTTGCGTTTAGTGCTTGCGTTTGGTGCTCGAGTCCGTTCGCATATTTACGCTTTGCCGGATAGCCATATTCTAACAGAGAGTAAACTTCATTACATAGAAACCCTAAAGCACAAATCAGGAGTTGAACCGCCAAGCATCATATAGCTTGACCAGTGTTCAACTCCTGATTTGTGCTTTAGGGTAAATTCTATGGCAAAGGGAAACGCCCCGTCTTGCCAATCAAAGTGCGCCGTTCAAAAAACAGCGCCGTTCAAACGTTGTCGGTTTAGTGGCAGCAGTTGCAGGGCTTGAGCTGCTTGAAGAAGTCGTTGCCCTTGTCGTCCACCAAAATGAAGGCGGGGAAATCCTCAACGGTAATTTTCCAGATAGCCTCCATGCCGAGTTCGGGGTACTCCACGCATTCAATGCTCTTGATGCTGCTCTGCGACAATACGGCAGCCACGCCACCAATAGTGCCGAGGTAGAAACCGCCATGCTTTTGGCAAGCATCGGTCACCACCTGTCCACGGTTACCCTTGGCAATCATTACCAACGAACCGCCATGCGACTGGAATTCGTCCACATAGGGGTCCATACGGTTGGCAGTGGTGGGGCCCATTGAGCCACAAGGATAGCCAGCGGGTGTCTTGGCCGGTCCGGCATAGAGAATGGGGTGATCCTTGAAATATTGGGGAAGGTCCTCGCCGGCATCAAGACGTGCCTTGAGCTTGGCGTGGGCAATGTCGCGTGCCACGATGATGGTACCCTTGAGGCTCACACGTGTGCTCACGGGGTACTTAGTCAGTTCGGCACGTACGGCGTCAATACCCTTGTCAAGGTCAATTTCAATACCCTTGCCGCCCTCGCCCGGGTTGCGCAGCTCTTCGGGAATGAGTTCTGAAGGATTGTTATCCATCTTTTCGAGCCAGATACCGTCCTTGTTGATTTTAGCCTTGATGTTGCGGTCGGCCGAGCAGCTCACACCCATACCGATGGGGCAGCTTGCACCGTGGCGGGGCAGACGTATTACGCGAATGTCGTGTGCCAGATATTTGCCGCCAAACTGTGCGCCAAGACCAATTTTGTGTGCCTCGTGCAGCAGCTTCTCTTCAAGGTCAATATCGCGGAAAGCGCGGCCCGTTTCGTCGCCCGTAGTGGGCAGGTTGTCGTAATATTTGATAGATGCCAGCTTCACAGTGAGCAAGTTCTTTTCAGCACTCGTGCCACCAATCACAAAGGCAATGTGGTAAGGCGGGCACGCAGCTGTACCCAGACTCTTCATCTTCTCTACCAAGAAGGGGAGCAGTGTGCCCTCGTTCTGAATGGTAGCCTTAGTCATGGGGTAGAAATACGTCTTATTGGCAGAGCCACCACCCTTTGCCACCATTACAAAGCGGTATTCGTCGCCCTCAACGGCTTCGATGTCGATTTGTGCAGGCAGGTTGCAACGGGTGTTCACCTCGTCGTACATATTGAGGGGAGCATTCTGCGAGTAGCGCAGGTTGTCCTGGGTGTAAGTGTTATATACGCCAAGGCTGAGAGCCTCTTCGTCCTCAAAGTCAGTCCATACGCGCTGTCCCTTTTCGCCATGAATGATGGCGGTGCCGGTGTCCTGGCAGAAGGGGAGGATACCCTTAACAGCAGTTTCGGCATTGCGCAGGAACTGCAGTGCCACGTACTTGTCGTTTTCCGAAGCCTCGGGGTCGGTCAATATTTTAGCCACCTGCAGGTTGTGCTCACGACGGAGCATAAACTCTACATCGTGGAAAGCCTGTTGTGCCAACTGTGTGAGCGCTTCTTTGCTCACTTTGAGGATAGTTTTGCCCTCAAACTCGCCGGTGCTCACACCCTCGGTGCCGAGCAATCGGTATTCGGTAGTGTCCTTGCCCAACTGGAACATAGGAGCATACTTAAACTCTGGAGTTGTTGCCATAGTTGATGTATATAATAGATGTGTTATGTTTAAGTGCTATGCAAAGATAGTGCAAGGTGAGTGCAGAACATCAAGCTTGCTTGAATGTTATGCCGAACCGCCGCCTATCTTATCAAAAGATAGTGCAATCTTTGCCGAACCGCTGCCTATCTTCTGCAAAGATAGTGCAAACCGAGCGAATAAAGTCAAGCTTGCTTGAACTTTATTCCGAGGTGCCGCCTATCTTATGCAAAGATAGTGCAAGGTGAGCGCAGAACATCAGTGCCAACAACCTGTGCATTTTTGCATTTTATTAAAGGCGCTTCGCCGTTGTCGCTCTTTATGAAGAAATATTCGTATCTTTACACGCGAAAACATTATTATTCACTACAAATCTTCCCTTACACAATGAATTCGTTGAAAAGAATCTGTTTGATGTGGCTTTGCGCCCTGGCGGTGCAAGTGGCCGCATGGGCCCAGCAGGTGCAAGTGTCGCCTGTGCCACAATCGGTGAACTGGGGCGCAAAGGCCTTTGCTTCGGCAGGAGCAAAATACGCCATTAACAAGGCCGCCACAACCGACGCCTACGCCGTGGCCCTGTTGCAAGACAAGCTCACAACGGCCGACGACGGCCTTAGCCTGACAATAGGCAAAAAGGGCGAAGCAACGGTGAGCGCCGTCGAAGCCAACATTCCCTCAACAGCCGAGGGCTACTACCTGAAAGTGGCCGCCGACGGCATTGTGGTGGCTGGTGCCGACGACGCGGGCACATACTATGGTGTGCAAACGCTGCTGCAAATATTGGCACAACCCGAGGTGATGTCTGTCGAAATTAAGGACTACCCCGCCTGTGCGCAACGTGGCGTGATTGAAGGCTTTTATGGCAACCCTTGGAGCGACGCCGACCGCAAGAGCCAGTTTGACTTTTATGGCAAGAACAAACTGAACATTTATGTTTACGGACCCAAGGACGACCCTTACCACCGTACAAAATGGCGCGAGAACTATCCCGACGACAAGGCAGCCATTATCCGCAGTCTGGCCGAGTCGGCCAAGAAGAACCACGTAGACTTTGTGTGGTCTATCCACACAGGTGGTTCAATATCAAACTCAGAGGCCGACTTTAAGGCAGTGGTCAACAAGCTCGAGCACGTCTACTCATTGGGCGTGCGCAACTTCTCCATCTTCTTCGACGACTTTGGTGCAGCCGACGCCAACCTGCAAGTGGCCGAATGCAACTACGTGTGGGACAACTTCATACTGAAGCACGACGACTTGCACAAGCTTTCAATGTGTCCTACAAAGTACAACGCCGCTTATGCCGGCAATAACAATGCCGATGCCTATCTGCGCGGCTTGGGCAACGGACTGCGCAAGGGCATTGAGGTGATGTGGACTGGTGCCGGTGTGGCCGACATGATTAATCAACGCGACCTGGACTTCTTTAAGACGGCCACCAACGGCCTGGATCCTTTTATCTGGTTGAACTATCCGGTTAACGACTATTGCATCGGCCACATGCTCATGGGCAAGTTCTATGGCAACGACCAGGGCGACAACGCCTTTGGTGCCAAAATGACGGCATTTACGAGCAACCCCATGGAGTATGCCGAGGCTTCGAAAGTGGCACTGTATGGTGTGGCCGACTATGCCTGGAACATGAAGGACTACAACCCCGAGGCCAACTGGGAGCGTGCCATCAAATATTTGATGCCGACCAATGCTGAGGCTTACCATGTGTTCTGCGAACATAACGTAGACCTCGGCACAACGGTGCACGGCATGCGCCGCGAGGGCGAAAGTCCTAACTTCGACGCCGCTGCCACTATTGAGGCACGCAAAGCACAGTACGACAAAATGGTGGAGGCTGCCGATGCACTGCTTGCCGACACCTACAACCCCGCACTGATTACCGAAATTACACCGTGGCTCTTGAAAATGAAGTACATGGGGCAGCGCGGACAGAAAATGGTGGAGATGCAGCAGGCGCTGGACGATAACGAGCCTGCCCTGTTCCTGCAGAACTACCGCGACATTACAGCCATACAGGCTAAGGAGGATGCACTCATTTCGCGCAACTTCGAGGGCACAATCAAGAGCGCACGTCCCGTGGTGGCGAGCCAAAAGATTGAGCCGTTCCTCAAAACAAAGCTCAACCAGTTGGTGCTCGACTACAAGAGTCGCTACACCGAAGGCTGGGAGGTGTTCCCGGCACAGGTGCTCGAGTCGGGCAACTACTACATTAAGTATAACGGCAAATACCTCTACGACAAGGACGCCTCTGCCGACAAAACGGGCGACTACCCCGTATGGGCTGACGAAATTGACGATGCGCAACCGCAAAAGTGCGAATGGACTATCACGCTCGACGCCAACACCGGACGCTACAAAATTGTCAACACTCAGGACGGACGCTACTTGAACGAGAAAGGCGAATTCTGGGCTAACAAGACTATCAATCCTTATGATGCAGACTGGCACAGTTACACCATCTATCGCGTGAACGGCAAATATGCCATTCAGACTACCGCAAAGGTCAAAAACTGCTTTATGGCTGCCAGCGACAGCCGCATTATAAAGCGCGACACGCCACTGAGCAAGGATAAGAACAACACGCCTATTCTGCACATCAATGATGCCATCTTCGAGATCGTGCCGGTGCAAGGCGCTACCACTGAACACCCCGTGATTGAGAGTGGCAACAGCTACTACATCAAGAACCACAATGGCGAATACCTTACCACAACGCCCCAACTCACGGCATTGAGCCGTCCTGCTTTTGAGGCTAAGGCCGAGAGCGCAGATGCACGCCAGTATCAAAAGTGGACGGTGAGCATCGACAACACTTCGGGCCGTTGGAAGATTGCCTATAACAACCAGAAGTTCCTCGACGAAGAGGGCCGAATTAACCAGAACGCCTACTATTCGGACTGGAACTCGGTAATCCTGACTGAACGTGCCGGACAGTGGGCCATCATGAGTGTGACGCCCAACGCCGTTCCCCAATACTGGGGCATCACGCCCGACAACACAATCAAACGTGCGGACGCCACCCTCAACGACAGTTATGTGTTTACCTTTGTCGATGCTGCACAGGACGACGAAATCACAGCCCTTGGCCAGGTGGTTACTAACCCTGTCGCAAAGGCAAGCAATGCCATCTACGATTTGTCAGGACGCAAGGTGAGCAAGCCTTCAAAGCACGGTGTTTACATCGTTGCGGGCCGAAAGGTGATTAAGTAAACTCACCCCGCTGCAGACGCTCCATTACCCATAAATATGACTGTTTGGTAAAACATCAAACGCTACCTCTAATGGGGGCGACGCGTCCCGCGTCGGGAATCAAAGCAAAGGCTCACAGGCCGGCATGTAATTAGTGCTGTCTGTGAGCCCTTATTTT
>UMHE01019460.1_pt1 | contig 14071 bp, 7 predicted proteins | sample 1965451 | NCBI WGS metagenome assembly UMHE01 (sample SAMEA4836090, study PRJEB28245) | human gut metagenome | biome: gut microbiome; material: fecal sample | place: Denmark | collected 2008 | reverse complement strand
CGCCCCTCCCCTTTTTTATACCAAAAAAAGAGTGCCCCTCATCGGGACACTCTCTTTTATTTAGGCTAATTGCGCAACTCTCGGAATTACTCCTCGATATCGATAACAACGCCGGAACCAACGGTACGGCCGCCCTCGCGGATAGCGAAGCGCAGACCCTTCTCGATGGCGATGGGGGTGATCAGCTCAACATCCATCTCAACATTATCGCCGGGCATGCACATCTCTACGCCCTCGGGCAGGGAGATAACGCCGGTAACATCGGTGGTACGGAAATAGAACTGAGGACGATAGTTGTTGAAGAAGGGGGTATGACGGCCACCTTCAGACTGCTTCAGAACATAAACCTGGCCACGGAACTTGGTGTGGGGATGGATGGAGCCGGGTTTGCACAGTACCTGACCACGCTCAACTTCGGTTCTCTGGATACCACGCAGCAGAGCACCAATGTTATCGCCAGCCTCAGCATAGTCCAGCAGCTTGCGGAACATCTCAACACCGGTAACTACGGTCTTGCGGGTGTCATGGATACCAACGATCTCAACTTCATCGCCAACCTTAACCTGACCACGCTCAACACGGCCGGTAACTACGGTGCCACGGCCGGTGATGGTGAATACATCCTCGATGGGCATCAGGAAGGGCAGGTCAGCCTTACGCTCGGGGGTGGGGATATAGTCATCAACAGCATCCATCAGGGCGAGGATGGATGCGTAAGCGGGATCGGAAGGATCCTTGCTGTCGCACTCCAGAGCCTGCAGAGCGGAGCCCTTGATTACGGGGATCTCGTCGCCGGGGAAATCGTAGCTGGAAAGCAGCTCACGGATCTCCATCTCAACCAGCTCCAGCAGCTCCTCGTCGTCTACCTGGTCAACCTTGTTCATGTAAACTACGATGTAGGGAACGCCTACCTGACGAGCCAGCAGGATGTGCTCACGGGTCTGGGGCATGGGACCATCAGCAGAAGAAACTACCAGGATAGCGCCATCCATCTGGGCAGCACCGGTGATCATGTTCTTAACATAGTCGGCATGGCCGGGGCAGTCAACATGGGCATAGTGACGCTTGTCGGTCTCATACTCTACATGGGCAGTGTTGATTGTGATACCACGGGCACGCTCTTCGGGAGCCTTATCGATCATGTCGTAAGCCATGAACTCGGCATCGCCCTTCAGACCAAGAACCTTGGTGATAGCAGCGGTCAGAGTGGTCTTACCATGGTCAACGTGACCAATGGTACCGATGTTTACGTGGGGTTTGTTGCGCTCAAATTTCTGTTTAGCCATCGTAAAATCCTCCCTTTGTTATACTTTGTTTTTTTAATATTATTTTTCCCTACCCTTTATGTTTTCCGGGTTCGGGATCATGCTTGGGGTTCATCACTCAGCCTTGGTGCGGCTGGTGACCAGCTTCTCCGCGATGTTCTTGGGCAGCTCAATGTAATGGCTGGGCTCCATGGTGTACTGGCCGCGGCCCTGCGTTTTGCTACGCAGGTCGGTGGCGTAACCAAACATCTCAGAAAGCGGTACAAAGGCATCAATCTGCTTGGCACCGGGGCGGTCCTCAAAGCCACGGATCTGACCGCGGCGGGAGTTCAGGTCACCGATAACATCGCCCATATACTCTTCGGGAACGATCACGCAAACCTTCATGATCGGCTCCAGAATAACGGGGTCAGCCTTTCTCATTGCCTCTTTGAAGGCCATGGAACCGGCGATCTTAAACGCCATTTCAGAGGAGTCTACCTCATGGTAGGAACCATCGTACAGCGTCACGATGCAGTCTACTACGGGATAACCCGCCAGTACACCGCTGGCCATCGCGCCCCTGATACCGGCATCGACAGCGGGGATATACTCCTTGGGGATAGCGCCGCCCACTACTTCGTTGCGGAACTCATATCCCTTGCCGCTCTCGTTCGGCTCCAGACGGATCTTTACATGACCGTACTGGCCCTTACCGCCGCTCTGGCGTGCGTACTTGTGGTCCACATCGGCCATCTTGCGCACCGTCTCTTTGTAGGCAACCTGGGGCTTACCCACATTCGCTTCTACCTTAAACTCACGCAGCAGACGGTCTACGATGATCTCCAGGTGCAGCTCGCCCATGCCGGCGATGATGGTTTGGCCAGTCTCCTCATCGGTGTAGGTGCGGAAAGTGGGATCCTCCTCAGCCAGCTTGGCAAGGCCCAGGCCCATCTTCTCTTGACCGACTTTGGTCTTCGGCTCAATGGCAACGCGGATAACCGGCTCTGGGAATTCCATAGATTCCAGGATGATCGGATGCTTGGCGTCGCACAGGGTATCACCGGTGGTGGTGTTCTTCAGGCCCACGGCACCGGCAATATCACCGGCATAGCAGGTCTCAATGTCTTTGCGGTGGTTCGCATGCATTTGCAGAATTCTGCCCATGCGCTCATTGTTTTTCTTCACCGAGTTATAGACGCTGGTGCCGGCATCCACAGTACCGGAGTACACACGGAAGAAGCACAGCTTGCCTACATAGGGGTCGGTCATGATCTTGAAAGCGAGAGCGGCAAAAGGCGCGTCATCGCTGGAAGGTCTGGTCTCCTCTTCCTCGGTGTCAGGGTTTACACCCTTGATGTCAGGGACATCGGTGGGGGCCGGCATATAGTCTACCACGGCGTCCAGCAGCTTCTGTACGCCCTTGTTGCGGTAGGAACTGCCGCAGCATACGGGAACCATGTGGTTGGCAATGGTGGATTTGCGGATGCAGCTCTTGATCTCCTCGATGGTAAGCTCCTCACCGTCGAGATATTTCATCAGCAGCTCCTCGTCCTGCTCGGCCACATGCTCCAGCAGCTCGTGGTGGTACTCCTCGGCCTTGTCCTGCATATCGGCGGGGATGTCCTCCACGCGGATATCTTTTCCAAGGTCATCATAGTACACATAGGCCTTCATCTCTACCAGGTCGATAATACCCTTAAAGGTATCCTCGACGCCGATGGGCAGCTGGATCGGAACAGCGTTGCACTTCAGACGGTCGCGCATCATGCGCACTACATTGTAGAAGTCAGCGCCCATAATGTCCATCTTGTTTACAAATGCCATTCTCGGCACATGGTACTTGTCAGCCTGGCGCCAAACGGTCTCAGACTGCGGCTCTACGCCGCCCTTGGCGCAAAAAACGGTTACGGAACCGTCCAGCACGCGCAGGGAACGCTCTACCTCTACCGTGAAATCAACATGTCCAGGGGTGTCGATGATATTGATGCGGTGGCCCTTCCAATAGGCGGTCGTGGCGGCGGAGGTGATGGTGATACCACGCTCCTGCTCCTGCTCCATCCAGTCCATGGTGGCGCTGCCGTCATGGGTCTCACCCAGCTTGTAGTTTACGCCTGTGTAGTACAGGATACGCTCGGTGGTGGTGGTTTTGCCGGCGTCAATGTGCGCCATGATGCCTATATTACGCGTTTTCTCTAAGGATACATCTCTTGGCATAATGCCCTCCTAATAAGTTTGCGAATTCCATGCCCACAGGGGCAAAGAACAGTAAAAATGCAGTAGTCGCCGGAATTACCATCTGAAATGGGCAAAAGCCTTGTTGGCCTCGGCCATCTTGTGGGTATCCTCGCGCTTCTTGCAGGCGCCGCCCTGGCCGTTCATAGCGTCCATGATCTCGCCAGCCAGTCTCTGAGCCATCAGCTTTTCGCTGCGGTTGCGGCTATAGGTGGTCAGCCAACGCAGACCCAGGGTCTGACGACGCTCAGGGCGTACCTCCATGGGTACCTGATAAGTGGCGCCGCCGACACGGCGAGCCTTGATCTCCAGAACGGGCATGATGTTCTCCATCGCCTGCTCAAAAGCCTCCAGCGGGTCCTTGCCGGTCTTTTCCTTTACGATGTCAAATGCACCGTAGACGATCTTCTGTGCAACGCCCTTTTTGCCATCCAGCATGATGTTATTGATCAGACGGGTGACCAGCTTGGAATTATAAAGCGGATCCGGCAGAACGTCGCGTCTTGCGATATTACCTCTTCTTGGCACTTCGCTTCCCTCCTTCATAATAAAATGAGATCTTCGGTACTCGAAAGTAAGTCCCCACTCCCGTCGGCCAGTCCAGAGGCTATGTTAAAAAGCCATCTTTCTTGGCACTTATTACGGGTGTGATTACTTCTTCGCGGCACCAGCCTTCTTAGGCCGCTTGGCACCGTACTTACTACGGGCCTGGTTGCGGTTCTGGACGCCCTGGGTATCCAAAGTACCACGGATAATGTGGTAACGAACACCGGGAAGGTCCCTTACACGACCGCCACGGATCAGCACTACGCTGTGCTCCTGCAGGTTATGGCCGATACCAGGAATGTAAGCGGTAGCCTCGATGCCGTTGGAAAGCCGTACTCTTGCTACTTTACGCAGCGCGGAGTTGGGCTTCTTGGGGGTAGAGGTACGGATAGCGGTGCAAACACCACGCTTTTGGGGAGAATTTTGATCGGTCATTACACGCTTCTTGGCATTCCAGCCCTTCAGCAGTGCAGGCGCGGTCGCCTTCTTCTCTACGGTTTCTCTGCCCTTGCGAACCAGTTGGTTAAAGGTTGGCATGGTTGTCCTCCTTTCATCAAAAAGTATTTATTCATGGGCACAAACCCGGAGGATTTCCGGGTTGTGCTTGCATGACGGATTCAGCTTGCGGAACAATGCCCGCCCAGTTAAATATTTTACCAAATTCCCCCCGGGATTGTCAAGCGGTGATTTGGATATTTTTCACCAACTTTACAGTCCCGTTTTGGGGAATTTGACTTTTTCTTTTTGCTTACATCACTATGGCGTTGGTACTTGCCATCAGCGCCTCCAGGTTGGCCTCATCGGCTTCTTCCTCGGCCTTTTCCTCCTCGGTGTAGGTCACCAGGCCCGTACCGGCGGGGATCAGCTTACCAATGATGACATTCTCCTTCAGGCCCTGCAGCGGGTCTACCTTGCCCTTGATGGCCGCCTCGGTCAGTACACGAGTGGTCTCCTGGAAGGATGCTGCGGACATAAAGCTATCGGTGGCAAGGGAGGCCTTCGTGATACCCTGCAGAATGGCTGTATAGGTCGCTTTCTGGCGGCTGCCGCCGTCCTCGGCGTTCTCGCGGTCGATCTGCTCGTTGAGGTGCAGTACCTCAGCGCGGTCGGCCATCATGCCGCGGATATAGTCGGTATCGCCCGGCTCCTCAATGCGCACCTTCTTCATCATCTGACGGACAATGACTTCAATGTGCTTATCATTGATATCTACGCCCTGCGTCCGGTAAACCATCTGAACCTCGCGGATCAGGTATTCCTGCACCGACAGCTCGCCGTTCACCAGCAGTACCTCGCTGGGGTCGGCGGAGCCTTCCGTGATCATAGTGCCCTTTTCGATCAAGTCGCCCTCATGAACGCGCACCTTGCTGCCGAATACGATCTGATGCTCAAAGTGGTCGCCGGTCTGCGGGTCATCCACCTTCACCACATCCACGCCCTTGTTGTCCTTATCAAAGCTGACCAAACCGCCGTTATGGGCGATAACAGCCACGCTCTTGGGCTTGCGGGCCTCAAACAGCTCCTCTACACGGGGCAGACCCTGTGTAATATCGCTGGCGGAGGCGATACCGCCGGTGTGGAAGGTTCTCATGGTCAGCTGGGTACCCGGTTCACCGATGGACTGCGCCGCGATGATGCCCACGGCCTCGCCGATGGCAACAGGGGCGTTATTGGAAAGGTTAGCGCCGTAGCAGCGGCTGCAGGCGCCGTTCTTGGCACGGCAGTTGATGACACTGCGGATCTTCAGGCTGGTAATGCCCGCGTTGACAATCTCCTCTGCGGTCTTGTAGGTGATCATCTCCTCCCGGCTGGCCAGCAGCTCGCCGGTCTTGGGGTTCACCACATCCTCGCAGGGGTACCGGCCGGTCAGACGCTCGGCCAGCTCCTCGATGACGCGGTTGCCGTCGGTGATGGCCTCCACATCAATGCCCTCGTGGGTGCCGCAGTCCTCCTCACGGATGATCACTTCCTGAGATACATCGACCAAGCGGCGGGTCAGATAGCCGGAGTCCGCGGTACGCAGAGCGGTATCGGCCAGACCCTTACGGGCGCCGCGGCTGGATTGGAAGTACTCCAAGATGTTCAGGCCTTCACGGTAGTTGGCACGAATCGGGATCTCGATGGTCTGACCGGAGGTATTGGCAATGTTGCCGCGCATACCGGCCAGCTGGTTGATCTGGTCCATCGAACCACGGGCGCCGGAATCCGCCATCATGTAGATGGGGTTCAGCTTACCGAAGTTCTCCTTCAGCGAGGCCTTTACCTCGTTGGTGGCGTCACGCCAGATAGCAATGGTCTGCTGGTAACGGTCGTCCTCGGAAATATAACCGCGGTCGTACTTCTTGCGGACCTTGGCTACCTTTTCTTCGGCAGCGGCCAGCACCTCCTTCTTGTTGGGGGGAATGGTGGCATCGCAGACGGCAACGGTAAGGGCAGCACGGGTGGAATACTTATAGCCCTGGCTCTTGATGGCATCCAATACCTCGCTGGTATCGGTGGTGCCATGCTTCTTTATGCTCTTGTCAATGATCTTGGAGAGCTGCTTCTTACCCACCTGGAAGCCGACCTCAGGGATCAGCTCATTGCCGGGGATGCTGCGGTCCACAAAGCCCAGATCCTGCGGGATGGGATTATTGAAGATATTGATACCGATGGTGGTATAGATGCTGCCGGTATAGGTCTTGCCGTTCAGCGTCTTGGTGGTACGCACCAGAATCGGCTCGTGCAGATCCAGCACCCCGGTCTGATAGGCCATCAGCGCCTCATCGGGGCTGCGGTAGATCTTCACATCGTGTGGGTTGGCCTCGTAGGCCTTCTCCCAATCGGCAATGGAGGTAAACACGCCGGGGTTGCGGATCTCATCGGTGGCGTACACCTTATCGATGATGGTGGTCAGGTAATAGGAACCCAGCACCATGTCCTGAGAAGGCACAGCCACGGGCCGGCCGTCAGAGAGCTTCAGCAGGTTATTGGCCGCCAGCATCAGGAAGCGGGCCTCGGCCTGCGCCTCGGCGGAAAGCGGCACATGCACCGCCATCTGGTCGCCGTCGAAGTCGGCATTGAATGCGGTACAAACCAGCGGATGCAGCTTCAGGGCGCGGCCCTCCACCAGAATGGGCTCGAATGCCTGGATACCCAGACGGTGCAGGGTAGGCGCTCGGTTCATCAGCACGGGGTGGCCCTTGATGACCACCTCCAGCGCGTCCCAAACCTCCTTGGGGGAACCACGGTCCACCATTTTGCGGGCCTTGCGGATATTCTCAGCGACCTTCAAATCTACCAGACGCTTCATTACAAAGGGCTTAAAGAGCTCCAGCGCCATCTCCTTGGGCAGGCCGCACTGGTACATCTTCAGCTCGGGGCCCACCACGATAACGGAACGGCCGGAATAGTCTACACGCTTACCCAGCAGGTTCTGGCGGAAGCGGCCCTGCTTACCCTTCAGCATATCGCTCAAGGACTTGAGTGCACGGTTGTTGGGGCCGGTCACCGGGCGGCCGCGGCGGCCGTTATCGATGAGGGCGTCCACCGCCTCCTGCAGCATCCGCTTCTCGTTACGGACGATGATATCGGGGGCGTCCAGCTCCAGCAGCTTCTTCAAGCGGTTGTTGCGGTTGATGACCCGGCGATACAGGTCATTGAGGTCGCTGGTGGCAAAGCGGCCGCCATCCAGCTGTACCATGGGGCGGATATCGGGAGGGATGACAGGCAATACATCCAGGATCATCCACTCTGGCTTGTTGCCGCTGGTGCGGAACGCTTCCACCACATCCAGGCGCTTGAGCAGCTTCGCCTTCTTCTGGCCGGTGGCCTTCTCCAGCTCTTCCTTAATCTCAACCGAGAGCGCCTCAATATCCAGCTGCTGCAGCAGCTTCTTTACCGCCTCGGCGCCCATACCGGCATCAAATTCATCCTCATAGGCTTCCCGGTACTCGTTATACTCCCGCTCACTCAGCAAGGCGTACTTCTTCAGCTTGGTGTTGCCGGGATCGATGACGATATAGGATGCGAAATACAGCACCTTTTCCAGCACACGGGGGCTCAAGTTCAGCAGCAGGCCCATGCGGCTGCTGGTGCCCTTAAAGTACCAGATGTGGGAAACGGGCGCAGCCAGCTCAATGTGGCCCATCCGTTCGCGGCGCACCTTGGCGCGGGTCACTTCCACGCCGCAGCGCTCGCAGATCTTGCCCTTAAAGCGGATACGCTTATACTTGCCGCAGTAGCATTCCCAGTCCTTAGTGGGTCCAAAAATGCGCTCGCAGAACAGGCCGTCGCGCTCCGGCTTTAGGGTGCGGTAGTTGATGGTCTCAGGCTTTTTTACTTCGCCGTAGCTCCAGGAGCGAATGGCATCGGGGGAAGCCAGCCCGATCTTGATCGATTCAAAAGATTTATTATCCAAAGTTCTTCCCCTCCATCATTAAAAATCAAATCCGTCGTCGTCCTCATCTTCGCTGCCGTCAAAGTCGGCATCGTCATAGGAATCGCTGTCCTCATCGGGGTTTTCCATGGTGTAGTTGTCCTCGATCTCGGAATCCACGGCTACATCGCTTTCATCGTAGTAGTCGCTGGCCATGGGCATGTTCTCGTCCTCATCGTAGGTCTGCTTGATGTCGATCTCCTCGTTGTCCTTATCCAGGATCTTGACATCCAGGCCCAGGGACTGCAGCTCCTTCACCATTACGCGGAACGCCTCGGGGATGCCGGGCGCCGGAATGTTCTGGCCCTTCACAATGGACTCAAACGCCTTCACACGGCCCACCACATCATCGGATTTCACGGTTAGGATCTCCTGCAGGGTGTAGGCAGCGCCGTAAGCCTCCAGCGCCCAAACCTCCATCTCACCAAAGCGCTGGCCGCCGAACTGCGCCTTACCACCCAGGGGCTGCTGGGTGACCAGGCTGTACGGGCCAACGGAACGGGCATGGATCTTATCATCAACCAGGTGATGCAGCTTGAGGTAGTACATATAGCCGACGGTAACACGGTTATCAAATTTCTCACCGGTACGGCCATCATAGACGACGCTCTTGCCGTCCTCAGGCAGCCCGGCCATCCGGAAGCACTCCCGGATATCCTCTTCGTGGGCGCCGTCGAAGACTGGGGTCATCACATGCCAGCCCAGGCGGCTGGCGGCCATGCCCAGGTGCACCTCCAGCACCTGGCCGATGTTCATACGGGAAGGAACGCCCAGGGGGTTTAGCACGATATCCAGCGGGGTGCCGTCCTCCAGGAAGGGCATATCCTCCGGCGGCAGAATGCGGGAAACTACGCCCTTATTGCCGTGGCGGCCGGCCATCTTATCGCCGACGGAGATCTTTCTCTTCTGGGCGATGTAAACTCTTACCACCTCATTGACGCCGGGGGAAAGCTCGTCGCTGTTTTCTGGGGTGAACACCTTGATGTCCACCACGATGCCGTACTCGCCGTGCGGCACCTTCAGCGAGGTATCGCGCACCTCTCTCGCCTTCTCGCCAAAGATGGCGCGCAGCAGGCGTTCCTCGGCGTTCAGCTCGGTCTCGCCCTTGGGGGTCACCTTACCGACAAGGATATCGCCGGAGTGTACCTCGGCGCCGACATGGATGATGCCTCGCTCATCCAGAGCGCCCAGCATATCATCGCCGACATTTGGGATCTCACGGGTGATCTCCTCCGGGCCCAGCTTGGTATCACGGGCTTCGGTCTCATATTCCTCGATGTGGATGGAGGTGAACAGGTCGTCCCGCACCAGCTTTTCGTTGATGAGAACGGCGTCCTCGTAGTTGTAGCCCTCCCAGGTCATAAAGCCGATGAGCATATTCCTGCCCAGCGAAACCTCGCCGTTGGCGGTGGCGGGGCCGTCGGCCAGCACATCGCCCTTCTTCACTTCCTCGCCCTTTACCACAATGGGCCGCTGGTTGATGCAGGTGCCCTGGTTGGAACGCAGCATCTTTACCAGCTCATATTCATGCTCCACGCCTTCCGCATCGGTCACAATGATGCGATCAGCATCGACATAGCTTACATGTCCGTCTTCCTTGGCAACCACTACTACGCCGCAGTCGTGGGCCGCCTTGTACTCCATACCGGTGCCGACATAGGGGGACTCGGTCTTGATGAGCGGGACGGCCTGACGCTGCATGTTGGCGCCCATCAGGGCACGGTTGGCATCGTCGTTCTCCAGGAAGGGGATCATAGCGGTGGCAACGGAAACCACCATCTTGGGGGAAACATCCATGTAGTCCACCTTGTCGCGGGGGACCTCCTGGACGCTGTCGCGGTACCGGACGGAAACCTTTTCGTTGACAAAATGGCCGTTTTCATCCAGCGGCTCATTGGCCTGCGCCACGATGTATTCATCTTCCACATCGGCGGTCATATACTGGACGGTATCCAGCACCTTGCCGGTAGCCTTATCCACGGGACGGTAGGGGGCCTCCACAAAGCCGTACTCATTGATGCGGGCAAAGGTGGCAAGGTACGAGATCAGACCAATGTTGGGGCCTTCAGGGGTCTCGATGGGGCACATGCGGCCGTAGTGGCTGTAATGCACATCGCGGACCTCAAATCCGGCACGGTCACGACTGAGGCCGCCGGGGCCCAGGGCGGAAAGACGGCGCTTGTGGGTCAACTCGGCCAGGGGGTTGGTCTGGTCCATGAACTGGCTCAAGGGGGAGGAACCAAAGAATTCCTTGACTGCTGCCATAACGGGGCGGCTATTGATGATGGCCTGCAGGGTGATGGACTCGATATCCTGGGCCTGGGTGGTCATTCTCTCCCGGATGACGCGTTCCATGCGGGCAAAGCCGATGCGGAACTGGTTCTGCAGCAGCTCACCCACGCTGCGGATGCGGCGGTTGCCCAGGTGGTCGATATCATCGGTGGTGCCGAGATCGTACCGGAGGCCGCACATATAGTTGATGGAGGCGTAAATATCAAATTTGCGGATGTTCTTGGGGACCAGCTCATCGGCGCGGCGGGTCAGCTCTTCGGCCATTTCCTCGCGGGAAAGGCCCATATCCAGGATCTCGGAAAGGACGGCAAAGCGCACTCTTTCCCGGATGCCCATGGCCTTCAGCTCTTCGGCGGTGTAGTCGGTAAAGTCGGCCATATCCACCATGCCGTTGGAGAAGATCTTCAGCTCCTCCACCCCATCGTCCTCGGCCATCTGCAGGCCGGCGGGGGTCAGGCCCTGCGTGGTGATCCAGACGGTATCAACGCCGTGGGACTCCAGCAGGCGGGCGTCGTCGCGGCTCAGCAGGGCGCCGGCCTCAAAGAGGATCTCACCGGTGCGGGGATCGGCCACAGGGCGGGAAAGCACCTGGCCGGTGATGCGGGGCACCAGGGAGAGCTTTTTGTTGTACTTGTAGCGGCCCACCCGGGAAAGATCATAGCGGCGGGGATCGAACAGCAGCTGAGCGAGGTGCTTCACGGCCGATTCGATGGTGGGGGGCTCACCGGGACACAGCTTGCGGTAAACCTCCAGCAGGGCCTCATCGCCCAGCATTTCGGCATCCTTGCTTTCGGCGGTCTTTACCAGGTAGGCATAGCGGCCAAACACCTCGTAGATCTCCTCATCGGTGCCGCGCAGGTCGGTCAGGGCGTTATTCACATCGGCATTGATCTGCTCGACGGTGACATCATCCCGCAGGCGCAGCAGCGACCGGATAAAGGTGGTGATGGGCAGCTTGCGGTTTTTATCGATGCGGACGCTGAACACATCGGCGGAGTCGGTATCATACTCCAGCCAGGCACCGCGGTTGGGGATCACGGTGGAATCAAACAGTTTTTTGCCGGCGGGATCGTGGTGCATGCCATAATAGACACCGGGAGAACGCACCAGCTGGGAAACGATGACACGCTCGGCACCATTGATGATGAAGGTACCGGCATCGGTCATCAGGGGGAAATCTCCCATGTAGATGTCGGATTCCTTGATCTCGCCGGTGACCTTGTTGATGAGCCTGGCGCGCACGCGCAGGGGGGCGGCATAGTTTACATCCCGCTCCTTGCACTCCAGCAGGGGGTACTTTGGTTTGTCATCCAGCGTAAAATCAATGAAATCCAGCTGCAGATTGCCCTGATAGTCGGTGATCGAGGAGATGTCCTTGAATACGGCCCGAAGACCCTCATCCAGGAACCACTGATAGGAATTTTTCTGTACTTCGATGAGGTTCGGCATCTCGGCCACTTCATCGATGTGGGCAAAGCTCTGGCGGATATTTTTGCCCAGTTTTACGGGTTTGGTGTTTACCATCCGATGTTCCACTCCATTCCATCATTTTTTCGCCATCACTTGGACATCAATGACTGCATAAATATTTGTTGATTATGCACAGTATCACGAGAGTATTATCGTGACTTATGCACACTTGACAATACCGTTTAGTCATAAAAAGCCATTATGATACAGTATATTATTGTAGTCCCGAAATGGGGCCTTGTCAAGCAGAAATTCCAAAAAAAATGGTGAAATTTTAGTGACGGAAATTTTGACCAGAAACGCCCCGAAAGACGGCGAAACGCCCCGGACGCTATCCCATAAATGGGACAGGCCCGGAGCGTGATGACGCAGAGGGGAAATTACTTGTAGAAGGCACGCATGGCACGATAGGTCATGTAGACATCGGCCTTGGCGACGACCTCGAACGGGGCGTGCATGGAAAGCACCGGAACGCCCAGATCGACGGTATCGATATTGTGCTGGGAGACATACATGGCAACGGTGCCGCCGCCGCCCTGATCTACCTTGCCCAGCTCGCCGGTCTGCCAGCCAACATGCTCGGCATCCAGAATACGGCGGGCGAAGCCCATCATCTCAGCGGTGGCGTCATTGGTGCCGGCCTTGCCGCGGGCACCGGTGTACTTGGTCACCACGACGCCGTAATTGATGTAGCTGGCATTGCGGCGTTCATGCACCTCGCCGTAAATGGGATCGAAGGCGGCGTTGACATCGGCGCTGAAGCAGTGGCTGTTAGCGGCCACATGGCGCACCTTGCAGCCGGCCATATCGGCCAGATCCTCAATGAAATCCTTGAGAAAGTAGGAGTTCATGCCGGTGGGGCCGTTGCTGCCGGTTTCCTCTTTATCCGCCAGAATGGTAACGGAGGTATACTCGGGGGATTTCTCATCGATCTCCGCCATGAGGATGGGATAGGCGCAGACGCGGTCATCGTGGCCGTAGGCGCCGATCATGGAGCGATCGAGGCCGAGATCCCGGGCCTTGAAGGCGGGAACGGCGCACAGCTCGGCGGAGAGGAAGTCCTCTTCCACGATGCCGTATTTTTCGAACAGCAGCTTGGCAATGGCGACCTTGACCTTCTCGGCGCCGGTGTCATCCCGCAGAGCGGCGCTGCCGATGAGGATATTGAGCTTTTCGCCCTCGATGCCTTCGGCCAGGGTCTTGCGCATCTGGTCGGCGGCGAGATGCGGCAGCAGATCGGTGACGCAGAATACGGGATCGCCCTCTTCTTCGCCGATGGCTACGGACAGGCTGGAGCCATCCTTGCGGATGATGGTGCCGTGCAGGGCCAGCGGGATGGCGGTCCACTGGTACTTCTTGATGCCGCCGTAGTAGTGGGTCTTGAGGAAGCACTGCTCGCCCTCCTCATACAGGGGCCGGGGCTTGAGGTCCAGACGGGGGCTGTCGATATGAGCCACACCGATGCGGACGCCTTCGGCGACGCTGCGGCGGCCGAGGGTAGCGGCGATGAGGGCCTTGCCGCGGTTATTGAGGTAGACCTTATCCCCTGCCTTGTACTGCTTGGCGTGGTCAAAGGGGACATAGCCGGCCTTTTCCAGCATGGCTACGGCAGTGGTAACAGCCTCGCGCTCAGTCTTGGCGGCATCCAGGAAGGCCTTGTAGCCCTCGCAAAAATCGTAAGCAGCCTTCAGTTCTTCCTCGGACATGGTCTCGGTGAGATTCTTGGGGTTCATCAGCAGCTCCTCGCGCAGCTGCTCGCCCTTGGTTTTTTCACTCATGGGTATTTTACTCCTTTCGGTTTTTTGATAATTTTATGGATTTATAGGCACAAAAACCGGCGGCAGCGCTCCACCTCTTTTTCCAGGTG
>UMHE01007246.1_pt1 | contig 14101 bp, 9 predicted proteins | sample 1965451 | NCBI WGS metagenome assembly UMHE01 (sample SAMEA4836090, study PRJEB28245) | human gut metagenome | biome: gut microbiome; material: fecal sample | place: Denmark | collected 2008 | reverse complement strand
GTTTCCTCTGCGCTGCCAAAGATCAACTCGCAGCATTGCAGGATCGCCTCCCGCGCTTGCGGGTCGTTTTCTTCGGTATTCTTCTCTTTTTCCTGCGCGCAGCCGCCGAGAGAAAGCAGCGCCAGCGCTGTCAGTGTGATGAGCCAGATACGGCTCGTTCTCTTTTTCATTGCACTTTCCTCCAAATCAAACGGTTTAGAAGGGGCTCTATATTTTCTCAGACGTTCAGCGCGGCAATTTTGTTCCTGCTTTCAATAATATTATATACAGCAAAAGAAAGCAAGAAAGGAACGGCTCAATTTCGCCGTCCCCTTCTTCTGATTTTCCCTTGTCAGCCTTTTCTTGCAGTGCTATACTATGTGATATATGCCCATCAGAAGCCGAACAGCATGGAGCGCTTGATCTCCGCGAGCGAATGCGCGCCGCACATACGCATCGTATCCGCAAGCTCGGCTTTCAATTTCTGCACATAGAGCTGCACGCCTTCTTCTTCGCCGCCGTACACGGCAGTAACGAAGGGACGGCCAATGAGCACCGCGTCCGCGCCGAGCGCGAGCGCTTTGAACATGTCCATGCCGCTGCGGATCGCGCCGTCGACAAAGATCGTCATCTTGCCGCCGACCGCATCGGCGATCTCCGGCAGGACCTCCGCCGTTGCGGGGCAATGGTCAAGTACACGGCCGCCGTGGTTCGAGACGACGATGCCGCTCGCGCCCGCCTCCAGCGCCTTTTCCGCGCCGCGGGCGGTCATAATGCCCTTCAAAATGAACGGGCGCTCCGCCCAGGAGACGATCTGCTTTAACTCCTCGACGCTCTTGCTGCCGGCCGGCGGCGTCAAGCCCTGCAAAAACGGCAGGCCCGCCGCGTCGATATCCATTGCGATGGCGAAGGGCTCAGCTTCCTGCACGAGGGCGAACTTCTCTCGGATCGTATCCATGTCCCAGGGCTTGATGGTCGGGACGCCGCAGCCGCCGTTCGCCTTGAGCGCCTCCGCCGCACCCTCGACCACCTTCGGGTCGGTGCCGTCGCCGGTGAAGGCGAGGATGCCCGCGTTTGCGCACGCGCGGATGAGGACATCATTATAAGTAAGGTCATCGTACTTGTCGCCGTAGTGCAGGCGCATCGCACCAATGGGCGCGGCGAAAGCCGGAATTTCAAATGTACGGTCAAAGAGCGTATAGGACGTGTCGACCGGCGCATTTTCGCAGATCGTATCCATGTTGACGCAGATCTCGCGCCACTTTTCCGCGTTGCGGATGAAGCCCGTGCCCTCGCCCTTGGCGCCGGGCCCCGGCATTGTGTTGCGGCAGACCTTGCCGTTACAGTCGCTGCACGCTTTGCAGTAAGGCCCGATGCAGCCTCTTGCGTTTTCCACTACTTCCTGATAAGTCATATTGTTTCCCCTTTCGGAACAAGTTTGCTTGCTGATATCCTGCCGATCCGGCTCAATATCGCCTATATTTTATCCCGTCCTGCCGAAAAAACAAGACCCAAAGGAGCTATTTATGAATACCGTTCACACATTAAAAGAATATATCGATGCGCTGCGCAAGGCCGGCATTCTCGTTGAAAGCCCCGAAAACAATGCGCTTGCCGCGCGCGAGATCCACTGCCTCACCTACGACACGCGCGCACTGAGCACGGATGCTCTCTTTATCTGCAAAGGCGCGCACTTTAAGGAAGAATACCTGCGCGACGCGCTCTCGCGCGGCGCCGTTGCCTACGTGGCGGAGGAAAAGCACAACGTGGACGCGCCCTGCATTCTCGTCAGCGACATTCGCTATTCCCTCGTTGTGCTCGGGCAGCTCTTTTATGACCATGTGACGGACAAGCTCACGAGCATCGGCATCACCGGCACGAAGGGCAAGAGCACCACAGCCTACTACGTGCGCTACATCTTAAATGACTGGCTGCGCGCGCAGTCGATGCCCGAGTGCGCCATTCTCTCCTCCATCGACAACTACGACGGCAAGGTAAACGAGGAATCCCATATCACCACGCCCGAGGTGCTCGAGCTTTATCAGCACTTTGAAAACGCCTATGAAAGCGGCATTTCACACCTTGTGATGGAGGCTTCGTCCCAGGCGCTCAAATACGGCCGCGTGCGCGGCATCACGTTCGACGTCGGCGCGTTTTTGAACATCGGCAGCGACCACATCAGCCCCATCGAGCACCCCGACTTTGAAGATTATTTCACCGCCAAGCTTAAAATTTTCGATTCCTGCCGCTTTGGCTGTGTCAATACCGACGCCAAATACGCCGAGCGCGTCATCGAATACGCCAAGGGCCGCTGTAACCTCATCACGTTCGGCTCGCATGAGAGCGACACCGTCTCCTGCCGGCATGTGGAAAAACGCAGCGACGGACTCTATTTTACGGTTGTTTCGCCAAAGTACAACGGCGAATTCTCCATCACCATGCCCGGCCTTTTCAACATTTCCAATGCCCTCGCCGCTATGGCGATCTGCATGGCGCTTGATGTGCCGGAAGAATATGTGCGCTCAGGCCTTCGCAAGGCACGCGCCGCAGGCCGCATGCAGATCTACGAGAGCCGCGACAGGAAGGTCACCGTCATCGTCGACTACGCGCACAACCGCATGAGCTTTGACGCGCTCTACCGTTCAACGAAGATCGAATACCCCGGCCGCCAGATGATCTCCGTCTTCGGCTGCCCCGGCTCCCACGCACTCCAGCGCAGGAAAGACTTAGGCGAACTGAGCGGAGAGAACTGCGACTTCGTCTTTATCACCGAGGAGGACTCCGGTGAGGAGCCGTTCGCGCAGATCGCCGCCGACATTGAAAAGCACGTGGCCTGCCCGCACCTTGTACTGGAAGACCGCAGCGAGTGCATCCGCCGCGCGATTTTGGACGGCAAGGACGCTCGCGTCATTCTCCTGACCGGCAAGGGCGAGGAGACGACGATGAAGCGCGGCAGCGCCTACGTTCCCTACCCCTCCGACGTGGAGCTGACGCAAAAATACCTTGCTGAGTACGACGCCGCGCACCCCGCAGCGCCCCGGAGCAGCGGCAAACAGATGAAAAAGGATTTCCTCCCCATCATCCTCGGCAGCGATGAAAATGCCTATGGCACGGCGCGCCTCTTCCGCGAGGCCTACGGCGTCACACCGCTGCTGCTGTGCACGCAGCAGCTTGTGCCCACGCGCCACTCGCACCTGTTTCTCTGCCGCATCATTCCGGATTTTGAGCGCGAGGAAGTTTTCCCCGACGCGCTGCTCGAGGTTTTGAAGCAGTGCGCGCAGGACTATGAAAAGCTGCTCGTTATCCCCTGCTCGGACTATTATACGAGCCTTCTCTGCCGCCACTACGACCACTTCGAGGGCTTGATCGCGAACCGCTTCATCTCCGAAGAGCTTCTTGAGACCTTCGACACGAAGGACAAGTTCTACGCCCTCTGCGAGCAGTACGGCATGGACTACCCCAAGACCGTCGTCGCCTCTCCCGAGGAGCGTGAGAGCGTCGCCGAGCGGCTGCCGTTTGACTTTCCCATCGTCGTCAAGCCCGAAAATTCCAACGCGCTCGACTATCTCCGCTGTCACTTTGAAGGCCAGAAGAAGGTATTCTTCTTCGACACGAAGGAGCAATACCTCGAAATGGTTCGCAATATGAACCGCTCGGACTATCGCGGCAAGCTCATCTTGCAGGAGTTTATTCCCGGCGGCGACGACGCCATGCGCGTGCTCAACAGCTATTCCGATCTGGACGGCCATGTGCGCGCGATGTGCCTTGGTCAGCCGGTGCTCGAATACTACGACCCCAAGTCCGTCGGCAACTATGCCGCCATCATTTCCCGCGGCGATCAGGCACTGTACGACAAGATGCAGGAATTCCTTGAAAAGCTCGGCTATGTCGGCTTTTCGAACATCGACATGAAGTACGACTGCCGCACGGGGCGCTATGTGCTCTTTGAGATCAACCCGCGTCTCGGCCGCAGCAGCTACTTCTGCCGCGCCGCAGGGCTCAATATGATGAAACTTCTGACCGATGACATCGTCTACGGCAAGCGCGAGGACTGCGTTTACAACCACACCGTCGCCCTCTGGCAGAACGTGCCGACCGGCATTTTGCGCCGCTATGTAAAGAACAGCGAGCTTGCCGAAGAGCTCAAAGCCTTCAAGGGCACGCACGTGCTCTTCTGCAAGGGTGACCTTCCGCTCCCCCGCCTCTACCGCCTGCTGCGCTACTACGGCGCGCAGTACCACAACTTCCGCGACTATTACTTTGACAAGAAGTAACCATTCCAATCCAAAAGGACGGCTCGCAAAAGCCGTCCTTTTCTCCGTTTCGTGCTAAAATCGAAATGCAGGAACTTTTTTCCTCTCTTTCGCGTCTAAAGAAGCGGAAGATAGATGTATTCCGCAGAAAAAAGGAGGATTTCCGATGAAAAGAGCATCCCTTCGCGCGTTTGTTTGCGCGCTCCTCGCGTCCCTTGCACTCACGACCTTTGCCTTTGCTGACTCAGGGCCGAAGCCCCAGCTCACCGTGCGCGTCGAAAACGCGCCGCAGGAACTCTACTACCTCGACCTGCTCGCCGAGGGCGACTGGGGCGAGAGCGGCGAGAGCAGTTATGACGGCGTCGACTGGAGCTATCATGGCAAAGAGGATACGCTCGACCCCGATCTCCTGGCGCTCCTGCGCGAGAATATTCCCGCAGGCTGGCACGCCTGTGTGGCGCAGGGCACAACCGGCGCGCCGATGTGGGGCGAGCTGTACGCGGAAGGGACGGATGCCTTCGGCAACGATCTGCACATTTTCGGCTATCACGGCGTACCGAGCACCTACCGCATCCTCCTTGTCACGCAGTCCGGCAAGGTCTGGCTCTCCGACGTGCTTGAGCGCAAGGTGCTGCAATCAAGTGTGACCGTTCACTGGGCAGATGATGCAGAAAGCACCACTGTCACCGTTCCCTCGACCGTCACCGGCTACTTGCTGCAATTTCTTGCAACGCTCGTGCCGACGCTCCTCATCGAGGGCATTCTGCTGCTTCTGTTCCGGTATTCCTGGAAAGAGAATTGGAAAGCATTTTTGCTTGTCAACCTCGTCACGCAGGGGGTTCTGGCGGCTGCAAGCAGCGTTCTGAACCTGCAAAACGGCGCAGCCCTCTGGAACTATTTCCTGTTTCTTCTCCCAATGGAGGCAGCCATTCTGCTCATCGAGATCTATCTCTACGCCGGCCGCGGCCTGCTCACCGGCCACAGCAAGGGCCGCGCCGCACTCTATGCTGTTGCGGCAAATCTTGCCTCGGCCGTCCTCGGCTACTACCTTGCCGAGCCCGTCTGGAGCTTCGTCGTGTCCATCTCATAAATACCATCCGCGCTGCGGCGTTCTTCCACCGGGAGAACGCCGCGTTTTCCGGCAAGTCTTACTTGACAAGGCCATTTTGACTCCTTATAATAATTCGCATCGCACAAACGCTCCTCGCAGGAGCCTTTTTTTATGTTTCGGAGAAAGAGAGAATACCGCCATGCAAAAAAAATCCAACCCCGCAGCGCTGCTGCCGATCTTCGTTTTTCTGGTTCTGTATCTGGGTCTCGGTCTGGTCTTTGAGTACGTGCTCAAGATCCCGATGGGCTTTTATTCCATTCCCATCGTTGTCATCTTCCTCATCGCACTGCTCGTGGCCTGCTGCCAGAACCGCACCCTGTCCTTTGACGAAAAGCTCGTGCTGATGGGCAAGGGCATCGGCGACAAAAACATCGTCACGATGCTGCTCATCTTCCTCGCTGCCGGCATGTTCGTCGGCGTGGTGGGCCGTTCGAGCGCGGAGAGCGTTGCGTACTTCATGCTCTCTCTCATTCCCGCAAAGTTCGCCGTGGCGGTGCTTTTTGTCGTCAGCTGCTTTGTCTCTACCGCAATGGGCACGAGCGTCGGTACCATCACGCTCATCACGCCCATTGCCATTCCCATCGCCGCAGCCAGCGGTTACTCCCTGCCGCTGTGCATCGCCTCCGTCATGGGCGGCGCCATGTTCGGCGACAACCTGAGCTTCATTTCCGACACCACCATCGCCGCCTGCAACGGCCAGGGCTGCGCGATGAAAGATAAATTCCGCGAGAATTTCCACATCGCGCTTCCCGCTGCGCTCGCCTCTCTTGCGCTCATTCTCGTGCTGACGCTCCGCGCCGACGTCACACCCGCAGAGATCCCGCCCTATAACCTCATTCAGATCATTCCCTATGTGCTGGTGCTCATCGGCGGCATCATCGGCATCAATGTCTTTGTCGTGCTGCTCATCGGCATCGTCTCCGGCTCGGTCATCGCGCTGGCAACCGGCGCGACCGGCCAGAGCGGTATCCTCGCGGTCAAGGCGCTGCTTGAGAATATGGGCAGCGGCGCCGCCGGTATGTTCGAAACGTCGATGGTCGCGATCCTGGTCTCTGCCATCTGCGCGCTGATCCGTGAATTCGGCGGCTTCGAGGCGCTGCTCGGCTGGATTCGCCGGGCGTTCCGCGGTAAGCGCGGCGGCCAGATCGGCATGGGGCTGCTTGTCGGCGCGATGGACATTGCCACGGCGAACAACACCGTCGCCATCGTTATGGCAAACCCCATCGCCAAGGAAATGAGCGAGGAATACGGCATCACGCCGCGCAAGGCTGCCTCCCTGCTCGACACGTTCTCCTGCATTTTCCAGGGCATCATTCCCTACGGCGCGCAGATGCTCGTCGCCATCTCCGCAGCGCACGAGCTGGGTTACAACATCTCCGCCTTCGACATCATTCCGAACCTGTTCTACCCCTACCTGCTGGCGGTGAGCTCGCTGTTCTTCATCGCCGTGGACGGCAAGAAGAAGGGGTCTTGATCTTCTCCGAATAAGTAAATGCAAAAAGCGCAGGAAAGGAATCGACTATGGCATCCATCATTGAAATTCAAAATTTTTCCGATCCCGCACTCGATCTCTACGCGCGGCTGACGGAAAATCAGCTCTTAAACCGCGCCGATCCGGAAAACGCGCTTTTCATCGCAGAAAGTCCGCTCGTCATCGGCCGCGCGCTCGATGCAGGCTGTAAGCCGGTTTCCTTTCTGATGGAGCGCCAGCACATCGGGGGCAAGGGCCGCGAGATCCTCGCGCGCTGCTGTCAAGATGTTCCGGTTTACACCGCTGAAGAATCCGTGCTTGCACAGCTTACCGGCTTCCATCTGACGCGCGGAATGCTCTGCGCCATGCGCCGGCCGAAGCTGCCGTCAGTCGAAGAAGTCTGCCGCAGCGCACGGCGCATCGCCGTGCTCGAAAACGTAATGAACCCGACGAACATCGGCGCGATCTTCCGCTCCGCCGCTGCACTTGGCATGGACGCCGTGCTGTTAACCTGCGCAGGCAGCGACCCGCTCTATCGCCGCGCCTCGCGCGTGAGCATGGGCAATGTCTTCCTCATTCCGTGGACATATCTCCCCGAGGAAGGCGATTGGACACAGCTTCTGCGCTCTTTCGGCTTTCGCACGGTCGCCATGGCGCTGCGCGACGACTCCGTGCGGCTTGATGACCCCCGCCTCGCCGCGGAGGAAAAGCTTGCCATTGTCATGGGCACGGAGGGTGACGGCCTCGCAAGCACCACCATTGCAAGCTGCGACTACACAGTCAAGATCCCGATGTACCGTGGCGTCGACTCACTCAATGTCGCTGCGGCAAGCGCCGTGGCATTTTACGAGCTGGGGCTTCCTCCGCCGAACGAAAAGGAGGACTGACATGCTGAACAACACCGGCTTCGACCTCTGGGCCGACGGCTACGACAAGAGCGTCGGCCTCTCCGACGAGAATGACCGCTACCCCTTCGCAGGCTATCGTGCCATGATGAACGCGCTCTATCAGCGCGTGCTTGCACAAAGCGGTCATGACGTGTTAGACATTGGCTTCGGCACGGGCGTTTTGACCTCAAGGCTCTATGAGCAGGGCTGCCAAATCTATGGACAGGATTTTTCCGCGCGCATGATCGAGTTGGCGCAGGCCAAAATGCCGGAGGCCAAGCTCTATCAGGGCGATTTTTCCAAGGGGCTCGTACCCGAGCTTTGCGCACGGCAGTACGACGCCATCGTCGCGACCTACTCGCTCCACCACCTGACGGACGCGCAGAAAATCGACTTTCTGCGCGCACTCCTACCGCTTATGAAGCAGGACGGCTGTATTTTCATCGGTGATGTTGCCTTCCGCACACGTGTGGAACTCGAAGCGTGCCGAAACGCGGCAGGTGATGAATGGGACGAGGATGAAATTTACTTCGTCTACGACGAGCTCCGCCCCCACTTCCCCGCGCTGACGTTTGAATCCTTCTCCCACTGCACCGCCCTCCTGACGCTGCGTAAGTGATTTCCCGGGAAATACGATAAAAAGCCTCTGTATGGTCATTCCATACAGAGGCTTTTCTGTGAAGTATTATTCCTTTTCAGCCATTCAGGTGGTCAAGGATCGCATTGATGAGCTGCTCCTTGCCCGTCCCCTTTTCCGCAGAGAAGGGGACGATGATCTCATCGTCGCGCAGAGAGAGCGTCTCGCGGATCTTCGCGAGATTCGGCTCGATCTCGCGCGCTTTGAGCTTGTCGAGCTTATTCGCCACGATCACGACGGGGCAGCCGGTCTGCACAAAGTAGTCGTGCATTGTCACGTCGTCCGCCGTCGGCTTGTGCCGCGCGTCAACGATCTGCACGCCGAGGTGAATGAGTCCCGCGCTCTGGAAGTAGTCCTCCATGAGCTTGCCCCAGCGGTCGCGCTCAGCCTTGGAAACCTTGGCATAGCCATAGCCCGGCAGGTCGACGAGGTAGAGCTTGCCGTCGATCTTGAAGTAGTTGATCTGCGAGGTCTTGCCCGGGGACGCGCCCACGCGGGCAAAGTTCTTGCGGTTCACGATCCGGTTGATGACCGAGGATTTGCCGACGTTCGACCGCCCTGCAAACGCGAGCTGTGGCATTCCGTCGCGCACAAACTGCTTCTCCGACGCCGCCGAGAGGACAAATTCCACCCTGTTGAAATTGATCGCCATGGTTTTCGTTTCCTTTCAGCTCATTTCGCCCGCACGCAGCGCACCGGGCGCTGCCTCCTGCATGGGCAGGTAAGTCTCATGTGCGGCAGCGGTGCATTTTTCCGGCAGAACGAGCGCCTCAGCAAAGACGGCGTCCACCGTTTCCACCGGCACAAAGCGCAGCTTCGTGCGCACCAGCGGGTCGATCTCGTCGAGATCCTTTTCGTTCTCCTTCGGCAGGAGGACAGTATGTACGCCCGCGCGCAGCGCGCCCATCGTCTTCTCGCGCAGTCCCCCGATGGCAAGCACGCGGCCGCGCAGCGTGATCTCACCGGTCATGGCGATCTCGCGGTGCACCGGCCGGTTCGTCAGCGCCGAGAGCACCGCCGTTGCGATGGCGATGCCGGCGCTCGGGCCGTCCTTGGGAATGGCGCCCTCGGGGAAGTGAATGTGAATGTCCTTTGTTTTATAGAAGTCCGCTGCAATGCCGAGCTCCAGCGCCCGCTGGCGCAGACACGAGAGCGCCGCGCGGCAGCTCTCCTGCATCACGTCGCCAAGGTTGCCCGTCAGCTCCAGCTTGCCGCTGCCGTCCATCACGCCGACCTCAACCGGTAGGATCTCACCGCCCGCTTCCGTCCACGCAAGGCCGTTTACCACGCCGACGAGATCCTTTTCCGGGATCTTATCCTGCGTGCTCCGCGGCGTGCCGAGGAAATCTGCGAGGTTCTTCTCTGTAACGGTAACTCGCTTTACATCACTTGTTGTGAGCTGCATTGCGGCCTTTCGGCAGATTTTGCCAAGCTGGCGCTCCAGCGACCGCACGCCGCTCTCGCGCGTGTAGCGCGCGATGACCGCGCGCAGGGCGCTTTCTTCCACGCGCAGGCTCGAAGCCGTCAGTCCGTGTGCCTGACGCTCCTTGGGCAGAAGGTGGCGCTGTGCGATCTGCACCTTTTCCTCGTCCGTATAGCTCGGGATCTCAATGATCTCCATGCGGTCGAGCAGCGGGCGGGGAATGGTGTCGAGCGTGTTGGCCGTCATGATGAACATCACGCGGCTCAAATCGACGGGAATCTCCAGATAGTGGTCGCGGAAGGCGTAGTTCTGCTCGCTGTCAAGCACCTCGAGCAGTGCGCTCGCGGGGTCGCCGCGTCCGTCGCTCGAGAGCTTGTCTACCTCATCGAGCACGAGCAGCGGGTTCATCGAACCGCTGCGGGAAATAGCTTCGATGATGCGGCCGGGCATCGCGCCGATGTAGGTCTTGCGATGGCCGCGGATGTCCGCCTCGTCGCGCACGCCGCCGAGCGACAGCCGCGCGACCTTGCGGTTCATCGCCTTGGCGACCGACAGTGCGATCGACGTCTTGCCGACGCCCGGAGGGCCGACCAGACAGAGGATCTGCCCCTTTGCCTCGGGGTTGAGCTGGCGCACAGCAATAAATTCGAGGATACGCTCTTTGACCTTTTGCAGTCCATAGTGGTCGTGGTCAAGGATCCTGCGCGCGGCTTCCACGCTCGCGCGCTCCTTTGTCTCCTCGCCCCAGGGCATTTCCATGCAGGTATCGAGATAGTTGCGCAGCACGCTTGCTTCGGCGCTGCCGAAGGGCTGCCTTGCAAGGCGGTCAACGTCCTTGAGGAGTTTCTTTTCCGTTTCCTCGTTCAGGTGCGCCTTAGCGATTTTTGCGCGGTATTCGTCGAGTTCTTCGTCCTCGCCGCCCTCGCCGATCTCGTCCTGCAAGACTTTGATCTGCTCGCGCAGGACAAAATCCTTCTGGATCTTGCCGACACGAGAGCGAACTTTGCTCTCGATGTCCTGCTCCATGGCGGTCACTTCGATCTCGCGACGCAGGATCTCGTTCATGCGCTGCAATCTCGGCAGCGGACGCAGCTCACTCAGAATATCCTGCTTGTCCTGATAGCGCAGGTTGAGCTGCTGGGCAATAAAATCAGCAAGATAGCCGGGATCGTTTGTCGAGAGGATAGCGGCATAGACGTCGTCCGGCAGCTTCTGTGCAAGCTCGGCATATTCCGTCACGCTGGCGTAGGTCTGGCGCAGCATCGCCTCCGTCCGCTTTCCGCTGCGCGGCGCTGCGGATTCTTCAACGAGCTCCACCTGCGCCTGCAAAAACGGCTCGCGCTGCCAGAGTCTTTTGAGCCGGGCGCGGCATGCGCCCTCCATCATCACGCGCAGCACATGGTCAGTCACGCGCAGGATCTGCGTCACACGCGCAACCGTACCGATCTCATACAGGTCTTTTTCCTCCGGCTGCTCCACGCCGATTTCCTTCTGCGTGACGAGGAAGATCTCCTCCCCGTTTTCCATGGCGCGCTCAAGCGCGCGCACCGAGATCGGGCGCTCAAGATCAAAGCTCGTATTCATGCGCGGGAACACGTTGAGCCCGCGCATGGCAATGACCGGAAGATTTTTTGTTACAGGTTCCATGCTTTCTCCTTACGAAGCGGGATCTGCCTGCAGCGGCGGCTGAGGCGCCTCCCCTTCTTTGTTCGTGCGGTGGGAAATTATCGGCTCTTCCGTCCCCTCCACGCAGCCCGGCGTGATGGTCACGCGGTCGATCGTGCGGTCAGACGGAATGTCGTACATCACGCGCATCAAAAGTCCCTCCATCACCGCGCGCAGACCGCGCGCACCGATCTTTCGCGCAATGGCCTTGTCAGCGATCGCCTCGAGCGCGCCGGGCTCAAACGTAAGCTCAGCGCCATCGTAGGAGAAAAGCTTCTGATACTGCTTGACGAGCGCGTTTTTCGGCTGCGTCAGGATCTTGACGAGATCCTCGCGTGTGAGCGCGTCAAGCGCCGTAATAACCGGAAGTCGGCCAACCAGTTCGGGAATGATGCCGAATTTGAGGATATCGTGCGGCTGCACCTCGCGCAAAATCTTGCTCTCGTCCACGTCGTTCTTGCTCTTGAGTTCTGCACCGAAGCCCATCGACTTACGGTCGAGGCGGCTTTCGATGATCTTCTCAATGCCCTCAAACGCACCGCCGCAGATGAAGAGAATATTGTGCGTGTCGATCTGGATAAATTCCTGGTGCGGGTGCTTGCGCCCGCCCTGCGGCGGGACATTGGCGACCGTACCCTCGACAATCTTCAGCAGCGCCTGCTGCACGCCCTCGCCGGAAACGTCGCGCGTGATGGAGGTATTCTCGCTCTTGCGGGCGATCTTGTCGATCTCGTCGACATAGATGATGCCACGCTCGGCAAGCTCCACATCGTAATCCGCCGCCTGCAAGAGGCGAAGCAGAATGTTCTCCACATCATCGCCAACGTAGCCCGCTTCGGTGAGCGTCGTCGCGTCTGCGATCGCAAACGGCACCTTCAGGATACGGGCAAGCGTCTGCGCGAAGAGCGTCTTGCCGCTGCCGGTGGGGCCAAGAAGCAGGATATTGCTCTTTTGCAGCTCAACTTCGTCGCCGCCACCGAAGAAAATGCGCTTATAGTGGTTGTAAACGGACACGGACAGCGCAACTTTCGCCGCCTCCTGCCCGATGATATACTGGTCGAGCACCTCGTGGATCTCGCGCGGCGTGGGAATGGAATCCGGTGCCTCCAGCTCGTCATGCGGCTCGTAGCCGTCTTCCAGCACGTCCATGCACAGCTGCACGCACTCATCGCAGATGCGCACGCCGGGACCCTGGATCATGCGATGCACTTCACGCTCGCTCTTACCGCAGAACGAGCAGCGAAGTTCCTTCTTCTTATCTTCACTCATCATGCAAAAATCCTTATCTCTTGTAAATGACCTTGTCCACAAGGCCGTAGGCCTGCGCTTCGTCGGCCGTCATCCAGTGGTCGCGCTCGGAGTCGAGCTTGACCTGTTCGGGCGTCTTGCCGGTATTCTCAGCCAGGATCTTGTTCAAGCGCTGCTTGATGCGCAGGAAGTGCTCCACGTCGCTCTCCATGTCGGTCACCTTACCTTGCGTACCGGCAGAGGGCTGATGAATCATGATCTCCGCGTTCGGCAGCGCAATGCGCTTGCCCTTAGCGCCGGAAGAGAGCAGGAACGCGCCCATACTGGCGGCAAGACCCACGCAGATGGTGGACACATCGCACTTGATATACTGCATGGTGTCGTAGATCGCCATACCGGCCGTCACGCTGCCGCCGGGGGAGTTGATATAGAGCTGAATGTCCTTGTCGGGGTCTTTGGCCTCAAGGAACAACAGCTGCGAGACGATCAGGCTCGCGGTCGCATCGTTGACCTCTTCGCCGAGGAAGATGATACGATCTTCCAGCAGGCGGGAGAAAATGTCGTAAGAGCGCTCACCGCGGTTGGTCTGTTCAATGACGTAAGGGACTAAACTCATTTTGGTAACCTCCTTGTTCATACCCTGTTCAAAAAAATGGTATGTACACAATCAACCACAAATGGCAGGCATTTGTGGTTGATCGTCGTTTCTATCTATTATGGCCGCTTTGCCGATTATTCAGCCTTTTCTTCTTCCTTCTTGGCAGTCTTCTTGGCAGCGGTCTTCTTGGCGGGCTTTTCCTCGCCCTCAGCGGCTTCGCTCTCAGCTTCCTTCTTGGGAGCCTTCTTCTTTTCGACCTTTGCGCTGTCCACGACGACACTGATGGCCTTGTCGCGGATGAGCTGGGCACGGACGCTCATGGGATCGAGATACTTCTTCAGCTCGTTCACGTCCATGCTGTACTTCTCAGCAAGGTCGGTGTACTGCTTTTCCACTTCCTCGTCGGTCGCATCAAGGTTCTCTTCCTTGATGATGGCGTTCACAGCGAGATCCATGCGCACCTGACGGGTCGCGGGCTCCTTGCCGTCCTCCATGAACTTCTGCTCGTTCATGTTGGTCATCTTGCAGTACTGGTCATAGGGGATGCCCTGTGCCTGCAGACGCTGCTTGAAATCCTCGAGGAAGCGGGCGCACTGCTCTTCGATCATCGCGTCGGGAATATCGCACTCGATACCCTCGGCAACCTTCTCCATAAGGCTGCTCTCGACCGCGAACTTCGCGGCCTGCTCGCGCTGCTCGGTGATCTCACGCTTGATGCTGTCCTTGAGCTCCTTGAGCGTGTCGTATTCGGACACGTCCTTGGCAAAATCGTCGTCGAGCTTGGGCAGTTCCTTGCACTTGATCTCCTTGGCCTTGACGTGGAAGACGA